>Ga0100391_1004163_pt1 | contig 14083 bp, 2 predicted proteins | sample CryGeymeta201515_FD_81541 | JGI IMG/M metagenome (GOLD analysis project Ga0100391, IMG submission 81541) | Groundwater microbial communities from Crystal Geyser aquifers in Utah, USA - Crystal Geyser metaG 2015-15 | ecosystem: Environmental > Aquatic > Deep subsurface > Groundwater | place: USA...
TATCTTCACTTAAAGCTGAACTTTTTAATTTTTTAAATTGTTCATAAAAATAATTAAAAGCTTCAATTTCAGTAACACTCTTACCAGCAATATATCTTGAAGTACTTCCATAACTAGGGTTATATTGCACTTCTAATTCAGCCAATTGGTTTAAGATAGTATTCATATCTTCAAAAGGATGATTTTTACTATTCTCATAAAATTCTAAATTTTCTTTATCTTTATTCATCATTGAGTATTTCATCAAGTTTGTGAATAAATACCCAGTTCTATTTTTAGAATTACTACCTGTAAGTCCTTCAAATAAATCTTTAAAGGTTGCTCTTTTAAGTTTACCCCCACCTTCAGAAACATTTAATTCTCCTGTTCTTAATGCTTCCCAGGTTTTATCAGATAACTTTATACCAAATCTGTTTAACCAATTTTGATAAACTTCATTAGTTTGACTAGCAGTTCCAGAATCAAACCAACTATTCCATTCTTCAACAGCTTTATTTAACTCTTCTGTATTAATGGTTCCTTCATTATTTATTGGAGAACGTTTAAAATTCTCTCTCCATCTATCAACAACTGCTCTTTTTGCTTCATTTGCATTACTGTCATATATACTACTGTTAACTCCTCCATCTTTATCAAAAGATAAGGTAGCAAATTTTGCATATACTTTTTGTTTATATGTATTGTAAACAAATTGATTCTTAACTTGTTCATCAGCTTTCTCTAATTCTTCTATTAAAGGTTTCATCCATGTAGTAGAATCTTCTCTTTTCTTTAATAAAGTCATCATTTCATTAAAGTTAGGAGTTAAATTAACATCACTAGATAAAGCTAAAGAAACTGTATCATACATTTGTTTAAAGGATGCGTAAGTATCTACTCCCATAAATCCAGTATTACCATCAGTAACTTGAGCAAAAATCCTTTTTAATGCAGTACCTACTTTATCAATAGGTTTAGTTTCATTACTAGCTTTGCTAAAATCTTTTTCATTTTGTTCTGCTGAATCCTCCTCAAATTCATCTAAAATAAAAGAAGTGTTAACAGCTCTCATAGAAGCTTCATTCATAAGAGTGTCCATATTTTCCAGAACATTTTCCATTTGTCTAGCAGCATTATCTAAAGAAGAAATTAAATTTTCAACAACTTCATTACTTTCAAATTCTTTAAGGTCTGAAATAGATTGATTTACTTTTTCTATTTTAAGAGTCATTTCTCTACTTAAATCATTTTTAACTTCAGAAAAGTTTGTCTCTTTATTTGCAAGTTTAGCAAATATCCATTTAATTACATCTTCTTCTTGCTTAATAGTTATACCTTCAGTTATTAAAACAGAATCTTCTACTTCTTTAGTAGTAGTCATTTCAGAAACAACCATGTCATCTGTCTCTTGAATATTTCTAATATCTAAGTTTAATTCTTTAGCTAAAGCTGTTGCTTGTTCTACTATTCTTTTTCTTTTATCTTTTTGTTCTTGAGTTAATTCATTATTAACCTCTTGAACAGTTTCTACTTCTGTAACTTTTTCAACTACTTCAGGAGTTTTCTTTTGTTCCTCTATTTTATTATCTAAAGTTACATTTTTATTTACTGTAGGTTGTATTTTTACTTTTTGTTGTACAGCTATGGTATATACAGGGTTCTCTTTAGTTCCTACATTATACCCCATAACATTTGTAGAAAGTCTATTTTTTAAATGTTGGTCATAAGTGTCAGCTATTTTTTCAACTACAAAACCATTTTCAGTTTTTGCAATTTTAATCATAGGCTTATTGTTCATATGTAAAGAAGTATTTTGTACAAAATTTGAATCTACATTTGTAAATTTACCTGTGTCTTTGTTATAAGCTCTTAATATTTTACTTAACTTACTACCAAAAGTTTCTTTAATTCCTCTAACTCCATCTTTGTCTGGAGTTTGATAAGCAACTAAACCTTCAATTAAATCAGTATATTTTTGTTTAACATCAACCCCTGTCAATTCTTTTATTTGTCTTCTTAAATCTTCTGCTTGTTCTAAAGTCATATGTAAAGGATGATTTGTGTTACTTAACACTTCACTTCCTGTTTTGTCATCATGAAACTTTACAACATTATTTATTGCAGCAATCCATCTTGAAGTTTCTATATCTTCTCTGTTTGCTGAATCTTCTTGGTTTTCATTCTTTCTTTGTACATTCAAAGCAATATACTTTTTAACCCCATTTACAGTGGTAGTATGTACTAAATAATGAGTTCTATTTCTATTAATTGGTAATTTCTTTTTAATCCCATCTTCTTCAATAGTCTCTGTCATTAAGAAACCTTCCTCTTCATTTCCTAAATTTAAAATATCTTCCATCTCAATAGTTCTTCCATTCATATCTACTATATTACCAGTAGCTTTCATCCAAACTATTTGACTATCAGGAGCCACTTCAGATAAAGTTTTTGTAGGGATAGGGTTTCCATTATCATCTACTTTTGCTATTTTTTGTAAAGGAGGAAAAGCTAAATTGTCTATAATCTCTACTTCTTCAATAGACCCATCTAAAATATTTTTTCTTAATTCTAAAGTTTGTTTTTTGTTTTCTTCAATATCTTTTAAATGATTTTCACTAGGATTATCTAAATCAATTTCATCTACTTCATTAGAACTATCTCCCACAGAAGTAACACTAAACCATTCAACTTCTGTAACAGGAGCTACAGCCACACCTTGAGAATCTTTATAAAGAATAGGCACTTTACTAATGTAAGCATCAGTTTGTTGAAAATCTTCAAAAGACATATTAGCAGGTTTATTAGTTTCTACCCATTGCTCAAAAGAAATAGTATCTACTTGTTTTCCATATTTATCTCTTACTGCTACAGGAGCATTAGCTAATTCTTCTCCTTCAAGAAGAGTTGGATATAATTTATCTCCAATATTATTTTTATTTGGGTTTACTAAATCTTTTGTAGAAAAAAGTTTGTTATCCCTCATTTGAGGAACAGCAGATTTATTTTTTACATAAACTTTCTTACCATCAACTTCTTTTATTTCATGTTCAAATTCAATAGCAGAATAATGTAAAGACATTTCTGTACCATAAGTTTTATTTGAATTTGGAGAGACATGTATTGGAGCTCCACTTGTAGGCTCATATCTTACTGGCTCACTTAAACTTTTCTTTGTAACAACTTTTTCTTCACTAATTTCTTGTTTTTGTTCTATTTCTGAAGTCTTTACAGCTTCCTGTAAATTTTCATTAGCTTTTCTGTCTAAAACAGATTGAGTATCTTCAAACATCTCTTTGTATAAAGCTCTCCAATTATTTTTACCTAACTTAGCTCCACTCCAAGCTAAAGCAAGAGCTCTCATATGCCCTCTTAAATTCTCCATAGGAACATCTCCATTTTCAATTAAATCTTCTATATAAGATTCAAAAGTAGGTTTTTCTCCATCTCTCTCTTCAATTCTTTTAACTCTTCCTTTCACAATTTGAACAAGATTATTAAAAGGTTCATTATCATATGTGCCATCTTTAGACATAGGCATATCATCAAAGAAATCTTCATCAGCATCTTTTAAAATAGGAGTATCAGCATCTGGGTCAAACTCTGGTCCAGCATAATCTAAATTATCAACTGGAGCTCTATTATCAGGATTTGAAAAATTTTCTTCTTGTTCTTCAGCAAGTTCTGTAACTTGGTTAATATTATTCCCTATTTCTTGAGCATGAGTTTGAGCTTCCATTTTTTCAGGAGTAGGTACAACAACCTCTTCTTGTTCTTCAGGAAGAACTTCATTCTTTTTAGTTTTGTAAGCTTCTGTAAAAACTTCTCCTAAAATAAATCTATCAACTTGTTTTATAGAATTTTGATATACTCCATTACTAACAGTCTGAGCATATTTATCTTTTATAGTATCAATAGCATCTTGTCTTAATTTAGGTGTAGGTACTCCTTTATTAGCTTTAACTAATTTTTTATATTCAGTAGCAATAGCAGCAGTAACTTCAGCTTCTTGTTCTAACCTCTTAACCATTTTTGGAGAAGTTTCATGTTTTAAAGCTTTGTTAATCTGACCTTCATTAACTTTAATATCTTTTAATGCTGCTTCAATTCCAGCAATTTCCCCATCTCTGGCAGGAGATTGTTCTTGTCCTTGAAGTTCTGATTGTCTTTTTTCTAAAGAAGATTTTTGTTTTTGAGTATATCTTAGTTTAGATTTTAATTCTAAAACATAATCTTTATTTTTTAAATTACCATGTTCAGCCATATCAGCTTCAAGAATCTTAACTTCTTGTACAGCTTCTTGGATACTAGCAATACTTTCTGGAGAAACATTACCACTTGCAATAACACTATTCATATTTCTTACAAATTGTTTTCCTTTACCAATAGCAACTAGATTTTTACCCATATTATAGGTTTTATTTCTTTCTAGTTCATTTGCCTTTTCATTCTCTCCTTTTTCTCTTAATTGAGCTATTTTATTATTATATTCTTGGACTGTATAATTACCTGCTCCAGCAGACATTAATAATTCTTCTACTTTTGCATCTGATAAACCTTCATTTTTAAATTCATTCATCATTGTCTTAAAAGCTTTTCTTTTATCTTTTAAGTTTTTAGCATTTTGATAAGCATTGTAGCCAGCTAAGGGAGAATAAACTCCTTTCATTAAAGCTCCCATTAATAAAGTTTGTCCAGCAACTTGTCCATAAAAACTTCCTTCAAGAAGTTCTCCTTTTCTTTGAATTGCTTCATCTTCAGTCTCTCCCCAAACAGGAACTAACTGAGTCATTACTTCTTCAGCCATCTCTTCAAGGTTGTTCCCTACTAATTTTGAACCTTTATTACCAGTTAAAGCATTAAACTTTTCTTTTACTCCTCCAAATAAATTATTTGCTTTTTTTAAGCTTTGCCCAATAGTCCCATTTTCAATACTTTGAACCCAAGGTTTAGCTGCTAATTTTCTAGTGTATCTGTTATTAACAACTTTATTAGCTAACCTTCCCCCATAGTTTTCAATTGCATTTTCTTTTAATACTTCTGTAAAACCATACATAGCAGAATTCAAAGCAGTTTCAGGTTTTTTAATTCCTTTCTTATACTCTTGAACTTTCTTTAATTGTTCATTATAAGCTGCTAATTTTTCTGGGTCAGATTCTTTAGAAATAGAATCTCTTAAAGAATTTTCATTAATTTCAATTTCATCCATTAAGGTTTTATAGGTTCTTCTATCTGTTGTAAGTTCCATATTACCTTCTTCATTAACATCAAATTGTATATCTCCATAATATTTGTTAAGAGCTTTTACATGAGAGTCAGGGTGCAAGACAGCTTGTCCAAACATATTGACCCCTTCTCCTATAACTCTTCCTGTTAAATTTGCAGCTCCAGAAGATAAACCTCTTGTAGTTAAAGCTTTAGAAACTCCTCTAGTAACAGCCTTAGTAGTTCCTCTCATAGCTAATCTTCCTGGAGCTCCTCCAATCAAGAATGTAGCACTATCAAAAGTACCTTCAGTAATATTATATAATGTGTTTTGTTCTGCTTTAACTCCTTTAGCAGAATGTATAGTAGCTAAGGCTTCAGCAACTAACTGTTCATTTTCAGTTAGTTCTTCTCCTTTTTCTATTTTTTCACTTAAAGGCTTGTTATATAAATATGCATCCCAAGCACCTTGGATTCCCATAGTACCTGCTTGTATCATAAACTTATCATTGAATGGGTTATATACATTATCTCCATCAATAAAAGCTCTAAGTTTTGTTTTTTCTGCTTCTACTTCATTAAGAGCATATCTAACCATATCATTATCTAAATGAAATTGTTCTAAAATAGATTTGTCTTCCCATACTTTTTCTAACTTTTCTTGTTGAACTTGCAGGATAGATTCCATTATTTTAGCAGCAGGTTTTTGTAACTCTTTTCTTTTTTCTAAAGCAGCTTCATATTCTTTCTTTTCTTCATCACTCCCTTCCATACCAAAAGTATCAGGCATTAAGAATTTTGCAATCCCTACCCAAGCTTTTTCTGTATATATAGAAATATTCTCTGGATTGTACCAAGAATTCTCAGCTAACCTAGCATCTGTATCATCAGTTTTTTCTAGTTTAACATCCCAACTAGGATTTTCTTCTTGTACTTTTTTAATGTAAGCAGCATTCTCTTTAACTTCATTTATATGGTCATCAGTTAAAATACTATCATATCCATTTGATTGTAAATTTCTTAAAAGCCCTACTACATTATCTTCTTCTTTTTCTAAAGCTTTATCTTCCATATCTTTTTGGAACAACTCTACATTATCATATGTAGGTTCATCATTTGCTTCTTGTTGTTCAGAATATAGAGGATAATAATTTTTATCTTCTTCAGTTAATATAGTTGTTAAAGGAGCTTTTTCAAAAGCTTTTAAATTATCAACAGGGTCTATTGGAGTAGAATATTTCTTTTCTACTTCTTGCCCTCTATTCCATAAATCATAATCTGATTCAGAGTTGTATGTTTCTCCATTTAAGTCAACAGCAGAAACATATTTTCCTTCTGCATCTACAATACCTCCATCAATATAAGAATACCCATTGGCTTCTAATACTTTAATTTGAAATTCATCCATATTTTAAATTTATTTTAAAGGGTCTATTTTTAACTCCTTACTAATTATTATTGTTTTTAATTCTCCATCAATCATTTTAGATGTGTGAATATTGTGCATTTGTTTTTCAGTTGCTTTAGTCTTACCATTCCCATAATCTCTTTTTTTAGATTGAGAAATTTGGTCAGGTTTTATATGTAATAAAGGTTTAGTCGCATCAAAAACTTCTTCTTTAGTGGTTTGTTTTTTACCATTACCTTTTGCAATTACATACTCTTTTGTTGCTGTTATAAGTTTTTTAGACCCCTCTTTATCTGGGTCATATTTAGGATTTGGCATAAATACCTTTTCTCCATCTAAACCTAAATATCCATCATCTTTAGGAATAAGTTCAGAAGAAGATTTTGCAGAAGTTTGCCCTTGCACATATCCTTTTTCATAAGCTTCTCCTAAAGTTAAAGATTTCTCTCTAGTCACTCTTCCTTTTGAATCTACAATTTTAACTGTCACCATTTCATTAGGAGCCATATTATTAAAAGTATTTGTAACTGTTCTTAAATATTTAACATTCTCTATAACATCTTGTCCATTTTCTAATGGGGACTTAACAGAAGTGAAAGAATAAGTTTTATCATAATTAGCTTGTCTTGCAAGTTTCTCTTTTGACATTCCTAAACTTTCTGCTAATTCTATTCTTCCTTCATGGGACATCATTTTATTTCTGAAATCTTCCATAGTAAGACCTCTTTTTGTTAGACTATCATTTAAAGTCTTTTTCTCAGCTTCTAGTCTTTTTCTTTTTTCAGCAGTACTAATTTCAGCAGTTGGGTATTCTCCAGTTACCTCATCAGCAGGACCTTCTACTCTTACTTTTTCAGAACCGTATAAAGCATTAATTTTATCATCATCAAGGTCTTCAAAAGTTCCATTCATCTCTACTTTATATCCTTCTAAATCTTGTTCATCTTTCTTTTTCTGGTAGTTAAATCTAGCCCAGTTTAAACCTAAGTTTTGTTTTTGCCAATAAGCACTATCAGTTGACATAGTGTCTGTAGTATTTATTTGTTCATAAGGTAGTTTAGCTAAACTGTTGTCAATAAAGCTCTGTCTTCTTCTTGAGAATTCTGCTCTCATAGCTTCTTCACTTTCAAAAGCTCCTCCTTGATATTGTCTTTCTAAAGTTTGTAATTGTTCTCTTTCCCAATCTTTAAATTTAGGGTCACTAACTACAGCATTTTCTACTTTATCTTTTGAAATATAAGTTTTAACTTCTCCATTAGTAAGCATATATCCTGCTCCATCTGGTTTAGTTGTAGTAGCTCCTTCTGAATTTGGAGTAATTATTTTTTTCAAATGTTCTTGATAAGCATTTTCATCTACTTTATCATAAACATGAATACTTTCAGCATAATCTCCATTTCCAACTCCCTGATATTCTCTGTCCATAGTTTCTTGAGCAGCAATAAAAGCATCTTCACTTATTTGTCCTTTTTCAAATCTTGTTTTTAAATCAGCTCTAGCTTGAGTTCTTCTTTTTGCAGTCCTATCCATTTCAAACAAAGAACCAGATTTAATATCTTGTTCAAATTCTTTTTTAGCCCTGTTTATTTCTCCTACATAACTTTGATAAAGAGCTGGGTTTTGCTGAATCTTTTCTGCTAAATCGTTAGACTTACCTCTATGATAATCTAATCTCTCATTTCTGGCTCCTCTGTCTTTATCTACAAAGTCTAGTAAATCTCCCATAGTGCTAAAAGCATCTAAGTTTTCTTGTTGTTTATCATACTCTGCATCTTGAGTTTTTAAAGCATTAAGCATTAACTCATATGGGGCTTGATAAATAACATCATCTACAAATGTAGGTTTGGCTGTTTTATAAAATCTACCCATTTTTTTGCTTGTTTATTAAGTTAATATATTCTTCAACAGTTATACCTAAAGTATCTGCTGATTTTTTTAATTCTCCTTTTGACATAACAACATTACCAGCTTTATCTGTTAAGACTCCATTTGTATATTTAAAGTTAATTGAAGCATCATTAACAGCTTGCTCTGCCATTGTATTCTTTTTGTTTTGGTTTAACATTTTACCTAAAGTCTGAATTCCTTCTCCTTTAGTTGCAATATCTTGTGCCATCTGTGTATAGTAATTATCTCTATCTTGTCTGTCAGCTAAATCTCTGTTTTGCTCTCCAGTCATTACAGCTTGGTCTTGTTGATTTTCAAAACCTGCTTGTTGAGATAACATCTGCATCATTTGTTTAGAAAAATTATCATAAATATCTCCTTCTGCTCTATTAGCATTAACTTCAGAAGCTAAATCTAAAGCTCTCATTGTATTAACACCTCTAGCAGTATTTCTATTATTAGCAGTTATTCTTGTTCTACTTGTTTCAACATCAGATAAAGCTTTATCTCTTTGACCTGCTATATATCCTTTTGCTTCTTCCATTCTATCTAAAGCATCATTTCCATAATCTTCAAAAGCATTTATGTTTGGAGTATCTCCAGCTCTATTAGCCTGTGTATTTTTCATTGGTTGAAATGCAGAATATAAAGTACCTGCCATTCCTACCATATCTCCAGTAGTAAAATTTGGTAATTTCATTTTATTACCTGGTAATTTTGGGTCTTCTGTAGTTTCTTTACTAGAAGAAGTTTCTCCTTGATAAGGTCTATTTAATCTTTCAGCATAATTATCAAAACTAGTTTCTTGGTCAGTCATACCTACACCATCTAAAGATGCATTATCACTAATAGTTCCTTTACCAAAATAATTATTTATTGCATCAAAATCAATTTGTGGTCCAGAAGCTCCTCCATTTAGAGCTAAAAAATTTTGTGATTTAGCCAAAACTTCTTGAGCTGTCATATAATGATATGGGTCAGCAGGATTTTTTGGGTCAGGGTCTCCATATTTAATTCCTCCTGGACCTACTTTTCCTCCATTATCATATTTAACTTCTCCTCCATATGCAAATTCATGAGCCATTTTTTTCATAGTACCAATCATATCTTGTAATTTCTGGTCACTTTCTTCTTCTATTGCATTATTTTTTTTAGTTCTTTTTAAACTATTTTTTAAAACAATATCATTGCCACTTTTTTCTAAAAGTTTTGCTAAAGTTAATTCTTTCTTTTCTCTATCTTTTTTTCTTTCAGCCATTGTCTTTCCTTTGACTTTAATTCTTTTTGAAAAAATTTCAGTTCCTTCTGGTAAAGCCACATCAATTCCTCCTTTTTTATGTGAAGGACCTTCAAAATCTATTAATTGACCATCTGGGGTTTCTCCAACTTCATCTCCTTCAACTTCTACAGGGACATTTCCTGGAACTTGTCCTCCAAAAGCAAAACCTGGACCCATCATTTGAGCTAACATAGGAAGCATACTTATCCCAGATGCTAACATCTGTGAGTTGTTTCCCATCCAATCTCCAAAACCTTGTCCAAAAGCTCCACCATCTCCTCCACCTGCTTGGATATTACCTCCAAATTTAGCTTGCCCTCCAGCACCAACTCCACTTCCAGAAGTCATCATGTTAGTTCCATATTGAACTGCCATGTTACCAAAAATGTCTAATCCTTGCCCCCAAGCATTACTCATAGCTTTCTCTCTAGCTTTAGCTAACATAATTTGACTTTCAGTAATTGTCTCATCAGGGGATTCAATGTAATGTCTTACCACTCCATTTTTACCAGTCCCTAAAGAATATTTTTGTTTTTTCTTTTTCATATTTTTATTAATTTGTTAAGTTTAATATTTATCTTGGGGAATCTGTCTCATTTTCAATAGAATAGTTCATTATCAACTTAACATCGTCAAAAGTATCAAATATTAATCTAACTACCAAATATTTATCCCTTAAACTCTCTAGTTGTTCCCAATCCTTATTTTCATCTAAAGCTGAATCATTTAATATTTTATCAGTGTAGTATTCAGATTGTCTTGCAACTATGTCAGCATTAAAAATAGGTTGGTCATAATCTACTCTAATATCTCTAATATCATTTAATGACCAATCTCTTTCATTCCTGTCTATTATAACAGTACCTGGGTCCACATTAACAATTTGTTGTAACATGTAATCTTCTTCTGGAGTATCAGTGTCTTTAACCTTCAGATTAAGTAATCCTGTACATTGTCTAGTATTGTAAAATATTCCTTTATTAAAAGTTACATTTCTTACATCTACATATTGCTTCATAGTAGAACTATATTTTTTAGCTTCTGTATGCAAAGTAATGTCATCCCATATTTTAGTTTTTAGAGGTTCTGACATTGCTGTATATTCTACTGAAAAAGGTTTTCTCTCTCCATAAAAATTTTGGTAATGCCCTTTTTTATTATGTTTCCAGAAAGAATTACTACCATTATTAGTTTTACCAAATGCCCATGAATAAAATTTTTCTGCAATATGATAAAAGAAGTTAGGCATATATGAATGCCATGAAGTCCAAGATTTCCCTTTAAGAGAAAAACTCATTGTCCACGAATTATCAGCTTCTGCAAAATTATCTACAACTTCTCCTTCTTCATAAGCAACTTGTGTAAAAGGAACTTGAACTTCTATTTCTGTAGGAGTTACAATAGTTGTTGTTTGAGTTGTTAAAACTTCTTCTATATCTCTTGTAAATTGACAAGGAGTAAGAACAGATACACCATCTACAGGGCATTCAGGAGTCCCATTATTATCCACTCCATCTACTCTATTTTCTTTATATAACCACCCATAATCTTTAAGAATAGGTTGCCCTACATAAGGATTATTTTGAAGATTACTTTTTAAAGTATTCCATTCTCCAGCACTAAATAAAGGGTTTTGCTGTAAAGCATCTACTTCAGTAACTGTCATATTAGCTCCTTCTATTGCTGCAATTGTATGTTGCAAGTATTCTTTATCTGTCCCATTATTTCTCATTATAGGGTAGTTAATCGCTATAAAGTTTGAAAATTGAGGATAAATAGTATTAACAAATGTAGCAGCACTGCTAACATAAGTAGCAGTAGGAGAAGACATTGGAGAACTTATTGAATTCCCATGAAATTTAGAATTTGTTTCATCAACAAAAGCTAAAATCAAAACATCTTGTCCAGGACCTACAGCATTTAAAGCTAGTTGAGGTACATCTTTAACCCAATCTTCTGTTCCCCATCTATTCCATGTTCCAGGGTTTAATAAAGTAAGGTTATTCACACCTCCATTAATAGAAGCTTTAAAACCTGGGAACCATGAATTTATAGTTGCAGATATATTTGTAATAGTACTACCAGTCATTGAAGTTGTATCAAAGAAAGGTATAACTATAGTATCTGGAGGTATTACAATTGTTGTTGTAACTTCTCCTATTTGAATTTCTGTTGTAAATCCAGTTTTTTCAAATTTCATTTTACAATCTTCTAGTCCAACATAAGTCCAACCACTAGCAGCATAATTATTTATTAATTGTTGATAATTATTAAAAATTATCATTTCTCCATTACTACTACAGATTTCAAAATCATTTTCTCCTGTAATTTCATTAGATAAGATTGTATCTTTCTTTGTAAAAATTACTCTTTCTTTTTTAGTATCATATACAGAAATAAAACCAACTCCAAAAGGATTAGAAGGATTGTCATTGTATGGATACTCATTACCATTAGCTCTATAATAGTCATCTAATAATTGTATATCTAGGTTTTCTTTAAACCAATTAGTCATTCCAATATCACTAATAGCTTCAAGTTGATTACCATCAAACTTATAAATTTTCTTTTCATTTTCAGATACAAAAAATACTCCATGTTTTGTTTCTAAAGTTGCTTCTCTATGTTTTGTACCTCCAGAAGCTTTATTATCATCTAATATTTTTCTAGCAGGAACATTGAAATATCCTCCAGTACCTAAGAAAGAAACAATATCTCCTGTAACTCTCTCTTGAAAGTTTTGAGGTTGGTGCCATAATCCTTCTTCTGTATGAATATAGATATTATTTTTAATTCTAAACAAGTCAGTAATTTGCCCTGTTTCTCCTTCTATATCTTTATAGTTATTAGGTAAGAAAACTCTAAAATTATCTGTCAGCTCTTCTTGAAAAGATTGTTCAGAATAATGTATTCTATGTGGAAAATCTTCTTGACATTGAGAACAGCAATCATATTCTATAGGAAGATGAAAGAAAGTTTTTTGTTTATTAATTCTTTCAAAATCAGGGTTTACTTCATACCATTCTCCTAATGGATGCCCAATATATTCTCTACTGTCTTTTCTGTTTGGATTAAAAACTAATAGTTTATCCATAATATGTCTATCCAATTTTGTAAAAGGATAAATAGATACATCTCTTTGTTTATAAATATCAAAGTGTTCATAAGCACTTTCTATAAAATCATTTCCTGTTTCTACTCTACCAGGGGCATCCATAAAAGTAGGTACTCCTGAAGTCATCCCATACCTTAAAGATATATTAACTTGAGATTCATACCATATATCTGTGACTGCATCAGCTATCCACTCTATTTCATCATCTTCTGGTGTATCACATGTTGTTCTACCATATCCTTGACAAGGGAGTCTTTTATACTCCCAATTAACCCAATCATCTAAAGTAGTTTCTCTTAATCCTTTATCATATTCATCATAATAAGCTCTTACTAAAGCATCTTTTTTAACACCTGAAGAAATAAATAAAGCTCCTCCACCAATAACTGCAATACCAGCTCCAATTACAACAGCTCCAGAACCTCCAAAAATTAATAATACTGCTCCTACTACAATAAGTACAGCTCCAATTATATAATTCCACACTGAAGTTCTACCAGCTCTTTTAGCAAGTCTGTTATCCCACCACATTGTATTCACATATCTCATAGGAGTTACATAAGTGTCTCCATTAAATTCAATAGCTGTATCACTATTAGGATTAGGAGAACCATCTTCTAAAAAGAAATTATGCATGTTAATACTAGTTTTATAATAAGGTAAAGACCTAAAAGTAGAATAAGAATCTGCTACAGGTCTTGTTAAATATACATAAGGTAATTTATTATCAATAGCTGTTGTGTTATCATCTTTAAGATGCATCATTCCTATTTTATTATCCCCTGAAACATTATAGACAGTAAAATTATCATCTTCTATATTTCTACTTTGTAAGGCATCTAAATAAAAAATATCTTCTATATCAGCTTGTAAAAAATTAAATCCATTATAGACTTTTTTATACTCTGTAATATTATCTCTAGTAATAGCTTTTAAAGACCATCCATCTGAATCTTTTCCTCCACCACTTTTATGTACTGAAGAATCATAACTAGTTCCATCTTGAACATCTCTATATCTACTTTTACTTTTCTTTCTATCAATAACTTCAAATTGTCCTTGTTGTACCATTTCTGTAAACTCAGGGTATTTTTTATTATTAAATTTATGTTCAGGATGTAAAAGCCCATATACTTTATCAGAAATTCTTCTATTTCCAGAAAATTCAGGAAACATAAGACCATGAGAAATATATTTATCATTAGTTACTGAA
>Ga0100391_1004166_pt1 | contig 14065 bp, 13 predicted proteins | sample CryGeymeta201515_FD_81541 | JGI IMG/M metagenome (GOLD analysis project Ga0100391, IMG submission 81541) | Groundwater microbial communities from Crystal Geyser aquifers in Utah, USA - Crystal Geyser metaG 2015-15 | ecosystem: Environmental > Aquatic > Deep subsurface > Groundwater | place: USA...
CACGAAAAAGCCCTCGAAGAAGGCAAGTTCTACGAAGAGCGCGTTGCCGAAGACCTCTCCAACAAGGTTTTCGGGGACGTGTTCCCCGACCTGGTGCGCGCGATCGTCAAGGCCGCGCCCGAGGCCGATCTACAGGCTGTGCGCGAAGCAGCCCTAATTTTGCTCTACCGCCTCTTGTTCATCCTCTACGCTGAAGACCGTGATCTCTTGCCGGTCAAGGACACGCGCTATGATGATTATGGTCTGCGCAACAAGGTGCGCCTCGACGTCAAAGAGCGCAAAGACAACAACGACACCTTTTCTGAGACGGCTGCGCGCTACTGGGGCGCGATGGCTGATCTGTTCATCGCGATCGACCAGGGCGACGCCTCGATCGGCTTGCCGCCCTACAACGGCGGTCTTTTCGACCAGGAGCGGCATGCGATCCTAACCAATATCCGCATCCCCGATGCGGTCATGGCGCGCGTGATCGACGCCCTGTCCTTCGAAGTGACGCCCGAGGGGCGCAAATATATCAACTACCGCAACCTCTCGGTGCAACAGCTTGGCTCGATCTATGAGCGGCTTCTCGAATACGAGGTGACGCGCGACGGCGATGACATCACCGTTCAGCCGAACATCTTCGCCCGCAAGGGATCGGGCAGTTATTACACGCCCGACGACCTGGTGCAGCTCATCCTGACCGAGACCCTTGAGCCACTTGTCGAAGAGCGCAAGCGGGCCTTCAGGGACAAGATCAAAGAGCTGGAGCAGCGTGACTTGGCGGACGATCGCAAGATCGGCCAGCTCAGAATTCTTGATCCGGCGACCGCGCTTCTCGACCTGAAAATCTGCGACCCTGCTATGGGTTCAGGCCACTTCCTTGTGAGCTTGGTCGACTTCATGGCCGACCAGGTGATCACCGCCATGGCCGAGGCCGAGCTCGACGCGCCCGAGGAATGGGGCGACTACATTTCACCTCTTGGCGAGCGGATCGACACGATCAGGGGCACGATCCTGGCCAACGCCGATCAGCGCAACTGGACGATCGACGAGGAACAGCTCGACGATCGCCACATCATCCGCCGCATGGTGCTGAAGCGTTGCATCTATGGCGTGGACAAGAACCCGATGGCCGTGGAACTCGCCAAAGTGGCGCTGTGGCTGCACACCTTCACCGTGGGCGCGCCGCTATCCTTCCTTGATCACCACCTGCGCTGTGGCGACAGCCTCTTCGGCTCCTGGGTCAAGAAGGGTATCGACAAGGCCGCGACCTACGGCACGCCGCTCTTGTTGCATGAGCCGATGAAGCGAGCCCTACGGGCGGCATCCAAGATGCAAATCGTTGAAGGGCTGACCGACGCGGAGATAGCAGAAGCACACCGATCGGCAGACGTATTCGCCGAGGTCGAGGATATGACCGCGCCGCTCGATGCGCTGCTCAAGCTGATCCATGCTTTCGATTGGCTCGACATCAAGGACAAGGCCGATAAAGCCGCCCTGAAAATCTTTTTCGACGGCCAGTTTGGCGATCCACTCGACATCGCCATGGGCAAGAAGGAGCCGAAGACCAAGCGCGAGGAAGGGCAGCGTTTTGCCGAAATTCTAGGCGAGGCGCGCAAGTTGATCGCAGAGGAAAACTTCCTCAACTGGCAGGTAGCATTCCCTGGCATTTGGTCGGATTGGGAAGAAGACGAACTCATTGGTGGGTTCCATGCCGTTATCGGAAACCCGCCATGGGACGTGATGGAGTTTGAAGAAGTCGCGTGGTTTGCCGCTCGCAACCAGGCGATTGCTCTTGAGCAAACAGATGCCAAGAGGAAGAAGCAGGTGGAAGCGCTGAAGAATAACGCCGATCCGCTATACCGCCTCTACCAGTTTGCAGCACGTCGCGTGGCCGTCGGAGCGAAACTTGTTCGCACTAAAGGCAGCGACTATATTATGCTTAACTCTGGGAAGCTAAATCTCTACAAACTATTCACAGAAAGAGCATCAAACTTGATCCGCTCAGACGGTGTGGTGGGCTTCTTGGTGCCTACAGGTATTGCAACTGATAAGTATGCGGCAAAGTTTTTCAGCTCAGTAGCGACTTCGGGGAAGATCATCGCTTTGTATGATTTTGAAAACCGCAGACCCAGATACAAGCTTGGTTTGTTTTTCCCGGACATTGATCCCAGAGAGAAGTTCAGCGTCTTCGTTTTTTCAGGTGCAGAAACAACAAAGGCCGCGCGTTGTGCATTCTTTCTTCAGCATGTGGATGAATTGCAGCATCCAGACGTGCTATTCGAGCTCTCCGCATCTGATTTTTCCAGCTTAAACCCGAATACTGGAACGTCTCCGATTTTTCGTAAACGGAGGGATGCCGAGCTTACAACAGCCATATACTCGCGGCTTCCTATTGTTGCTTTGCACCGGCGTGAGAAGTCCGAACGTCAGTGGCCTGTGACTTTCTCCCAGATGCTAAACATGACCAATGCGTCAGAGCTTTTTCGGTCTAAAGACGAATTGCAGGATGTCGAAATGGCATATCCGATCGGGAAGAACAAATTTAAAAATGCAGATGGTGATTGGGTTCCGCTCTACGAGGGAAAAGTTGTTCAAGCATTTGATCATCGCGCCTCGGATATCGTGATCAATGCTGCAAACGTCTACCGTCCTGGGCAGCAAGAAGAGATTGAGGCAGCGGAAAAATCGAACCCCGAGAGATATCCCGAGGCACGACACTACGTACTGGATGACGGGTCTTGGTGGCCTCAAGGTGCAGATGAATGGATTATCGGTTTCAAGGATGTGACATCTTCGACAAATGCGCGCACGATGATTGCCGCTATCATCCCGCGTTGTGGTGCAGGTCATACTTTGCCCGTTTTGTATTTTGACGGGCAGGTGAATGAGCGCGCTCACATAGCTTCGTTGATCGTCGCAAACCTGAATGCATTGGCCTTCGACTACGTTGCGCGTCAAAAAGTGCAGAAGAATCATTTTTCAAACTACATTCTTGAACAGTTACCGATTGTCCCCTTGGAGCAATTCTCGGAAGTGCGCTTCGGATCGCTGACAGCAGCAGAGATCATACGACAGATCGTTCTTGAGCTCACCTACACCGCCTTTGATATGGAACCCTTTGCGAAGGACATGGGCTATTTGGATGAGGCTGGAAACGTGAATCACCCATTTACTTGGGATGAAGAGCGTCGCCTTATCCTACGCGCCAAGCTGGATGCCGTCTTCTTCCACCTCTACGGTATCACTGACCGTGATGATATCCGCTACATCTACTCGACCTTCCCGACCGTCGAGCGCGAAGAGAAAGCCGCCTATGGCGGTAAGTACCGCTCTTGCGAGCTATGTCTCGCCTATATGAACGCGCTCGCCGCCGGAAACCCGGACGCGGAGATCAAGATTTAGATGGAAGGACGTTCTCTCATCGACGAGCTACATGCTCTCGTGGATGAAGATCCTGCCGCCGCTCTCGCACGCATTCACGAGCTAGGAGATAGCCCCGAGGAAGCCTTTGCCTCTGCTGCTTTCCTCATCGACTGTGGTGGGCACTTAGGCGACTTCAGAGCCGTTAGCAGGGGCGTGGAAATTCTGGAAGAGTTGCGCAAGAATGCTGAGCCCGACCCTGGCCTCGCTTACAATCTTGCCAATGGTCTGCAAACCCGTGCACGGCTGATCCATGGACCGTCATCGCCCTACTGTGGCCAATCGTTTGAGGATCATTTTCAGGCTCGAATTCGCTTTGGCGAAGCCGCCCGATCGCAAGATGCGCCATCTGATTTGGCCTCGCAGGCACTAACCAATATGGGCACGCTCTTGCAGGATACCTCACGTTGGATTGAGGCATTAGATCACTTTCGAGAAGCTCAAAACGTCTACCCGAAAAATGCCGTAGCTATGCTCAAAGAACTTACGCTGCTTCAACAACTTGGTCAATTGTTCCAGGCACAACAGGATAGTTATCAAGCCTACGGTCATCTGCCGACAATGGTCGAAAGGATACGCAACCTCGCTGAAAATATTGAACGTAACCTAGACACGCTCACTGCTTTTTCGGGTAAGGTAGCGCTTCCATTTGCACAGCAGCAAATCGCGATGGCAAAGGCGCTCCCGTCCAGTCCACAAGGACCGATCGACGAGCCCTATTTTCAGTTCGTCTCCAAGCATCAACTTTCGTTGTTTTTGCATTGCAGCGCGGCAGGCTTTGAAGTCGGGATTTTCGATGTGCTAACCATCCCGACCATCACGAGAACCATGGATGATGAGGATGGTGTCCCTGAAATCTATGCCATGCTGAACGTGATGAAGGCCGATTTTGCGTTTGCGCGGCAGGTCTACTTTGACGTCCTCGAAGATGGCGCTGACACGCCCTACTTTGAGACGACGACCCACGGGGACACATTGGATTACGCGCTTTACGGGGTGCGCTATTCGGTACTTACCAGTGCGCAGCGCATCGCCTTCGACATCCTCGACAAAGTTGCGGTCGCCATCGCCTGTTATCTGAAGATGCCAAACGCACACGGAACGAGTTTCGCACGTGTTTGGGGGCGCGAAATAAAAGGGAAAGGATTTCAGCTCCATGAGGAAATCACTCGATGCCTTGATGCAGGCAATTTCGGGCTGATAGCCCTACACAACATCTTCCATGATATGTCGAGTGATAATAGCCGAGGTGTCGGCGTCATGGAAGCGCACAAGAGCTACCGCAATGCTTCCACCCACCGTTTCACGGTGCTTCATGATTTTGGCAAGCAAGAACGCAAATCCCCTTCGCTCGCAGTGGACCACCAGGACATCATGGAATTTGAGCGGATGACACTGGACTCGCTGAAGCTTGCCCGTTCAGCGATATTCTACTTTGTGGACATGATCATGTTCGCCGAAGCCAATAGGCCAGAGCGCGGTGATGGCATCACAGTTCCAATGTCAGTCCCCGATCATGCGTACATTCGCGGCCGGTACGATTGAACAGCGACTAGGACGGCAGCGCACAGGCGTGCATAAATCAAGACTTATGCACGCTCAAACAACCCCAATGAAATCAATTGCTTGGCGCGTGCAAAAATTGCGTGCATAATACACGTATGAATTCGATCGGCTATGCACGCGTTTCCACTTCTGGCCAGACCCTCGATGCTCAGCTCGAACAGCTTGGCGCGGCAGGGTGCGGCGCTGTGTTCAAGGAAACGATGAGCGGCGCGCGTTCAGATCGGCCCGAGCTGAAGAGAGCGCTCGATGCACTCGCCGAGGGAGATGTTCTGATCGTGACGCGGCTCGATCGGCTTGCACGGTCAACGCGCGATCTTCTGGACATCGTGCACACGATCGAGACCAGAGGGGCGAAACTGAAGGCGCTCACCGATTCATGGGCTGACACCACCACACCGACAGGCAAGCTCATTCTCACGGTTCTGGGTGGCCTTGCCGAGTTCGAGCGATCGCTGATTGCGGAGCGCACCGCCGAAGGCCGCGACCGTGCCAGGCGCGCAGGCAAGCGCTTGGGCAGACCCTTCAAGCTCACGGCCTATCAGCGCGAGACCGCGCTGAAGATGCGCGCTGAAGGCAAGGACAATGCCGAGATTGCCCGTGTTCTTGGCGTGTCCCGCTCGACAATCTCTCGCACGCGATGATCAGGGGCGACGTTAGCGCTCGCCCTATGCGGCAGAGTTCTGCACGGCTGCCCTATAGGCCGCGCGCACGATGCGCGCTGCGACCATTTCAGGAGTGACCCGATAGACCCGAGTTTCCCCCATGACAGGCTGAGGCTCTGATAGTGCTTCGCCTTCCTTGACCAGCCAGGCCGCAATCTCTTGCGGTAACTCGATCGTCAGGAACGCATTGGGGTTTTCGGTCATTCTGGCTATCCTTCAGACTTCTCGCCTCAGCTTCGATGAAATGCTTCTTGCATGCAAGCATGCAATTCATTGAACGGCGCTTCGACCCCTGTGGGGTGTAAGGCAGATACAGGGGATTTCGCGGCTAGCGCCCAGGCCGCGCAGCGATGAGCTTGGCAACCTCATCTTGTGTCGGTTCAGACTGATCAGAACGCCCTTTGAAGCCCTTTGCTCTCTCCGCTAGAAGCATGGAGACGAGTTCGCGAAAGAGGCGGATTTTGGGGGATAGACCATCTTCGGCTGCGAGCTTCGCCCAAACCTTCGCAAATTTTTCTGCGCGGGCGTCGGATATTTTGTTCGCTTCTTGAAGAGCATCGCGTAGAGCGCTCTGATAGTCCGGCGGTGACTGATCCTGAGCGCTGTTTTGCCCACCCGTGCCCCTTGCATTCCATGCCTTCTCATTGAAATCGAAATTGCTTTGCGACTTCCCGCTTTGATTGGCTTGATGTCGGCGAACGCGCTCGCGCGCAGCCTCTTCGGCCTCTTGGCGCTTGAAAGCTTTTATGTAGTCTTTTGCGGTATCATATTTGATATCGGCGAATGCTGATAGGATGGCTAGGCAAATCAGAAAGATTGGCACAGCTTCCATATAAACTCCAAAGGCACAGACATGAATACCTGCTATTTGAACATAGCCATCGGTCAGGGCATTCATTTTTCGAGATTGTACGCCAGGAGCAAGGTCAGAAAGGTTTCTATAAATTGAGGGATTTTGGAGGCGTGAAATAGCGTATTGACCAATTGTGAAGAGATACAGGCCGATCATCAGGTAGTGCAGGAGCCACAGAAAGTTCACCAAGGTGATCACGTAATACGACTCCCAAAACTGCGTTCCCACTCCACAATAGAATCAGGACTATCAAAGACTTCTAGTTCGGCAAGTTCCATGTAGGACATGCGCCGCACGGTGAAGCTTTTGCCGCTTGCAGGCACGATGAACGCCCGCATCTGTTCACGCGCGCCCTCTTCGCGGATTTGGTTGGCAAAGCGCACAGGCCGCTCTTTCCACCCCGCCGAGGTGCTGTCACCTGCTGAAAAGCCGCCCCCCGAAAAGCCGCTATTGCTCCCTGCCGAGGTTTCATAGGTCATCACCTTGCCCAGGCGATCGGCGACGTAGGTTTCACTGCCCTGATCGTTCAGACCGAAGGCGATGAGCGCGCCCGCATTGCCCAGGAAGGTTTCCCAGTTCTTGGCATAGTGCTCTTGAAGCTGGCCGATATTCTGGATGATCGGGACAAGTTTGATCCCGTAGCCTGCCATGTATCCCGCCGACTCTTCGATCGCTTTGATACGCCCAAGGGCAGGAAACTCGTCGAGCATGAAGAGCGTCGGTGCGCCCTTCTGGTTTGTGCCCATGGCCATCTTGGCATTGAGCGCGATCCGCACCACCACGCGCAGCCAGCTCTTGTAGTCGGCGATCTGATCGGGCGGCAGGACGATGTAGACCGACCAGCCCTCTTGCACGGCACGGGCGAGCGAGAAGCTGGACGGCTGAAGGTGCGCCTGCATGTCGGGTTCGGCAAGCCATTTGAGGTTGCGTGAAAGGGTTGATTTGAACGATCCCCATTCATCCGTGCCGACATCATCAACGACCGACCAGGCTTCAGTTGCCAGCCCTGCTTTCGTCTTTACCTTTTCGAGATAGGTGACGAGCTTGTCAAAACCGCCATTCACGAGCGAACGGCAGAAAGTCAGCGTTTGCCGTGTCTTGGGCTCGGTCATCATCACGGCCTCGATGATGCCCGCGACGATCGTTTCGGCGCTTTCGGAAAAATGCGAGTTCTTGCCCTCTTCAGGCACGATGATCGCACTTGAGACCGCGCGGATTTGACGGACGCCGCCGCCGATCGCCATGTTGATATCGTGAAGCGGATTGTAACGGACGAGGTACTTGCGCGCAGGGCCTTTCGTTTCGCCGAACGGGTCGAGGATCGCTACCTTCTGGCCGAGAAACCGCCGCACCGAGGTTCCCGTGCCCATGGCCGCGTCAGCCGTGCCTCGCCGCATGGCCGTGATGCTGGCAGCTTCGCCCTTGGGGTCGATCATCAAGAGCGGACCAGGCCACCGCAGGGCGTTCTGAACGCCAAAGCTCACGCCCTTGCCCGAGCGAGAGCCTGCCATCAAGAACACATGCCGATCATCGGCGATGCCCGCTTCGAATGAAACGCCGTGATCTTCGTGAATTTTGCCCAAGTAGAACGCCCCAGGCTTATGTTTGTGAATAGACACCTCTGCCGCCGATGCGAGCCCTTCCATCTTGTCAGGAGGGAGAGCAGCCCTCTCAGCCGCGCGCCTTTGCTCTTGTGCTTGAAATGCGCCGTTTAGCCAGGCGAGCCCGCGCCCTATCCAGATGATCGAATCCCAAGAGTTTTTTTGTCCTGTCATGGCACTAACGCTAGCAAACGCTTCACAACAAAGGAATCTGTAAGCGTAGAGCCGGTCAAGCGATCCCGCAGGAGCGCAGAGCGCGACGAGGACAGCGCTTGAGGGGATCGAAGCGCCCTATGCTCGTTCTGCCCCTTTGATCCATTCAAAGGGGCTGCCAAACGGCGAGTGTTCTTCTTGCCTTGTCTATCACGTATCCCTGCCCTTCCCGCTTCTGGGTGTGTCCATGCCAGCCAATGTGATGCGTCCTATCGGATGCGCCGCGTGACGCGCTGTGCGCTCGCGTCAATGGCCTGCCCGCTCCGTTCAGGTGCTTCGCCCCTTCCCGTGTTGACCATGACCCGCACGGCTTAGCGATCCGATCCTTCGTCCGCATCGGCTGGAATGAACCAGCCCAGCATTGAGAAGGAGAAATCCATGAAACCAAAAAACCAAGATAATCTGCCACTTTACCGCGTGTCCTTTGCGCGGATTACAGGGCAGGACGGCGACGGGCGCGATGCCCTCGCACGGCCTAAAGAGATCGGCGCGGTCTGGCCACGCAAGAACGGAAAGACCGGCGGTGTGCTTCAGCTCGACATCATTCCGATCGAGCTCACGCAGCGCCAGGGCGTGATCTTCCTCGTCCCCGTGGACGGACATGTGCAGGCAGGCGCACGATGAGCGCCCGCCCGACCCTTGCAGAGGTCAATGACCGTTTCAGGCGTAATTTCGTCGGCGGTGAGGTCTACCTGACATGCGGCATCGCTGCCCTGCCCCCCTTGGCGCAGGCGGACATCATCGCCCAGGTGCGAGGTTTCGATACCTTCACCGAGGACAATGATCCCTACGGCGAACACGATTTCGGGGCGCTTGATCACCCGATCGCCGGCAAGGTTTTCTGGAAGATCGACTACTACGATCCCCAGAAGGAATGCGGCAGCGAAGACCCGCTCGATCCGAGCAAGACATGCCGTGTCCTGACCATCCTTCTTGCAGGGGAATGGTGATGGCCGAGATCAGCAACATCACATGGGAAGGCCGAGACATTCGGCTTTCCTACTCGCCCCGATGGTGCGCGCAGATCGACCATATCGAGGTGCAGTCGGTGGACGGCAGGCCGCTTCCGATCACCGAGACAGGCTACAAGTCGCACTTCTTCGGACCCGTCGAGCCGATCATGCCCATGAGCGAGATCGAGGCCATGGTGAGAGCGTGGCTGGATAGCGAAGCACGCAAGCCCTCATGGCAGGACGACCTTCTAACATCGCAGCAACTCAGCCTCTTTTGAGGCTGGGTTTGCCCTTGAGGCAAGCCGGTCTTGTGGCGACCCGTGAACTTAATTTGCATAACGTGGGGATTTTGGCATATTATGGGAAAAGAGCGGTAGCAAGCTATGTTTTTGCTATGCAAAAACGCTTGATCAGGGGCCTAGCGCCGCCCCCGATACCCAGCTTTTGGACCGCCCGTGAGGCGGTGCAGAACGTGTCGCCGTTCAATCACGACCAAGGCAATCCGGCCTTGGATGCGGAGAAGGAGGCACCGTGGCGCGACCGAAGAAAGAGCCCTTGGAGCGCCGCAGCGCTAAGCTCCCGCCGATCCGTTTGACGGAGGCGGAGCTTGCCGATCTGCACCTTCAGGCAGATCGCGCAGGGCTCTCGATCACGGAGCTGGTGCGCCAACGCGCCATATCGGGCAAGGTCACGCCCAAGCTTGGCCTTGCCGATGCGGAGCTTCTCTCCGAGCTCAACCGTGTCGGCGTCAATCTCAACCAGATTGCCCGAACGCTCAATCGCGGCGGCGATCGTGATCCGCACCACCTCGCCTACGTCCTTGGCAGGCTTGTGGCCGTCCTTGAAGAAGTCGGGCGGCGCACATGATCCCCGACATCGCCAAGACCGGAACCAGCTTCAAGGGCGCCCTCGCCTACTACCTTCACGACAAGCGGCGCGAAGGCGAAAGCGTGCGGTTTACGACCGAGCGTGTGGCGTGGACGGAAACGCGCAACCTTGCCACCGACAACCCCGAGCTGGCGGGCAAGGTCATGGCGGCAACCGCGATGGACGCTGACCGCCTGAAGCGCGCCGCAGGGGTGCGCAACACTGGCCGCAAGTCCGATCAGAGCGTCTATGCCTATACGCTGTCCTGGCATCCTGACGACGCCAAGACCCTCACCCGCGCGGAAATGGTACGCGCGGCTGACGAGACGATCCGTGTGCTTGGTGCTGAGGACAGGCAAGCCCTGATCGTCTGCCATAATGACCGCCCTCACCCGCATGTGCATATCATCCTGAATCGGGTTTCCCCCGATGACGGGCGCATGCTCACGACGGGCAATGATCAGTTGAAGCTTTCCCAATGGGCTTTGGCCTACCGTCAGGCGCGCGGCGAAGAGCGCTATTGCCCCGAGCGCGCCAAGAATTGGGAGAAGCGTCGCAGCCATGAAGACCCGAACAAGCTGAAATTCTGGCGCGCTGAGGCTGATCGCCCCCGTTCCATGGCCGATGATTTCAAGAAGGCCAGAGCTGCAAACGATCCGAAGGCGGAAAAGGTCGCGGCTGAATTTAAGAGCAAGCTTGGCAAGCTTTCAGCCGATGGCAAGGCCATGAAGGAGCGCCATAGCGCAGAATGGAAAGACCTTGGAAAACGCTTCAACGATCGCAAAGCGCAGGTTTACAACCAAGCAGAAAATGCGATCCATGATGCCAAGGCCAATATCAAACATGCCTATCATCCCAAATGGCAGGATATTGGCCGCAGGCATACGCAAGAGCGCCGTCTATTCGCTGAACGAGAAAAGCGCGTGTCGGGCAAGATCAGGAATGCGATCGAGGCCGTCACCCATGCACGGCGGCTCGATCCTGACAGCTCGCGCGGCTTTCTTGGCGGTGCGTTCAACTATCTGACGAGCTCGCAAAAGCGCAGCGATGCCTTGGAGAGGCTTCATAAGGCGCAGGTGCGCGAGCTCAGCGCCGCGCAGCGCGCCGAGGTCGGAGCGGCGATCAACGCGATCAAGACCGAACGCACGTCCCTACTCACATCGGCACGCGGCAGTTTCCTATCGGAGCGCGCCGCTCTCATTCAGCGCCAGGCAACGGACAAGCAACAGCTCAAAGCCGCATGGCGGCGACATGGCGATGAACGCAAGCGGGCGTTTGAGGCGTCCAGAGGCTTTGCGCAATCAAAGGCTGAGGCCAAAGCGGATAGATCGGCTGATCGGACGGCAGAGGGTGGCGCGGAGCAGACAGCCTTCAACGAAGCGACAGGCAAGAGACGCCCGCGCGCCTCAGGACGTTCTCGCAAGCGCAGCAGGAAGGAAGAATAGCGCCTTGCATGCAAGCATGGTTACATGTTTTGCGCTTTGTAAGCTTTCCACATTTTCAGGAAGAGCTGCTTCTTCGCCCCATGGCTGAAGCCGTACTCCCTGCCCGCCTGTTCGCTGAATTCTTCAAACACCGTGACAGGCACACGCACTTGGAGCGGCCTTTCCGCGACCTTCTCCGCACGCGTGTCTTCCAAGATCACTTCGGGCGCAGCGTCCGCCGCAGGCGGTGCGCCCTTATTGCTTTTGAGTTTGGTGATGTTCGTAGCCATTACGCCACCTGCCTTTCGTGAAGTTCCGCCATCTTGTCGATCACGCTTTGCGCCAGCTTCGACGCGCGCTCGTTCAAGGTGCGAAACGAGGTTTCAGTAATGGCCTTACCCGCGTCCGACGCCGATCCGTAGGCCGTCGAGACGCCAACTTCGCCTTCGAGGACGTGATACCCTGCTTCCGTCAGATATTGCCGTGCGGCAGCGTTCTCACGCTCGCTCCCTGTGGTCTTGAACATGGCAAAGGCGATCTTGTCGGTCGGTATGCCCTTCTTGCGCAGGGCATGCGCCAGCACGACGCCAGGATGAAGATCATCGACGGTCTGTCCTGTCGGGATCACCACAAGATCGGCGGCCATAGCAATTTCGGCGGTCTGATCCGAGGCATTGGGCTTGCCGTCGAGGATCAGCGCGTCAAAGCGCGGGGCTTCAGCAAGCGCGGTCTTCACCGTGGCGAAGCTCTGCACCTGAAGTTCAGGCGTGACCCCCCCTTCGGCGCGCCGTCCTGCCCAATGGGTGCAAGTCTGTTGCTGGGTGTCGAGGTCTGCGATTTTGGTGGACAAGCCACCGGCGACGAATTCTCGCGCCATCATGCGGGCGAGGGTGGATTTTCCGACGCCGCCTTTCTGGGATACCATCCCGATAATGTAAGTCATGTTTGCTGCTCCTGGTCGCTCAACCATTGTTTTTGATCATGCTAGCATGATTTGGTGAGATGCGCCAAGCAGGCATGCGTGTTTTCCACAAAGGCGCTTTGCATGCAAGCATGCATTTTGCCTTATCGCTTGTAAGCCCCGCGCTTCTTGCAGAAGGCGAGGAAGTGCTTGTCAGCATCCTTGACCGTGATGCCCTTGCCGATCACCCATGACCGCCACTCTTCTTCAAGATGGTGCATGTCCCAGCCTGGGGCGAGGCGGCGCGCTTGGTCATGCGTGTCGGAGTCGAGCCGCAATGATGAGAGCGGCAAGGGCAGGGCGCTTTGAAACGTCTCCTTCTTCGGACGGATAATCACAACGTCCTCTTCGATCGTGAAGGTGTAGTCGGGCATGTGATCGTGCTGCTCATCATCTTCGATGATCTTGCCGAGCAGGCGGCGAAACTCTTTTACCGTCGAGTTTGACCCGCACTTGTCGCGCAGCAACTCAAGGCCAACCTTCCAGATGGCTTGCGCCCCGCAATGCTTGCGCGCGATCTCGTAGAGGCGGCGCTCCAAGGGCTTTCTCAGAAAGAAATACTGCCTGTTGAGCGTCAGAACATTGTTGTTCTGGATCGCGTCGAACACCCAATCGGACAGGGTGATCTCGACATCGAGCATGCGCCCGTCACGGGTTTCCTTCACGATCTCAGCCGAGTCGACCAGGCTGAAGACCTTGAAGTATTCCTTGCCGCCTTGCTTGAGGTTGGTTTCGATCTGCGTGCCTTGCAGGCGGCGCAGCGCGTCTTTCAAGAGCTCATAGCCGCGCCCCGAGGTCTGGCGGTTGGTGGCCACGAGAAGATCATACGCCTTGAAGCGCAAGCTTCGATGCACCTGACGGCCTTCGTTCAGCGCCGCCATGCACTGACTAATGCAGTAGATCAGCACGTCGCGATCATGGACAGTGGCCAGACCGTGCCGAGACGGTGAGACTTCGATGAAATTCTCTCCACGCGTGTACTTGCGCGGATTCATATCGGGCTTGGTCGAGAGCGTGAAAACAGGGTGCTCCATCGAGGCCATATCGCCCTTGGGAACAGCATCCACGATGTCACAGACAAACAGATCACGCTGCGGATGACGATCGGGCAGGAGCGGCGATCGGGCAGGGAGGGCAGCGCTGTCATTCGTCATTTCACACACCAGCTTTCGGCAAAGGGTTCGTCACTTCACACACCAGAAGCAACTATCGTCATTTCACACACCGCCCGTCAAGATTCGTCACTTCACACACCGTCTCAGTCTGTGGATAACTTGGCAAGTCTTTCGTCACTTCACACACCAACTATCGTCACTTCACACACCGTCTTTCGTCACTTCACACACCGATTTTGAAAAATAACGTCATTTTTTCTCACTTTTTCAACCGGTTAGCGGCCTCGTAAATTTCTGTAACTCTATTATAACTCTATATAACTCTCTCACAGCTCTTCGAGCTGCTTGAATCGGCATCGGCCTGAAGGCCGATACGCGATATGCGCCCCTTCGCCCCTATGGGGCGAACCCGCGCCCCCCACCTCAAAAAGGGGCTTCAGGACTC
>Ga0100391_1004172_pt1 | contig 14056 bp, 10 predicted proteins | sample CryGeymeta201515_FD_81541 | JGI IMG/M metagenome (GOLD analysis project Ga0100391, IMG submission 81541) | Groundwater microbial communities from Crystal Geyser aquifers in Utah, USA - Crystal Geyser metaG 2015-15 | ecosystem: Environmental > Aquatic > Deep subsurface > Groundwater | place: USA...
AGAAAGATTTCACTAATTAGACAATCAAAAAAACGTAACGAAAAACAAATTTGCCCATTACACAAAATAAACCTAAACCTTACGCAATACTTGAGTCAAACGTAGGGTTGGCGCTTCTGATGAGTAGTACATACTACTACTACCACGACTATGACAGTAGTAGGCAGTAGTAGTAATAGTACTAGTAGTGCTAGTACTAGTACTAGTACTAGTACTAGTTAATAGTACGAATAATTAAGTCATGTTGAAATATAGTCCCGCCTTTGAGTCATGTTGAAATTTGTTGAAATTTGTTGAAATGTGTTGATACGTGTTGAAATGTGTTGACACGTGTTGAAATCACGGTTTATTTCAACATATTTCAACATGACTCAAACTCTTTGTCAGTCTTTAAAGCTTTATGGACCTCTTGGTTTAAAATCCTATTAGGGTTAAAAGTAGGGGTTTGGCAGACCTTCCTGTACTTGTGTATGACCGAACTCCTCAGTCCCATGTACCTGGTATTCCACCAATATCGCATGAAGGGGAAACAAGGTAAACAGCCATTGTCCACCTGGGCTTAATTTGGTAGTAGAGCTACGAGCTAGTACTAAAGTACTCGAGTACTCTAAGTAGCTAGCTAGCTTGTAGTAGTAGCTAGTAGTGTGTTTGGCGGCCATCAGGCCTCAGGGTAAATAAACAAAGCAATTTTTAAAAAGCTACTCTAAATAATAACTTTTGTTATTTCAGTGGTATTCTCCTTGGGGTATTCTTCAGCCTCCTCTATCTATCTATAGCATCAACCCATCCACTTCATGAGAGGCGCTCTGTATTAAATCAACTGCATAGCAAGTACCTGATCGAACCTTATGCCTTTAGCGTCTTTCTTCAGGCTCGTTGTTGTTGGAACCGCCTTCATTATGCTCCCCGCTTTCGGTCGCTGTCGCACTTTTGCGTCTGTCATGGTTATATTGGATGGACTACCACTGAAAACTCGAGCATATCATCAAAGTGTGATACTTCTGGGGATCCGTTATCGACGAATTCAATGGCTGGATTATTCCTCTTTAACCAGACAACAATACACAATTGGTAGTGATTGTGGTGGCTGTACAAATATTCAGCGTAAAATAGCAACGTCATCTCCCGATCGTTGCTTATTCTCGACTTCCTCAACCGAAACTGAGTCAGACAAACAGCTGACAAGGACAGCCATTAGAAGAATGAAGGTAAAAGAAATAAAAAAAGAATTGTCCAACCGAGGGCTAGACACGGCAGGTAAAAAAATGGATCTTGTCAAACGTTTGCAGGAATGGATGGAGTCACTTCGAAAGCAAGATGATAATATCAGTGATACTGCTGTAAGGACAAACCAACCAATACCTACTTCAGGCAAGCGGGAGCAACTCGCAAAGCGAATAAGGCATGTATCAAAGCCAGATTTTATTTTGGATGATGATGATGGACTTTATTTCGACGATATCATGATGGCGCACTATAACAAGACCCCTGCACAAGCATGGCCAAGATTAACCCGACGACCGCTCACACCACTTCAAGAAATTCAAATCTTGAGTCAGTCCGTTTTTCGGGACGAAAATGTCGCAAAAACCAGCACAACCGGCCTCGATCCTAAGCCAACATACGTAATTCGAATACAAAGTGTACCATCAGGCCAAAGACACTTTTTGGAGACAGTTGTTGTCAGATCATCTCTTTTGGTAAAAAGTGATGACGATCACGGATCGTTATCTTTGCTAGAGACAAATCAAGTAGTGCTTCCAGGAAAAGAATCTCCCGATATTGATGATTTGTGCTCTGTCATCGTTGCTTTACGGCAAGCCAAGATCCGAGGCATCCAAAATTTGATTGTTGAAATGGATAACATCGCTCTAATTCGACAGTTAAATGGGCAAGGGCAAATAGAGGCGGGTTACCACGAGGAATTGCACCAGAAAATATTAGAGTTGAAACATGCTTTTGAGAGCTTTCAAGTCCGTAAATTTGACGAATCTGAAGAGGGTGAAGACATGCGAAATCTTGCGAACCAAGAAAACTTCAAGCAAAAGTCTATGCAAGAGGCTAATGTGACGGTAGAAGCTACAGATAATAATGCATCACCTGCTAATTGTAATTCAGTAATCATTGATCCAATGAAGGAATATCTGTTGCGCTTTGACGGTGGAGCTCGGGGAAATCCGTCAGATGTCGCAGGGGCAGGAATGGTGCTCTACGATAGTGATCGGGAAGTGTGGTGTGGTTGGAAATATCTCGGAAAAGAGCAAACCAACAATATTGCGGAGTACTCGGCGTTGATAGAGGGGCTTCGCACTGCACATCGGTTGGGTATCAAGCGGCTTCGCGCCGAAGGTGACAGCGAATTGGTCGTCAAACAAGTGCTTGGCGAATATAAGGTCAAAAAAGACTGGCTGCGGCCGTTGCACCGAGAAGCCAAAGAACTCGCTGCAGGTTTTGATTTTTTTAGCTTGGCTGCAATTCCCCGAGCCGAGAATTCGAGGGCCGACTATTTGGCCAACCAAGCGATGGACAGCCTAAAGTCGTGGAATAACACACAAAAAGAAATTTATTACTAACAACGTTGATGAGTCTGCCCATAAACAGTATGATTAGCGAGCGTGTTCATAATGCACTGCCAAACAACGCCACAACTCTATGTAAATGCTGTTCTGCTTTCAACATGATTCTTTAGGCTATTTTAATATTTTAACCTCCACTTTAATATTATTTTAACCTCCACCACGGCCCTTCATGTAACTGACACCTGGTCCTAGTTGGCCAGATCGTCCTCCTCCTTGCGCAGCTTGCATGGCATTTCCCATCATATTGGTCATGCCTCCACCTCCACCACCACCACCCATCATACCAGAGTGATGGGCATTGGGATCCTGCGATTTAGGCGCCACAATCGTTTCGTCAATGGATAGAATGACACATGCAGCCTCAACTGCAGCATTGATGGAATTGCTTTTGTTGTCAGTTGGTTCCCAAACGCCCGATTCAAAGGTGTCGCACACACTTCCAGTCTTCACGTCAACACCGAACCATTTTTCATCGCTGCCTTCTTCTTTATGGCTGCGACGCAGAGACGACAAAATATCTGTAGCATCGAATCCAGCGTTGTCGGAAAGCTGCTGAGGAATTATTTCAAGTGCCTTGGCGAAAGCACTGACAATCAGTTGCCCCTTTCCTTCGATGGTTAAAGCGTGATTTTTAAGGTGCCGTGAAACTTCCATTTCAACGGCTCCGCCACCAGCCACAATGGAACCCGATCGGAAGGCTCGCTTGACTACCATGAGCGCGTCGTGAACGCTTCTTTCAGATTCCGCAATAAACTGCTCAGTTCCTCCTCGCAAGACAATTGTCGATGTCAAACTCAACGGGCATTCCGTAAAGATATTAAATCGTTCGTCGCCAACTTGCTTCTCTTCAAAGACTCCACAACTTCCCAGAATACTCTCACTGAGCCCATTCGTCGATGTTTGTGCTTGTGCTCCCGTTGCCTTGGCCACACGCTTCATGTCTTCGTCGGCAACACGTCCAGCACAAAACAAACCCTTGTCAGCAAAATATTGCGTTGCCAAATCACCAATTGGCAATTTACTCAGTACAATGTTTGCTCCACAGTCAATACAGGCGTCCATCTTGTCATAAATGACTTGCCATTCGGCATCTACAATGCTCTGATATTGATCAGGATCGGTAATTCGGACCTCTGCGTTTTCCTTTTCAGATTTGAGTTCCAATTCGACGTTCAGCAACAAGACTTTGGGATTGGCAAACTTTTTGGTCATTTGTTCAAATCCCGCGTAGGAAAATGTCTTTTTGAAAGCTACGCCCTGCACCCAAAAGGACTGACGAACATCACCGCCAGGAATCTTCTTGATCCCTACCAAGTGGTTGACATCATCCAATCGATCCTTTTCGGCCAGCAAGCAAACAGCATCGACGACCATGGGGGCAAACAGGTCTTGGTGCGATGCAATCAATTTTGAATTGAGTGCCGTCGATGCGCATCGCAGCAGCATCTCCCTCTTTTTGTCTCCCTCAAAGGGAATGGCCAAATCGAGAACTTTTTGGACGGCCAATCGTCCGGCTTCGCCCAAATGCCGACGAATGATTTGGGGAGGAACTCCGTCTTCCACCAGCGGTTTGATTTGTTGCAAAATTTCTCCTGCGAGCAAGACGACCGACGTAGTACCATCTCCGACTTCGGCGTCTTGACTCATACTAATGTCCACGAGGGTCCGTGCCGCAGGATGTTCAATTTCGAGGAGTTTCATAATAGTGGCTCCATCGTTACTGATGGTGACTTGTCTACCATCAAAGACGAGTTTATCACGGCCAGAGGGACCTAGTGTCGTTCGGATAGTATCAGACACAGCATAACAAGCATTGATATTACTGATTAATTGAGGCTTCCCCTGTGAGGTTTAGGTTTAGGTTTGGGTTTGGGTTGCGGAGGTGGATGAAAGGTGATGATGAGAATAGACTCGACTAAGCTAACGAATATTGCTTATTAAAGAAGGGGAGGGAGTACAAGATGTCACTTACCTGTGAGGTATCTGTTCCTTCTCGCAACAGAATGATACCTGGGCGCATTCCAAATTGAGCCATGTTATTTATTTTCTTTTATTTTTGCTGAGTTTTAAGCTCTGTCTTCGAAGATAGTAATAATGATACCATAATATTATGGTGTGCTCAGCGCTCAGCAGCACGCATTGTTGATTTTGAGCTCTAGTAGCTAGATACTGTACCCTGTAGCCCTGTAGCATCATCTCTCCTCATGAAGCATTGGACAGCGGACGGTGGAGCTAGGCCGGCCGAATCTTGAGCGTGAATGACAACAATCTACTCAACATCATCCACCCGGCTGCGATTTGTCTTGAACGACTTGGACACAATGACTACTACTAAGGGGGGTCTACTTGTTTTCTCCTTTCTTCTCTTCAAATTAATTAAGCTGAAAGTGGACAACACACAACACCAAACAACAACGAATAACAAACACCAAACAACAACCAGAAACAACGACATAAACATCTGCTCCGAACCAATTAATCTGACCACGCTCCTTCAGTATCATGGGTGAAGAGCGTGTGAAGAAGAGTAGAAGCAGGCGACAGAAGGATCCGGGGGGATCCATTGGACCACCTGCTGTGGTCTGCACCGCTTCCTCTTCCAATTCCAACAATATTGAATTGGGTCTGATTGTCTCCATGATTATCATGTTTGTTTACGCCATTGGGTTCTATGAGAGTGTAAAATCGGTCCCCGAAATGAAAATTTTCAACATCAAGTCCGCCAATCAATGGTACCAACACATGGGCGAAAACTTGAATGTCGCTCGCAGTGAGTTTACCTCTGCCGCCTCTGACAACAGCAACAACAACAACAACCAGCAGCAGCAGGAATCCCGACAAATGATAGCGAAAGATCAGAGGCAGCAAGCCGAAAAGCAGCCGTCTACAACTATCAAAGGCACTGGAAGTGTACTAAATATGCCAGTCGGGATTCCGGAAGAGGATATTGTCATTCCTAAACATGAATGGCCTGTGTCTTGTCGAAAGGAAGAGTACGAACCCCTTTTGCACTCGGGAGATGAAAAAACAATTTTGCAAGTTCCCAAGTTTTGGAGTCTTCCGGTGCATAATTATAGACCCATGACAAGAGAAAAGGCCATGAAAATTGGATCTTGTGCGGAACCAGACCCTGTAACGGGAGAGATTGCACGAGGAGACAAGTGTCCATTGGATCAGCGGACGATTTTTGTAGCAATTGCTAGCTATCGCGATTTTGAATGTCGGACAACTGTAGAAGACATCTTTAGTCGAGCCAAAAATCCAGATCGAATTCGTGTTGGTACGTTTACTTTTGGCATTGCAAAGTGTACGCAATTGTTTTGAAGACCATGGAAAAACTGACCAAACCTTTGCATCATCATATTCCGCGCAGGAGTTGTAGACCAGATTGCTCATGGAGAAGATCCTCTTTGCGATGAACCCATCAAAAAATGTAGTGAGGACCCAGATCAGGCATTGTGTCGATGGAAAGATCGCATTGATGTTCTTGAAATGGAGGCAGAATTGTCGATTGGGCCTGTTTTTGCTAGACATATTGGAGATCGAATGTACCGCGGAGAATATTATGCCACGCAATCGGACGCTCACGTTTCCTACACCCAAAATTGGGACGCCGATATTATTCACCAATTCGAACAGGCGCGCAATGAAATGGCGGTTTTGTCTACCTATTTGACGGATGTTCAGGGGTCGATTGATGAACAAGGACATTCGTTGAGGCACACACGACCCATCATGTGCAACACGGTTTACGAAGGTGGACCCCAAGGATTACACTTGCGACATGCATCCCAGCCTGAAATGGTGCCTTCCATTCACGGCGAACCACAGTTGCAACCTTGGTGGGCGGCAGGATATTCCTTCTCTCGTGGTCATTTCATTGTGAATGTCCCATACGACTGGTTACAACCGATGATATTTCAAGGAGAGGAAATGAGTATCGGAATTCGCGGCTTTACCATCGGATACGACTTTTATGCCCCAGAGCGATCTGTGTGCTTTCATCATTATGCAGTAGGAAAGAATAAGAACTTACGAAACAAAGTCAAACATTTCTGGGAGAATGGGGACAGATATGCTGGAAAAGGAAAGATTGCCATGAGTCGACTATTAGGAATTGTGCATATGAATCCTGAAGTTCCTGTTGATCAGTGGAATCACATGGAAGAGGATATTTATGGCATTGGAGCTGTACGAACACCCGAACAATTTTATAGCATTTTCGGTATTGATGTGCTCAGGAAAACAATTGAAGGCCACCTATGCTCATTCGTCCACGATGGAGGAAAGATGCACAAAGCTTTCACACCTCTTCTGCGTTCCGACGGCATGGGCATTGACTACTCAACCATCAATTACAAGTTTGCGGATCCTTCTCCCGGAACCAAGTGAGACAAAAACCGAACATACATGGTACAGTAGTTTCTCAGCTGATGATTTATAATGGTATTTTCATTCTACACATCCAAGTTGTACCTTTGATTCGCGAGATGCAAGTAATTGCACAGTCCTCGATCTCCAAGGTACCTAGCTAACTTTATTATTCTCCATCAATATCGAGGAGCAGGAAAAATTTTGCGCCACCCCATAAGATGCTTCGCAGCTTCACCACTAAATTCCCCTTTTGTAGCGCAGCTAAAACAACAGCTCCACTATCTTTCCCATTCGCCGCACAGACTTCGCTCGCCGCAATTCCAAACAGCTTGTCACCCATGGCATCGGAAACAATGGCCATTATAGGTTTCTTGACACTTTCATCTTTAAGCGAAAGAGCAAAGCGATATTCTCTCACTTCGGAAGTCTTTGTCATTTGGCACAATTTCGTGACGTCGCCTAAGCATGATACGAAGGGGACTGTCCCTTGAATGATCAGTTCGCCAACGAAGGTAGACCCAGCACGTTTCCTGATGAGCTGAATTAACGAAGTGCAGGTACCTGAGTCGGATTCGCTCAGACTTGTTGCTGAGTTCGGGTTTTCACTAGTCTGTGCGTCATGGTTTCGCACAGCGTCCAGGGGCAAAACGCCGCTGCTTGGATTGATTGCGTGGTTCTTCGATATACGTTGACTGTGAGCTGTCAACAGATCCAAAACTTCAAATGTCCGGGGCGGAACAGGTGTCAACCAGGAGGAGGCTGCCACAATCAAGCACCGTCCATACGCAGTAATGAAATGTTCTTGGACGTTTCGAAGGCGAATAAAGTCTCCTATTTTGACATTGTTGTCAATCGTCACTGTGTCCCAGTGAGGTTCTTCCCAGACGGCCACGTTCACCACACGGCCACACAATCGATCTGGAATTATCAAAGGTTTTCGATTGTCGCGGCACTCCTTGATTTTGGATATTGCTATCAGAGTTTCCGACGGCGGGTCATCCTGGCGTCGTTGTGGTGCCAATTCTGGCGTTGGATAGCTGAGAAAGAAATTTCACATTTTTACAAGACGTTCAAGGGGAATAACATTTTTTTAAAAATGAGTTCAAGTGAATCAGCGAAAGAACAGAATTTATTTTGTACGAAGGGCGTGCAGTACTTACCAGTCTGAAACGGAAGGACCCGTACCGTCCCAAACACGCAAGAATCCATATGGAGTGATGTCTGTTTTAAATGATCTAGGAAACGGCAATATAGCTGTAACCATGACGGTAAAATCCCCAATAAAGTCTTGCTCTGTGTCGCCTCTCCCGACTTGAGCGTCGTCTTGACGAAGGACTTGTCCTAATGTGCGTTGTTCCGATATTTTGATTGTGGATTTGTGAGCCAAACAAAATGCCCCCCATTTTGAAAGTGAGTGGAATCTCCTTCCATCGCCTGCACCTAATGTGAACTTGCCGGGAGAAAAAACAGCTCCTGGATCGAAACAGAATGAATCTGAACTCTCTCTGTAGACAGTAAACCCAGTCGATCTTTGTGCCATCAGCTGTAAACCTTCCTTGTACTCTTGCACCCTCACGCGGTGAAGTCGCAGTACGTCTCCAGCTCGTCTAAGATCTGGCAAATGATTTCGATGTTGACAGAAAATTATAAGAGGAATTGGAATATCAGTGCTCTCGCCGCAAGTGTCATCCAAGAGGGTGACATTCATCATCCAATCCCCTTTGTTTGTTTGCTTGACCCCTCCAAAACCAATGACAACACTGTAAATATTCGCTTCGCAAGGTCTGCTGCGACTCTGTCCCACCCTATGCGACTCCAATAGTTGCCGAAGGTCTTTCTTTGAGTTTCATCATTAGAGTCGATAAGGATTAGAACCTGTCAATTCCATAAACACAGATATCGGCGAATTGAAAATACTAGAAATTACTTACCATGAATGTGTATTGGTTTGCAGTTGCTTTCGGCCGTTTTGCTTTCGGTAAGCCATGTGGCGACTGTGACGCTGGATTGCTTCTTTGTAATTTGGCAGCGTGTTGCTGCTGAATGCAGGGAGGTGCTTTCTCGCAAGTCACGGTTTGTTCTTGTGTAGTCTTTACTGCTTCGGCGTCATCAACCATGGATGCCTCGTTATTTTCCCCTTCAAGAACTGGCATGTTCCAGCGTTGTTGCCACTGACGATACGTTAGCGGTAGGCTAAGTGTTCTTGCTTGTTGTAATTCAGGGCCAGAATGAGAATTGGAAATGACAAATTCATCAAATGTCCCTGTCACCTTATCACCAATTGCCACAACAATTTTCAAGTCATTCGAATCAAATCGCGGCCTCATTACTAAGCCACTATCGTCCGTAATTTTCATAGCACTGGGGCCTCCCACACAAAAGCACCATTCCGCCAAGTGCTGTTGATGCAGCCAATGCTGATTGGCATAGGGAAAGACACACACAGCGGGAATTCGCTCTAAACGAAACAAGAGGATATGCGACTTGGGGTCGTAAGCCTCCAAACATTTATTTAAAACATTTGCGTACGCGTCGTAGAAGAAGATCCGCATGTTTTTTTTACTCTTGGAATCATCCTCTTGAAACTGGTCCGAACGATTGTGTCGACGGCGAGCAGGGTTCAACGCTGCCACGTTGAGCTGGGATACGTCCACATTCAAGACACATTGCTTGTAGACAGTCGATAGAGGTCCATCGCATTCTACCGGATCATTTGCAAGCCGTGGCAGAGCGTTTGAGTTGGCAGTGCTTCCCCGCAGGATGGGTTGAAAACGTGGGCCAAAAGCCTGCGTAGCAGCAAAGCGTCGGGTATTTCGGAGGCCAAATACTTTGGATGCCAAGGACAATGTGATTGTAGCTTGTCGGCAAAACAAATCGACGTCTTCCAATAAAGAAACATCGTGGACTGCCGCATCAACATGAGGTACCACAATATTTTTCTTGTGCTCCATTGCTGTGTGAGGCAAAAGTTGCTGATCTTGTTGTGTTTCTGGATGTAATAATTGTTGTGATTCTGGATCTCTTTGACCCTCTTGTTGACTTTCCATTGGATTCTCAGTGATGACATGTTGTATTTCATCGCTATCATCCAGATCTTCCACAACATCCTCCGTTTCGTCACTATCTGTATCCGAACCTGAGCCCTCGTTGTCGTCGTCACTGGAAAAAAGGCGCTGCATCAGAAATCTTGTCAGCAGTTCATTGCGTCGGTCCCTCCATTCATGATAGGTGAGAGGTTCATCTGTGTATTCTGGATTTTCATCATTGAAAAGATTTCGCCCGCCTTTTTCTGGGTCCCCTCGTTGTTCTCCAACCTCATTGCCATCCATGGGTACTTCATTGCTATTGTCTTCCCCTCCAATAACCGCTGCTTTCTTTGTAATGGAGTCGCAGTAATTCTGGACCGAGCCAGAGTCAATATCGGTCTCGCCAGTTGGCGAGAAGTTTTGAAAGAACTGCAAGAGACCACTCATTCTGGTGTTTACGTTGGATTAAGTTTGACAAGCCAAGGCAAGGCCTTCCAATGTTGGGGTTTGGACTTACACTGCTTTGAGCTTTATTCTTCATTATCCGTAAATCCGATATTTTAGTGTTTATTATCTGCAACAACATTATTTTTTGTTACTGAATTATTGAACACTTCAATCAACCCCAACCCTAGCAAACTTTGAGCGGTCTGTCTGCCCAACAGGATGTACTGTACGTAGTAGTAGTAACTTGAGAACTGGCTGATCATGAACACCAAACGTAGTAGTACTACTACTAGGTAGAGCTACTACTAGCTACTAGTAGAGTAGTAATGTAGACTTCTACATCAGTACTCTACTAGTATCTACTGTAGCTACTAGCTAGTAGATTAGTAGTACTACTACTAGTAGCTAGTAGTACTAGCTAGTACTAGTAGGACTAGTCTAGTAGTACTACTACTAGTAGTACTAATACTAGTACGAAACAACAACGAGATCACACAACACATCAACATCATCATTATCCGAGGCCAAGACAAGGACATATCGAAGCCAATTCAGACACACTAAACCCAATACTCGCAGCAAAAATGCGACAATTTCCCACTCACACCCCAGCAGATGGAGAGTTGTCCACATCCGAGCCTGCGACGGTCCGCAATTGGTTGGCTTCTCATCATCCCAAACAATTAGCTCAGTTGGACAAGTTTGAAATTGAATTGCGCTTGGGACGGTTGTCAAATACTAATGCAACGTCTGTCGCAACTTATTCTCATGATCCAGATACCATTGCCAGCATGCCTTCAGCTAATGACCGGTTGCTGGTAACACTAAGAACGGTAGAACTCTTAAAGCACATTATTGGTGCGACGCGATGGAAAAACGCAGCGCAGCTATTAAATTTGCTACGGGGACTAGGTAAAGATCTTCACGAAGTTGGCGGCTTTCGGGAACCAGTGATCGAAAATATTGTCCGTCGCGTCATGGCAGCAGTCCGAGAAGAAGCTCACCCTGCAGCTGCGACCCAAAAAGGTGCCTCTGAATCCACTGGTGGTCGTTTGACGCTGCAAAGTATTCTGTGGGCTTTGCCTCAACACGTTAAGAGCACTCCCAACCGCAGCGATTCCCACAATCGGCAAGAATCCTTTGCATCAGAAGCTGATCTTGAACATTACTCCTCAGAATTGCCACCAGCTTATTATGTAAATCGCCCAGAACTCAAGCAAACTGTCATGGAAGCTATTCAAGAAATCTTGACGGAGTTGGAGGATCTACATCGCAACATCAACGAACAAGCAACCAATCATATTCACGCCGGCGAAGTTATCTTGACTTACGGTAAATCCAAAACAATCGAATACTTTTTGAAAGCTGCGGCTGCGAAAAAGCGCAACTTCCAAGTTGTTGTTTGCGAAGGAAGCCCCATGCACGGAGGCCATGAAATGGCCAAGTCCTTGGCAGAAGCCGGCATCGATACAATTGTCATCAACGATTCTGCAACTTTTGCAATAATGGCGCGAGTGAATAAAGTCTTGTTGAGTGCTCACGCCGTTTTGGCCAATGGGGGGCTCATTGGATCTAGTGGAGCCAACATGGTGGCATTGGGTGCTTTCAACAATGCTGTGCCCGTTGTTTGCATTACCGGCATGTTCAAGCTCTGCCCAATGTATCCGCACGAAGGTCAAGATACGTTGAATGATTTGGTCAGTCCAAGTAATGTTATTGATTTCAGTGAACTGGGAGATGAAAAGCTAGCTGCTGTCGAATTAATCAATCCCGTCCACGATTATATCAAGCCCGAATATATTTCGTTATTTGTCACGAATGTCGGCAGCTTTCAACCCAGTTACATTTACCGATTGCTTGCGGAGTACTATCATACGGATGATTGGAAGTCTTTTGAATAGAGCTGTGTTGGTTAAAACATATTTTGAAAACAATCAATGGCTCGTCTAGGAAGCGGTGCTTGCCGCGTTATCTTTTGTAGTTTGGTCAAGACGATTTATCCGTTAACAGCTGTTTCATTTCGTCCAACACTCGATAGGCTGCACCAATAGCTCCTTCCATGACTCCAGGAGACCGTGCGTCTGCTTCCGATCCCGCAAAGTGTAAAATTCCATTCCAATCGGTGGACATGAGGGCAGCCACAGGACTTGGGTGGGGATTGATCCGTTCCGGTTTGTCGTCTTCACTTAGATAGATTTCCTTGGGCCAGCTCAAGACGTGGTAAGACTTGTACGAATGCGCTTGTTCTGCCATTTCCTGACCATAGGATGCAAGAGACAAAAGATGTCAGAAAAGGACAAATCGAAACAGAAATAAACCAGCTGTGCAAAAATTCACTACTATACTTACGGGCTGTCTCATGATGTGCCAGATACTCTCCAACTGCTGTGCTACCATTTTTGCCAACATGTTATTGTCATCATAGGCTGGCGTTTCTGACGGAACGAGTGTGAAAAATGTCAAAGCAGCTGTCCGATTGGGATCCTTCGTGGAGCTATCATACATTTGGAAGGCTGGTCCACTGCCTGGTGGCAGACCCGTGTTGGCATACCTCGTATCCCAGAAACGATTGGGATAGACCAATGCAATTTTCGTCACACCTGCCATCCAGGTCTTGCTTCGTTCCATTGCTCTTTGTTTGTCTGAGTTCAGCGGGGGAACAAACTCAACTTGCTTGAAAAGGATTTTGGGAGGAGCCGCAAACACTACATGCCTGGCTTTAAAAATTTCATCTTGCGTAGTTCTGACTTCAACGTATGAAAGTGAATTATCGGTAGGCGCACAAGTGTCGGCTTTGCTGTCCAAGGTTGGCTTTGTCACGAGACTACATGACTTGACAGGTGTGTTCAAATGAATCCGACCCTCTGGAATATTGCAGCCTAATTTTCGGATGAACTGGACAGCTCCTCCACTGATTCGAGTAGACTCGGGATCTCCAGGTTGCAGAAAGGTTCCGATTCCCAAGCTCTTGGCTAGACTAGAAACCTTGGGTTGATGTTCGGGCCAGATCCAGGCGCCTCCCAGATCAATGTCGAGATTGGCATCATCATTTGCCAGTCTACCTCCCAGAACACTGCGAGCTTCTAACAATTTCCAGTGCAAATTTGATACACTCGCGAGGCGTTGAGCTATCACCATTCCAGAGAGCCCCCCACCAACCACCAAGACATCAAAAATCATTTTTCTTCTATAAAAATTGTCAATCCTTTGCGGTCGAAAGTCGAAAGTCGAAAGTTTGGGCCACTGAGATCTGAGATCAATCAATTGCCGCTTCACAGCGCCCGAATCGGATCCAAGAGTCTAAGCCTGCTAGCTAGCCGCGCTTTTCACGGGTTGAAGCAGTTTACGATTGTGTAGTACTCTCCCGAGCAAATCAATGAGTTATATGAGCTCTAGTGAGACAAGCAAAATTTCAACTTCGAAGTTTAAAGGACTCTAGCTAGTGGTAGCTACTACTAGTACTACTACTAGTCTACTACTAGAGCTAGAGCTAGTAGAGGTAGAGTAGCTCGAGCGAACGCTACCGCGTTCTCTCGACTATGCCAGCTCTCTAGGGCTACGTTCGGCTAGGTAGGGTGGTTTGGAGAAACTCGGCAATTTACTAGGGCCGACCTTTTCTCCGTTCCGAGG
>Ga0100391_1004185_pt1 | contig 14035 bp, 26 predicted proteins | sample CryGeymeta201515_FD_81541 | JGI IMG/M metagenome (GOLD analysis project Ga0100391, IMG submission 81541) | Groundwater microbial communities from Crystal Geyser aquifers in Utah, USA - Crystal Geyser metaG 2015-15 | ecosystem: Environmental > Aquatic > Deep subsurface > Groundwater | place: USA...
CGGACCGCATGGGCAAGGGGCGGGAGGACGCAGCAATGGCCGCACTCCTCGGCATCCGACCCGAATGCACGCCCAATCTCGTCGTGGTCGGCCATGCGGACGACCTACTGGGCCGGGACAGCGCGCTGATGCATGCACTGACCGCGAGCGAAGCGGCCAATCCAGGGAAGATCGCAGCGCGACGGAACAGGCGGGACTATGCGCTGAACAATCCCGGTCTCTACGCGAGAGCGGACAGAGGAGAATCACGATGAGCGAACCCATCCTCGCCGATCCCATCACCGCGCGCCTGGTCTCACGCATGTCCGAGACCCATCTGCGGCTGATCCGCAGGAAGACGGCCGAGATCCGATCCCACCGTCGACACGCCCTCGGAGGAGCCGCGCCAAGCATGAGCATCGACCTGACGCGCGGCATGCACGACATCCCCCAGGTCGTGCAATTCAGCCTCAAGTGGTCCTGCGATCGCAGTGGCGGAGACATGCGTCTCAAGTCCCGCGTGTCCCTGGGCGCGAAGGACATCGCACTCACCGTGAACGGTACGCAATGCGAGATCCATCGGGAGGTGCCCGCGGCCATGCTGGTGTCGATCATGGATCGCCCCGCATCCGATCTCGTGGACTGTGACCTGCTCGAGGGATACCGCATCCATCGCATCAACGGCATGATCGCGCATCTCGCCATGCCGACCGAGAGGCCCGATATCGCACTCCTGCTCGAAGCCGTCCCTCTCGAGGACCGAATGGACACCGTCGGAGCGTATCGCCGTCTCCGCGAAGCAGGCATCACACACATCGATCGCCCGTCCTACTTCCTCGTCGACCGGGTGCGTGAATACGATACCATGCTCGCCCGCATCGGGAGGGAGATCGCGAGACCCGGCAATCCATGGGACATCCCCATGACGGATCTCATGACCCGTCTTTCCAGAGGGGCCACGCTGGACTTCCGGCTCGTCCGGGGCGAAGGCACGCTGACCATCAAGACGGTCTACGAGAGCGAGCGCCTGACCTATCGCAACGACATCCTGTCATGGGCCGGAGCACGCAACAGGAGCTGGTACGAGGTCGAGGGGGTCGTCTTCGGTCACATCCACAGACGACCCGGCATCACCCAGTACCGATCACGCGCCAAGGACATCGAGATCGGAGCAGGAATCCAGGCCCGGGAGGAAGACAGGGCATATCTTCTCTAGGGAAAGGAAAACGCCATGATCAGGAAGCCTTCGCTCATCACCGTGATGATCGCCGTTCTGGGCATCGCACTGGCAGCGGGATGGGATCACGCCATGCGCAACGACGCGGACAGCCTGTGCTCGAACGACTCCACCGCCTATGACGGCTGCAACGACCGCTAGAGAGAGGAAAGAGACCATGGGAATCTTCAGATCAGGAAGCGGCCTCGGACCCGGCGTGCTGACCGGCGATGGTCTCGGCAACCGTCGACGCTGCAGGAAGGACAGCAACGATCGCCCGGTGACGGGCGATCTCGACGGCTCCATCAGGCAGGGTCAGGACCACTCCAAGCGCTCGTTCCGGCCGGACTGAGCCATGGAAGAGCATGAAATCGAACCGGGCCGGACCTACGATCCCACGCTGTGGCACTTCTCGGTCCGCAGGAACGACGGGAGATGGCTGACACGGCCGATCCCGACCGAAGGCACGCTCGTCGGCAATCGGCCGAACTGGTCCACGATCATCGCCGAGGGCTGGCGCTTCGAGACGTTCGACGAAGCCGAGAGGGCCGCTCTGTTCCATGGGTCGGAGAAGGGCCGCTTCAGCGTCATAGCATCGCCGCGCAAGCCGGGCGACTGGCTCAAGCAGAAGGGCGACTGGGCCACCGAGGCAACCTGACACCGGAAACGGTCATCGAGTCCGCGCTTCAGCGGCGCACATGTTTCACCAGGAGAGCAATATGAGCAACCCGCACGCCAAGAGACTGTTCAAGCGCATCGAGACGCGCGCGACGCTTCCCGACGGACGCACCGTGACCTCTTCCGTCAGCTATCCGGAAGGGGTGGGATACGACGTATACCGGAAGAAGGACGAGGATCTCGTGGAAGCCTTCGGCAGCAACGGCTCGAAGACCATCGGCACCTTCCTCGAGGACACCGGCACGCTGGAGACACCGATGCGGTGAAGGGCATCCCATCATCGGCAGGAATGCAGATTGAAGGAGAACGGAAAATGGACATGGCAACCATCACGGGCGCCCTGATCAGCGGCTTCGCGACGCGTATCTACGGCACGGTGGCCGCCGTATGGGTGGCGGTCGAGGCGAGCGAACCGCTCAGGAACGCCATGAGCGCAGTGGACGCGACACTGACAGCAGTCAACGCGGTCAACTGAGATCTATCTCCGAAAGGAAAAAACATGCGCAAGCGCCGTCTACGCTCCCTGATCCCGGGAGCGCGCAACACCGCTCCCACGCAGCAGAGCCAGGACGCTGGCATGATGACCCGGCTGCGCCAGCTGCTCGTCGGCATGACCCAGATGGGCTCGCAGCAGTCCGAGGACCGCGACGTGCGCGGTCTCGTCGTCGGTGCCGCGCGCCTCGCGCGTTCGCCAGGCAGGCTGAAGGCCGCCATCCAGGGCATGGCCGAGACCGAGAAGGCCCAGGTCGAGGAGGCCTCCACGTGGATGACGCACGAGGACATCGCCGAAGGCAAGGCGGGCCGCTTCGACGCATGCGACCTCAGGAACTGGCTCGCCATCGCCGAGAAGGCGGGTGTCGAGGCTATTCCCGCGCGCGAGATCGCCTCCTTCTCGGCGGACGAATACGCGAAGCTGGCCGGTGTCTACGGGCTCGATCACGAGAACCCGCGCATCAGGCGCACGCTGGATGCCATCCGCAAGGGCGTAGAAGCGGACTACACCGCCGAGGAGCTCGAGGAGGCCCGCGGCACGGTGGCGAAAGCCGAGAGCAGGCAGACCGACATGGAGGTCCTGATCGACCGGCTCCACGGAGCCATGGACGACGTGCCCGAAGGGTGGATGGTACGCTCCAGCGTGTGCGGGGGCGAGAACCTCAAGGCGCTCGCGGGGTGCGGCGTCACCGAGACGTTCATCCCGGAAGTCAGGTTCGGACCGGATCTCGAGATCGGACCCGGCTGGGTACGCACGGGCAACCGCCGCCGGATCGACATCACGGACAAGCGCACCATGCAGCTCTACGTGCGCAACGACACGGTGGACATCGCCTTCCTCGCACGGCCGTGGGTCGTCGCCGACCGCTGGCTGGAAGGACGCGATCCGCATCGCGCCGGATCGCCGATCGACATCCCCGGCACCTGGCCCGCCGAGTGGCGCGCCTTCGTGCGCGACGGCAAGGTCGTGGGCGTCTCCAGCTACTACGCGTGGGCCGGCGCCATCGATGCGGTATCCGCCCGCATGGCGATCCGGGTGCGAGATTTCGCCCAGCGCATCGTCGACGCGGCCATTGAGCAGGATCTCACTCCGCGTTCCATGGACGATGCACTGATGCGCCAAAAATCACAGCGGCATGCCAGGGCCCTGGAGGCCATGGGCTTCATGGACGGCGACTTCGACGCGACCATCGACTTCATCGAAGCCGAGGGCGATCTGCTGATGCTCGAGGCGGGTCCGGGATGCGGCCCGTTCGGCTCGGGACACCCCTGCGGCTTCGCGGGCGACTACCGGTCGATCCAGGAGGACATCGGCGATGGCCATGGTGTCCAGGAGCTGCGCTGGATGCCGTGCGAGGGTGTCGCCTTCCGTTCGATGGACCACATCCTCATCGGAGAGCCGAAGGGGTGGGAGACGGGCGACAAGGGCAATGCGATCCTCGACTGGGAAGAGGCGAACGCGATTGCCGCAGAAGGAGCATGATCACCTCGACAGACGGAAGGATAATCTGGCCCGCTCTGGCCCGCTCCCTGTCGGAACGACATCCGGACATCCTGACGGGCCTGCGAGAGATGATCGAGGAGACGGACGAAAGGGGCGACACCCTCTCCCGGAAATTCACGATCGGAAGGAGCCAGGTCTCCGCATCCATCCTCCTGGCGCAGGACAGCACTGCGCTGATCCACGTGATGCTGCGGTTGGGAGAGATGAGCCTTTCGACCAGCTTCCTCCATGGGATGACCATGCCGGATTCGATCGCCATGACCCTGGTCGGCCGCCCCCTGCGGGACGTCGTCGATCTCGACCTGATCCCGCAGGACGTCGTCATCAAGGACGTGACCCTGAACGGACGCGGGCACCGCATCGCCCATGACTGGTCGAAGCACAACGAGATCCGATCCATCGGGTCCGAATGATACGGAATGCGAAAGGGAAAAACCGATGAATGCGACCATCAGCCAGAAGGCCATCACCATCATGATCCTGCTGGCGCTGACCATCGTCGCCCTCCTCACCGCCGCCGTCGTCAGCGGCAAGGATACCCTGCCGGTGATCGGCGCCTGCATCGCCGGACCGATAGTCACACTGCATGGATACGCGTACCTGAAGACGAGAGAGACCCGCAAGGGCATCCTCAAGATGCTTTCGGGAATCGTGATCCTCTCCGTCATGGGAGCCCGTATGGCGGGCGTGATCTGACGTAACGACACAGGGGAAGGAAAAGTCCATGAAGACCGACGGACAGTACTTCGCAGCACGCATGCAGCAGACGCTCGAGGAGGAAGGCCTCCATCCGATCAAGGCCGCCTACGTGCGCGACCGGATCATCGAGACCGCGGAGGCCAAGGGATGGCCGGAAGTCTCCCTCAACGCCCGCGCCCGCATCTCGAAGTTCAGCGTGGACATGCAGAGCGTCTTCGTCGACGACGAAGGCATGGCGATCCTGCACACCGGCATCGGCCGTGCGCACCAGCCGCTCGTCAAGATCGAGAATTTCGGCCAGCCCAGGCAACAGCGCCAGATCGTGCGCAAGGTCGTCCAGCGGGCGGCCTGACAGGAGAGACACCATGAACGCACGCTATCGCAAGTTCAACGAAGGGTCGCACAACAGCTCGACCTATCACAAGAAGGACGGGACCCCCGTCCGGACCATCCTCAAGCGCGAGGCCGACCAGGAAGTCGACACGGAACTGCGCGAGGGCGAGTTCCAGAAATCGAGGAAGAAGCCATGAACCTGCCCACCATCGAGATCACGCAGCCCGAACTGCCCGATCCGCTGCCCACCGACCACCAGGGCCTCATGAACGTCTTCTACGACCACTGGCAGGCTCTCTCGGCGAAGGTGCGCGAGAGCAACGCCGCCCTGCAGGAAGGCTGCTGCGACGTGTTCGTCAATCCCAACGTCGACGGCATGATGCGCGGTCCGCGCCAGGCCGAGATCGCAGCAGTCATGCCGCCCAAGGTCAATGCCGCGGTCATCCTCGGAAACATGCACTACCAGATCGGCAACGGCGGCTGGGCGCAGTACGACCACAACGGCTATTCCCAATCGGTCGACGCGGCCCGGGCTCTCTACGAAGGCGCAGCGAACGTCGACATCGAGAACGCCGGAAAGGTCGTCGATCTCATCGACGAGTTCAAGAAGCGCAAGGGCGAATCCGAACAGCCCGGCGGCTATTACGGCGACGATGACGACGATGACTGCGATGGCGACATCTACGACGATCTCGACACGCGCTACTACGCGATCGAGGGCGGCGCGCTGATGCAAGCGATGCTCGACCGGTTCGAGGACATCACCGCATACTCGTTCCTTGCCGGCGCATACCGCAAGGCCGCCTGATACCCGATCGGGACGGAATACAATCAGGAGGACACGGCATGGGCCGGATGAAGTCAGTGGCGATCGAGGAGGAGGCCCGGGAGGCATCGGACACCTCCCGGATCGACGCGTTCCTCGAGGAGGCGAAGGGCGGCTACACGGTCGCGCAGCTCCAGGAGGCGTTCGACAGTGTGAAGGACGCCGATCACTGGAAGAACCCCATCGATGCCATAGTGGACGCCGACCGACGCGACGTCCTCGCGCGTGCCATCCCCTGGTACACGGGCACCACCGCCGAATTCCACGATCTGCCTGACGATCCGGCACGCCTGCGCGTGACGGCACCCGGCTACTACGAAGGCCCCTGCAACTGAGACAGAGGAGAGGCATGAGCCTCTCCTGACAGAGCATGAAAGGCGCCATGAGGCGCCTTTTTTTGCATCCACATCCGCCGGGATGGAGGACACCGCGAAGACGATCGCGATGAAGATCGAACCGAGAGGAAAACCGATGCACAGCCTCGCTCGAGTAACCATCCGCGGTCAGCGCATGACACTCACCCGTCCCCGCTGCCGTCTCCTGCCGGCGAACGACGGGCGGGACATCATCCGCGCCAGCCTGTCGGACCTGAAGGAACGGGAGCGGGAGATACTCTCCGACCTTGCCTGCGGAGACACCGACGAGCGTCGCGCATGGCGCGACCTAGGCCTCGTGCGCAGATCCATTCTGGCCTGCGGCGGTAAAGGCATACTGCGTGTAGCGTGAGCTCTTCAGAGAGCGGAAATCGACGAATCAATCAATCGAGAGGAAAAACGGTCATGAGCAACTACGACAACATCCCCGCCAACCTGGCCGCGATCCTCAACGGCAACTTCGACCAGGAACCCATCGTGGTCGCCGACCCCAACGAGCCCACCGACGAGCAGCGCAAGATCTCGGACGAGCTGGTCGACATGCTGTGCGACCTCTACGCCGCCGAGGGAGATGAACTCGCCGCACTCAACGCCGTCTACGACGAGAAGAAGGCGAAGATCCTCGCCATCAATCCGAACGTCCACGCCGGGATCGCCGATCCGGACAGCTACGAGGTGTACCACAGCGTCCACAAGTCGGCATACGGCTTCCGACCCCGCGGCCACATCACCTGCGTGGAGATGCGCGCAGACATCGAGCGCATATGCCGCACGTCGGAGAGCATCCGCGTCGAAGAGACGGCCTGATCCGTCCGGAAAGGAAACGACATGAACTGGACCGACATCCTCCGGAGCACGATCGCCACCGGCATCCGGCTCCCCGCCAACGACAGCGTCACGCACGTCATCACGCTCGCGCCCTCGGCAAGCGCGGTTCCCTCCGCCGTCGGCCGAGAGATCACGTCGATCGGCAATGCATCCGGCCGATCCGATTCTCGAACGACACCGATGGAAGGAAAAACCATGAAAGACCGCATCGCTCGGGCCAAGGCCCTTCTCGACTTCGCCTCGATGATCTCGACGGAAGCCGATATCGGTGTCCTGTTCGTGCAGGGCGGACCCAACGGCATCATGTCCGCCAGCTGCTCCTGGATCCTCGAGATGCAGTATCGCAACGAAGGGGAAGACGCCTCCACACGTCCCTCCATCATCCAGTTCGTCACCGGGCTCGACGCCCAGGGCGGCTTCCTTCTCTCGGAGACGGTCCGTGACGCGGCGAAGGGCAGTGTCATCGTCATGCAGAGCGAGCAGGTCGAACAGGATGCGGATACCGCACGCGGCCTGCTCGCCGACTGCGGCCGACGCGTGCTCGTCGCCACCTGCCATTCCTGATCGGAGATCACCCATGAAATACCGTGTCACCCCCTTCTGCCTCACCAGCGCGACGCTCATGGCCGATTCGATGGCATCGCTGGCTCGCGAGGAACGTCACACCGTCCAGCCGCTCGGCGGCTATGACGAACGACCGGCCATCGAAGCCGATGTCAAGGACGCACACGCCGCCTGCGAGCGGGCCTGGGTCACATACCAGAACCTCGACGACGACCATCAATGCCCGGATGGCGGGCGTTCGCTGATGGTGGGTGACATGGCACGGGTGGAATGCGGAGAGGATGTCACCTGGTGGATCTGCTGCTCGATCGGCTGGACCGAGACCGTGGTGCCCACCGATGAGGTCCAACGGATCGGGTCGTAACCCCTTCGAGAGAGGAAAAACGGCCATGAGCGCCTTGAAGATAAGCGGACGGGACATACGCAAGGCCCTGACCACCCTCCGGATCGAATGCAGGACCGACGGCGCCAACGTCGCCGCGCAGGCCGTCGAGACATCGTCCGACCTGCTCGACGACGAAATGTGCGAGCGGCTGGCCTGCCTCCTCGCCGAGCAGACCTCAGCGAGGAAGAGATGACCTATCAGGTGCCGGATCATATCCGGACCCTGATCGACGAACTCAATGCGGGCGACGTCGGATACGAGGCCTTCGAAGACGGGACCATCCTGCGCTACGAGGGCTTCTCCGACCAGTGCTGGGAGGCCCACTGCCAGCGTTTCGGCGATGACGCCGATGCGGACAGCGTGGCGATCGTCGAAGCCGAGATACACGAGGGATGGCTCAAGGACCATCCCGGTACAATCATCGCGACCAGCGACTGGGAAGGCGGATGCGAACCATGGGATGACTGCGTCCACTGGGTCATTCTCGTCGCTGAAGAATCAATACATGGAAAGGAAAAATCATGACCAAGCAGCTCACCGACACCCTCCTCGCCGCCCTCGTGAATGAGGACAAGGTCGCGATCGTATCCTTGGAGGCCGGCCCCGGCCTCGGAGCCAATCATCTCATCAAGGAATTCGCGAAGAGCGAGGACCTCCCCTTCATCGACATCCGGACTCCACTCCTCGACGATTTCGATTTCAAGAAGAACATCGGCGAGGACAACACGCTCACAGATCTCGGCTTCACTCCCATCCGCGACCACCTCATGAGCGATGCACCCGTCGTCGTCCTGATCGACGAAGTCGCGGACTACACTCTCCACAACGCCCAGCGGTTGATTACACAGATCTTGGACCAAGCACAAGGCAAGGTGCTCGTCGTCCTCGTCAGCCTCACGAGCGAGGGCGGGCTTCCGGAGGAGCTGAAGCAGAAGTACTCCATCACCGAGGCGGAGCCCCTCGACGAGGCGGAGATCTTCGTCGAATACCTACGCGAGCAGAAGGAGTCCGATGAGCATCTCAAGGTCGCGGACTTCATCGAAGAGAACGGCCTCTCGGGCGCCAATCCCCGTCAGTGGCAGCTCTTCGCGACCTCCCGGAACGCGGGTCTCGACCATGCTGCGGCCTGCGGTCTCGGGGACATGGACCTCGCCACGCGCTTCGTCGAATGGCAGCCAGGCCAGGGTAAGACCGCACAATGAGCCATCGGAAGGTCCTCGATCTCGTCGAGACCGGGGACCTCGCCGCGAGCGACCTGCTGGAGATCCTGAGACCGGTGATCCTCACCGGAGACGCCGGGGTCCAGCTCGACGTGCAGGAGAGCCTGCGCGGAGCCGTCGGTATCTGCATCATGGACAGGACGGAAGGCATGCATCCCTACGTCCACGTCCTGCGGTGCTGCGCCGAGATGATGAGCGACGAGACGGCGTCCGCGAAGACCCACGTCCTCGCGGAGGTGATGGCGAGCGGCCACAGACCGATCCATCCATCCAAGGAGACCAAGCCGTGCTGATCATGACGCTCGATGAACGCCTGCTCCAGATGGGCCGGTCACATCTCTCCCGCTGGAAGTCCTCCGTGACGCGCGCGCAGCAGCTCGAAGCCGAAGGATATCTCTTCCACGGCACGACATCCCAGGCCGGGCAATCGATAATGAAGGAGGGCTTCCTTCCTCATAGCGAAGGGGTCTCCTTCCATGTCTATTGGGGTCCTCTCACTTATGCGCTGTCCTTCGCGGACAAGGGCTGGAAGGATCCGGCGCTCCTCGCCGCTCCTCTCGAGTCCATCCTATCATCGGGGACGCCTCTGCCGATGACCTCCGAGGACCGCCAGGCAGAAGACGCCCCGGAACTCTCCACATGGCAGGAATCCCTTGAAGAATCGGGATGCCTGCGCATCCTTGAGGGAAGACGCGTAGAAGGATTGATCCTGCTCACGCATCTATAGGGATGCGGGGACGGAGGAAAATCCGTAGCCTGTTTGTAAGCGGAAAGAAGGATGACGATCCCCTTTCCAGCAAGATGGTGGAATTCCACCAGAAGAAGGAAAACAGGAAATGCTCAAGGCACTCGGCTCCAGCCTCCCCCTCAACCTGAAGGACGACAGCCTCACCGACCTCGGCCTCCCCGGCGCGACGGTCGAGCTGCAACGCGGCTTCATCGCCGCCGACAGCTGCGACCAGATCCTCGAACGCCTCACCGAGACGATCGAGTGGGAACAGCGCGACGTGATCGTGCGCGGCAACACCTACAAGCAGCCCCGCCTCGTGGCGTGGTACGGCACCGGTGCCTACACCTACTCGGGCATGACCCTCGAGCCGAAGCCCCTCACCCGGCTGCTGCAGCGCCTCCAGACGAAGGTCGAGGAGGCCACGGGCAAGAGCTACAACTCTGTGCTCCTCAACCGCTACGTGGCGGGCCAGAACCACGGGATCGGCCACCACAGCGACGACGAGCCGGAACTCGGCCGCGAGCCGACGATCGCGATGCTCACCTTCGGCGAGGGGCGCGAACTCGAATTCACGCCCAAGACGTGGCTGCTCAAGCGCCACCCGGACGCGGCCACCAAGCGGGTCGAGACGCCCGCCGGCAGCCTGCTGGTGATGCGCGGCCTCACCCAGAAGAACTGGAAGCACGGCGTGCCCAAGCGCCGCGGTCAGCGGGACAGGGTCACGCTGACCTTCCGCACGATCGGCTGAGCAGGCGGACCCGACAGGAACGAGACGGCGAGGCCGGTGGAGCGATCCACCGGCCTCGCCGCATGGAGACCATAAGATCAGGCGGAAATCGCCCGCGGTCAACGAAGGAAAAATCATGAAACTCGACTCAACGCTCGCAAACCTCATCACCATAGCCGGCGTATCCCCGGAAAACCTGCGCGCCATCGTCGCGAAAGATTCTCCCGGAACCCACAGGGGGGAGACCTTCCGCGATGTCATGACGGACGATTTCATCGGAAAGGCATTGCGCCATGCCGAGCCGCGCCTTCTCGCCATGAATGTCATGCTCACGAATGAGGACGAACTGAGCATAATCGAGATCCGCATCGCAGGCCTGGCCAGCAATGACGACGGCGACGCTCCCGGCTGCGACATCACGCTTGATTCCAAGGAGGGAAAGAGCGCCGCCTACACGATCAAAACGGTATCCAATGGCTCCAGCATCGTGGAGATGGTCTCATACAATCGATCTACGGAACACAGCTCGAGCGAAACCGAATGCTTCTTCTCCACCTACGCCATGGGCAACTGCATCCGCCGAGAACTGCGTGCGGCGATCCGGACCTACGACGTCGGCAGCAAGGCTCCCCAGATCGTAGTGACACACAACGCCCATGCCGACCGGGTCCTAGACCTCCTGAAGGAAGGCCGCTTCGGGGAAGCGTTCGACCTCGTGGATCTGGACGAGGTGTATCGAGACACCATGCGACGCTCCATCGAGAAGAAGATGCCCGATCTCGAGGAATACGGCGGCATCATCCTGTCCAATAGGCTCGGCATGACGGATGAGGAGCTGTACGGCGATTCGGTCAGCACCGCCTTCCGTGGCAAGCCGCTCGGGGAGGTCATCTACATCCCCAAGTTCCTGGAAGGTCTCACGGTCGGCGAGATATCCTTCGAAAGTGAAGACTGTGTCCACATGACGATCGACTACGACTTCGTGGAAGCCGCGACACGGTGCGACCTCCCGGACGCCGCCTAAAAGGCCGCCGATCAGGCTGACCAAGAGCGCTACAAGGCGAACAAGACGCTGGTCATGACCAAAACCAAGGAGACACGAATTGGAACAGAAACTCGACCCCGCGGACAAGACTACGGCAATCACCTGGACCGCCGTGATGGGCATCCATCCATCGTACGCCCGGCGAAAAGTGATACCCATGGTCCTCATGGCGGATCTAACGAACGCATGGGAGGTCGCCATGGAGCGCCAATTCCAGGAGAACGACATCCTGGTCTCCTGCACCATATCTCCCAGCATGACGATCTACCCGCAATCCATGGGATGCCCGAATCGGGGAGAGGAGACCGTGATCCTCTCGGGATCGTCGCATCCGGGGTTCGTCTCGCGCTCCATGTTCGATGCCTATATCGCCGCCGTCGAATCGGTCGTGCGTGAGGTGGCCGAGGCGATGGACCAGGAGAGCGTGCGGATCGATTTCACCGAAACCACGCGCTCCGTCCACTTCGAGCTGAAGAAAGCCGATAAGGACAGCCAAGAGGACAGCTGACCAGCAGACGGAAAAGACAGGCCCGGTGGGATGACCACCGGGCCTCTTCGCATGCCACCAGGAGGAGACGCGAGATGATGACGACCGGGACCGCCCTCGCCAGGAACCCGCATGCCATCCAGCAGGCGGCCCTCGCCGGAATCACCGCGAAACAGGCGGAGACGGATGAGATCCTCGTCATCATGCCTACCGGCGCCGGCAAGACCTGGACCATGGGCTTCCATCTCGCCGACGTCATGCCGAAGACGCTCATGCCGCACGTGCTCGTCCTCCAGGACCGGCGCAAGGTGCTGAAGCAGAACCGCGAGACCATCTCCGAAGCCACCGCCGGGATCATGGCCAAGACGTCGGTCGTCATGGGACGGCACAACGACTGGTCGGGCGACATCGTGTTCGGTTCGGCGGCGACACTGGCTCGGCCGAAGCGGCTGAAGTCCATGCCCTTCCTCACCCACATCCTCGTCGACGAGGCGCACCACATGGGTGCGGCGGGCTTCAAGCGTCTGATCGCGCATGCGCGCGCGATCAATCCCGACATCAGGATCCTCAAGTTCACGGCGACGCCCAACCGGGCCGATGGCGAGCCCATCGCCACCGAGGACGAGATCGCCTACCAGGTAACCTACGCCGAATGCATCGATGAGGGCATCCTCGTGCCGGTGCGGACCATGACCATCGATCTCGGCCTCCGGAAGGACTTCGAGGAGATCGATCTCGGAGCCGACGAGCACGACATCACGGCGACGCTCGGGACGCTCCTCAACAAGAAGATCCACCACCAATCCGTGGTCGACCACTGGATCGACCAGGGCGGACCCGAACGCAATCGCACCGTCGCCTTCTGCCCGACCATCGAACACGCCGTCGCGCTGACCGAGCAGTTCGATGCGAACGGATACCGGGCGGCCTGCGTCCACAGCGAGATGGACGAGGACGAGGTGGATGCTATCCTGGCATGCTATGACGCGGGCCATTACGACATCCTGATGAACGTCATGATGCTCACGGAGGGATGGGACAGTCCCGAGACCGACTGCATCATCAACCTGCGCATGATGGTCGCCGAGCTCACCTTCCTCCAGACCGTGGGTCGCGGCATGCGAGCCGCGTCCGGCAAGGAGGACTGCCTCCTGCTCGACTTCACCGGCGCCGCGGTGCGACACGGATCGATCGAGACGCGCGTGCTGGCCGAGCGCGAAGCAAGCGTGCGGACACAGACCCACGCTCATCCGGCGAACGACAACGACGAGTTCCACCGCGACCGCAAGCCGCCGGAGGTCATCCGCGAGTTCGCGATGCGCGAGATCGACATCATGCGACAGTCGAAGCCGCGCTTCGTCGAGGTGCCCGGCAAGATCCCCGTCATGATAGGGATGTGCCGCGACCACTGGGCGGGCGTCGCCTGCATCGAAGGCATGTGGCACACGGTCACGCGCCGGTTCGGCGAGGACATCCACATGACGGCCTGCACGACCGCCAACGAGGCGATGGTGATGGCCGACAGGTTCCTCCTCGCGCTGGGCGATCCGCGGCGCAACTTCGAGATGCAGCCGGTCACCTTCAAGCAGGAGCGCCTGCTCACGCGCTACATCATCACCGATCCGGACGCACGCAAGAGCCGCTACCATGCCGCATGCTTCATCGCCGAGGCGCAGGCGCGGGCCGCGATCCGGAACGCCTTCCGTCGAAACGGATACACGCAGAGCCGCAAGGTCGCATGAACCACGAATCAGGAGTCTTGCCCTCGTAACACAATTGCGTCATTCATCGACTATGCAGCGCTATCCTGAGCCGGACCTCATCGGAGAGATCGTCTCCGCAGAGCGCCATCGGACGATCCCGACGGTGACGGTCCTGCATGTCCGGACGACGTCGTCGGCCCCCGGGAGCATGACAAGGGTCTACGTCTTCGAACAGATGATGAGCA
>Ga0100391_1004198_pt1 | contig 14002 bp, 15 predicted proteins | sample CryGeymeta201515_FD_81541 | JGI IMG/M metagenome (GOLD analysis project Ga0100391, IMG submission 81541) | Groundwater microbial communities from Crystal Geyser aquifers in Utah, USA - Crystal Geyser metaG 2015-15 | ecosystem: Environmental > Aquatic > Deep subsurface > Groundwater | place: USA...
AAAGTTAAAATGAAAGTTGTTGGCAAGATCCATGTCATAATGCATCAACACCTTTGCACCTTCACCTCCAACAAATAATACAGGTAGTTTTTTAAAGAATTTCACCCCAAGATCTGGATAAGAAAAGTCATTTAGAAGTTGTGGGCAATTTTGAAGCAGATTAAAAAAGAACATTCTAAGATCTGAGGGTCCCGACTTTAAAATATCTATATATTCAGACATTTTAATTCGCTTTGCAGGTTTGTGGCTGCTCTCCCTGCCTTTAGCCGGTGTTCCATCGTAAAGTGGAACTACAATATCTCCTGCCTTTTCCCTAAAATATTCGAAATTCCAATTTTCTCGTGCTGCCCAGTTTTCAGTTAAATTCTCCATTACCACAGGTTGCTGCGGATCAAAATACTCCTTTAAAAAAGTTTCTTTATTTAGTGCTTTTACGCGCGGTATGGGTTTTAAATTAAGCGGCACATTCTATTTTACTTCTATAATTATAAACTGGTCTTAGACTTTTTTTGAGCTTCTAAATTTCTTTCTATTTTATGTCCTGGTCTAGACCATTTTGGTTTTTCACCTAGGTTTTGGAACTTTGAATCTGTTGCATCTACAGTTTCCGGCTGTGCTTTCTTCACGAAAGGTTTTTGAGGTGTTAAACCCAATGCTTTAAACATTTCCATGTCTTCTCCCACATCTGGATTTGGTGTAGTAAGCAATTTATCTCCTGCAAAAATAGAATTAGCCCCGGCAAAGAAACACATTGCCTGTCCTTCTCTACTCATTTGCGTTCTACCGGCAGAAAGTCTTACCTGAGTTTCTGGCATTACAATTCTTGTAGTAGCAACCATTCTCACCATATCCCAAATAGATACTGGCGCTTGCTCTTCTAATGGAGTTCCTTCTACAGGAACCAAAGCGTTTATTGGCACGGATTCCGGTTGCGGACTTAAAGTTGCCAATGCAACCAACATTCCTGCGCGATCATCGTTAGATTCTCCCATTCCAATAATTCCACCACTACAAACGGTAACATTGGTTTTTCTTACATTTCCAATAGTATCTAATCTATCCTGATATCCTCTTGTAGAGATCACTTCTTTATAATATTCTTCAGACGAATCTAAATTGTGATTGTATGCGTACAAACCTGCTTCAGCCAATCTTTGCGCCTGATTTTCGGTGATCATACCCAAAGTACAACACACTTCCATATCCAGTTTATTGATGGTTCTCACCATTTCCAAAACTGAATCGAATTCTTCTCCATCCTTTACATTCCTCCAAGCAGCTCCCATACAAACGCGAGAACTTCCTGAAGCTTTTGCTCTTAAAGCCTGCGCTTTCACCTGATTCACGCTCATTAAATCGTTCCCCTTAATATCGGTGTGATAACGGGCAGCTTGAGGGCAATATCCACAATCTTCCGGACATCCTCCAGTTTTTATAGATAATAAGGTAGATACCTGAACTGTGTTTGGATCGTGATTTTCTCTATGCACAGAGGCTGCTTCATAAAGCAGATCCATAAAAGGTTTGTTGTATATCTCTAGGATCTCTTCTTTAGTCCAGTCGTGTTTCGTAGTCATGAAAATAGATTTGTATTCAAAAATAACTAAAACTAAGCTTTGTTAGTTAGTTAGCCTTAAAAGTTTTTGGAGCCTTTCTTCTGAAAGACCTATGTTTTGATTTAATTCTTACTAATTAATATTGAAACTGCATTCCCGCCGAAACCTACCGCATTCACCAAGATGTTTTCCAACTTCTTAGGTGCCTTGCTAATTTCAGAAAAAGGAACTTCAATAAATTGGTTATGCTGAAGCATTAAAACTGCCAATTCCATACTTAGAATTCCGGATGCTCCAAAGGTGTGACCCAACTTCCATTTATTAGAAGTAACAGCAGGATGCTCCTTACCAAATAATTCTTTTATTGCATTTAATTCGGCTGCATCTCCTTTTAAAGTTCCAGGTGCGTGCATTACTATTGCATCTAAATCTTCCAATTTTTTATCTCCATTTGCCATTTTCATGGATCGTTGGAAACAAGTGGCGTTTGCAGAAATTGAAACCGAATGCTTCAACTCCTCAGTAGCATATCCAATTCCGGTGATCTTTGCTGTACTATGCTCTTTTTCGTGAGAGATACATATAGAACCTGCACCTTCTCCTAAAATCATCGTATTAGAAGTTTTTTCCATATCCAATGCCTTACAAGGATAATCGCTTTCTTTATTTGCATAAATCTTCATCGCCTTCATCTGTGCAATTGTAAAGGGCGTAAGGGCTGCCTCACTTCCTCCAACAACAAATCTCTTAGCAAATCCAGATTGCAACCAAACCACTCCGTTTAAAACGGCATGTAATCCTGTAGAACAAGTTACACTATGAGAGATCTCAGGGCCAGAGCTTTGAAGGTCTTGAGCCACCCAAGATGAAATATTTCCTAAAGTGGTGCTTGGGGAAGCAAGCACATTTACTTTTCGAGTTTCTATGAATTCTGCGTGATGTTTTTCAAAAAGCTGAGTTGCACCTCGAGAGCTTCCAATATTAATTCCAATATCTGCTCCTCTTTCCCAGCCTGCTTGCTCCATTGCAGTTCTAGAAGCATAAATCGCGTATAGAACCGAGTTATCTAAATCCTTAAATTTAGTTTCTGTTTTTTTTAAAGCTGTTAGTTTGTCTTTTATTTCTGATGGCAAGAAAGCAGCAAATGCTTCATTTCCAGAAAAATCGTGCTTTAAAATGCAATGTGTATCGTTTTTATAATTATTCCAAATGGCTTCAGAAGTTTCCCCCAAAGGCGAAATTGAAGCAATAGAATTTATATAAACAGGGGTTTTCAATTTGAATTATTTTCAACAAAAATAAGCCCTAGAGCGGGTTTAAATAAATTATTTGTCTTAAAAATTGCTGCTAAATGTATTTTTAAAAAAAGCCTAATCCTTATCTGAATAATATAATTTAAGAATAGAATCTAACTGCTTTTCACCTTTTAAGATCTGCGTTATGTTTTGTTTTAAAGTTGAAGACAATAAACCTTCTAACGGCTGCCTAACAGTTTTAATCTTTTTAAAGGAATCTTTTAATAGTGCATCCCAGTCTTCATGAAAATTAACAAGATCGTCTGGAAAAACAGTAGTTCTTTGGGTTCCTTCATTTTTCGCCTGAAAAGCTTCACTCACATTTAAATATCCATAATCATCGGTAAGCTCTTCCCCAGGTTGAATGTCCCGTATTGCGATCTCAAAATCGTAAGCCGTAGAAAGGCAATTAGAATTAAAACTGTGATTTACATATTTGGCGGTATCCCAACACATCACATAATTCCCTTTATTATTTCTAAAAGTGAATTTATCTATCATCTCCTGAGTATGCGGCGACATTTTTTCTACCTGCTGCGGAGTGTAGACCAGATCTAGCTCGTCTTGCACCCAAGTAATAGTGCCTTCAGGAACTAATTTTGTGGCTACAATTCCGTAACCTATTTCTTCACTAATAAATCTAACTTCCGTATCCGGGTGTATCATAAATTGAAATTATGAAGCAAATTAAGAATTATCCCAACTACAAAAAATGAAAGTTTCGTTAAAACTTTTCCAAAACTCCTAAAATAGATTGATAGATCTTATCCAGCTCATTTTCAGCTATAACAAAGGGCGCAAGTACATATATGGTATTTCCCAAAGGCCTTAAGAACACACCAGAATCCATAAAGTGTTTAAAAAGTTTGTTTCGCAAACTTCCATATCGCTCCATTTCTACATTCAATTCGAACGCTATAATTACTCCTAGTTGCCTGCTATTCGTAACTTTTGGATGATCTTTTATTTTAGCTAAAAACTTGGCGTGCGAATTTTCTATTCGTTTAATATTCTGCTGAATTTCTTCTGAATTCAACAATTCCAATCCTGCTAAAGCAGCAGTACAAGCTAATGGGTTTGCAGTATACGTGTGACCATGAAACAATCCCTTTGCAATTTCATCTGCATAAAAAGCATCATAGATCTTCAAAGAACAGGAAGTGATTGCCATTGGCAGCAATCCTGCAGTTAAGGCCTTAGACATGCATAGTATGTCTGGCTTTGTTTCCAGATGATCTGAAGCAAAATTACTTCCGGTCTTTCCAAAACCTGTCATTACCTCATCGGCTACCGTAATTATATCATGTTCGTGACAAAGCTTCAAAATAGCATTTAAACCTTCTGCATCATGCATTTTCATCCCGGCAGCACCTTGCACTAAAGGCTCATATATAAATCCGGCAATGTTGTTGGATTCTATAAGCGACTTCAACTTTTGAAGCACTTCAGAATTGTTAGTGCCATTAGGCGTTGGAATTCTAACCACCTCTATAAAATGATCTTCGAAAGCACCATTATATACAGACAAACCTGATACCGACATCGACCCAAAAGTGTCTCCATGAAAGCTATCTTCAAAAGCCAGCATTACTTTTTTATCATTCCCAAGATTAAAATGATATTGAAGTGCCATTTTAATTCCCACTTCGGTGGCGGTAGAGCCGTTATCGCTAAAAAATAATTTCTCCTGATTTTTCGGAAGGATCTTCATTAATGCTTCAGACAATTCGATAGCGGGTTTGTGGGTAAATCCGCTAAAAACTACCTGATCCAGTTCCTGCATTTGAGCAGCTACTTTTTGAGTGATATATGGGTTGCAATGCCCATACATACACGTGTACCAGCTCGAAATTCCATCTATATATTCTTTTCCGTTCTCATCGAACAACAACACACCCTTAGCCTTCACTATTGCCAACATATCTGGCGATAATTTGTGTTGCGTTAATGGGTGCCAAAGGTGTTTTTTGTCTCTTTCAGATAAATTCATTGCTTATTCTTATTCGTGTTTTTGATCCTTCAAATAGTTAATCCAACATATTCCACGTCATGCTGAACTTGTTTCAGCATCCCATTTTACTTGAGATTAGACCCTGAAACAAGTTCAGGGTGACGATACCTGAAAATATCTTGCTTAAACTAAACCGTTTATAAATTAAAGAAAATTCAATTCATCTCTAAAAAGATCTGCATATTCCTTGATCACATTTCTATCGAAATACGGCTCCTGCTGAATCCTTCCAATAAGATGCACTTCTGTCATCTCTAAGATCACCTGTTCTGTACTTGCATTTTCTTCACCATTAAAAATGATCCCCGCAACTTGTAAACCTTTGCTCTTCAACATTTCTATGGTTAACAAGGTGTGATTGATACTTCCCAAATAATGTCTGGAAACCACGATCACTTTATCTGTTGGTTTTATAAGATCTAAAATGGTTTCCTTGTTGTTTATTGGAACAAGAATTCCGCCGGCACCTTCAATTACTAAAGATCTCGAAGTATCCGGTCTTTTTATATTCTTCACGCTTAAATTAACCCCGTCTATCTCTGCAGCAGCATGTGGACTCATGGGCGTATTAAGTATAGCTCCTTCAGGATAGATAAAAGTTTCAGTATTTGAAATAAGGCTTCTTATCTTTTTAGAGTCGCTATGCTCAAGATCTCCTGCTTGTATCGGTTTCCAGTAATCTGCCTTTAAGGATTCTGTAACTATTGCTGCAGCTACTGTTTTACCAACATCTGTTCCTATGCCGGTTATAAAATATTTAGTGTTCATCTAAGTTGAAATTTTCATTGCAGGTATCACACCTGTAGTTATATTTTGTATAAATAGGCAAAGCTGCGGTTAAAAATGAAAAGAGAAAAAAGAACATCGACTTAAAACCACGTACGTTGGTGGTTAGTTCTATCTTTTCACTCCCGCAATTTGGACATTCTATTTCTTGGCCCGTATTATCCAGAGAATATTCGCTTATCGAATTTAAGATCTCCAAAGCTTTTGCCTCATCTTCCTTCCACACCTTTAATTTTATTCCTCCAATAGCATTGCTCACCAAAGGATCTGTATCTATTGTAAATTGATCTTGTAAAAAGACGGTAATTCCTTCTACTTCCAACCTCGCTTTCATGATCTGAGCTTCAGAAGAATATTGAAAAACAGCAATTATCTTAAATTTCTCTTCCATTAAAGCAACTTTTTTAAATGTTTTAATAAACTGGAGATCTCTTCTTTCGAATTATAGCTATGTAAGCAAATTCTTAATCTTTCTGAACCCATCGCTACCGTTGGACTTAAAATTGGTTTTACATAAAAACCTTTTTTCTGAAGCTGCTCGGCAACCTGTTTCACTTTGCTATTTCCTGAAATTATGCAGCAGTGAATCGCAGAATTGCTATAAAGGAAAGCTTCTTGCAAGTTATGCTCCTTCAACTCCGAATTAAAAAAGTTTATATTTTCTCGTAGTACTTGAATCGCTGAAATATCCTTTTCAGATCCCAATTCTTTCAAATTCTTATAGGCTGCTATGATAGTTGCAACGGAATGTGGCGGTAAAGCGGTGGTATAAATTAAGCTTCGGCAAAAATTAATGAGGTATTGTTTTAAAACTTCACTTCCTAAAATTGCAGCTCCATGACAACCCAAGCCTTTACCGTAAGTCATGATCCTTGCAAAAACTACAACTTCCAATTTTTCCTTTTGCACTAATCCAGAACCATTTTCTCCAAATACCCCTAAAGAATGCGCTTCATCTATCACCAAACGGCAATTATTTTCTTTTGCAATTACAGAAAAGTGACTTAAGTCTGGACTATCACCATCCATAGAAAATACCGATTCTGTTACCAGATATATTTCTGAATTTTCTTCTGAAGAAACGGTCCTTAATTTCTTTTTTAGATCTGAAAGATCGCTATGTTTGAATTTGAAAGAGCGTGCATGGCTCATAGTAATTCCATCGCGAATTGAAGCGTGCACCAATTCATCATAAAATATTACATCACCTCTTTGTGGCACCGAAGCGAAAAACCCAATATTAGCATCGTATCCCGAATTGAAAACAAGAGCAGCTTCAGCAGCATGAAATTCTGCAATTAACTTTTCAGCAAGAGGATATAATTTATGATTTCCGGAAAGCAAGCGAGATCCTGTAGCACCGTTCAGCATCATTTTTTCTGAATTCAACAGTTCTGATGCTTCATTAAAAATCCTGTTATTCTTTGCAAATCCCAGATAATCGTTAGTAGAAAAATCTACTTCAGAATTAACCGCTCCTAAGGATCTAAGCGCATTTTGGTCCTTTCTGTTTTGTAGGCTTTTCTCTAATTTCAATGGAAATTTATGCATGTGGCTAAATTACAACATTCATAAATCTAATAAATATGGAAAGGGGAGAATTTAACGGAAGCATACTAGCTTCAACTAAATTATGAAGCGAATAGAATGCTTCAGAAGAAATTTATAGAATTAATAAACAAAGCTTAATCGTTCTTCGAATCTGGATCCTTATCTATATGTTCAGATACATCTTCAGCTTGTTTAATATTTTCACTTTTTAACTCCTGAGAAGCTTTGTGATATTTATTTTCTAGATCGTCCATTACCGAATCTTTCCACAATTTTACTCCGGAAAAATAACTGGTTCTTCCAATTAAATGCCCACTAACCGGGGCGGTAAGAAGAATAAATAGAATAATTGCCATTACTCTTGTAGTGATGGAAAAATCCTGAAAATGTATGGCTGCTGCTAAAAGCAATAAACCAATTCCAAGGGTTGCTGCTTTTGTTGTTACCGATATTCTTAAATACGCGTCTGGCATACGAATAAGTCCAATGGCGGCTAATAGAATAAAAATTGCCCCTAATAAAGAAAATGCTGCAACTAGTATATCTGTCATTACTTATTTCTTTTCTGAATGTAATAGGAAAAAGCTACTGTCCCTAAAAAAGCAATTAGGGCTAAGATCATTGCTACATCTAAGAACGAAGGCCTGTTTGTGAAAATGCTATATGCACCAATAAATCCAATACCTGTGGTAATTATAAGATCTAGTGCAATTACTCTATCTACAATGCTTGGTCCTTTCACGAAACGGTACACGATTAACAGCACAGAAACTGAGAGGATAGGGATTATTATAAAGTATATAAAATCGTTTAATGTCATCTTAAAATTTCCAAAATGCGTTTTTCGAACCCGTTCTTGATACTATCTATAAATTCCTCTTTGGTAGTAATATACATAGAATGTACATACAACACCTTTCTATCGTCTGATACATCCAGGCTTAATGTTCCCGGAGTAAGTGTGATCATGTTTGCCAAAAGTGTGATCTCTACATTGGTCTTAGCCGAAAGCGGAATCTTTACAATTCCCGGACTCATATTATAATGCGGCGTCATAACTTCATAAGCTACCTGAACATTTGCCTTTACTAATTCGTAAAGGAAAAAGAAGATAAATCCGATCACTTTTGGAAGGATTTTAAAGTATTTAGCATTCCCGCTTCCCGTAGTGATCATTCTCATGGTGAAGAAGCTAAAAGCAAACCCGAACAAATAATTTGCAAAGGTAAAATCTCCGGTGAGTGCCACCCAGATTACCATTAGAATTATGTTGGATAAAAATCTATTCTTCATGATCTACTTCTTGTTGCGGTCCTAGAACTGCTTCTATATATTGTTGATTATCTATTAACTCATCTGCTACTCGCAAAGATACTTTCTGAATTTGCTCTGCACCAAATCCAATATACAAAGATACCAATGATAAGAATACAATGGGAGCAATCATTTGTGCTTTCCTAACCTTTTTCAGTTTAGCAAAATACCTGAAATTTAATCTTCTTGGAAGCTCTACACGTTCTTTCCATACAATATTTGCCCACACCTTTGCAATTACAATCAGCGTGATTAAACTAGCAAATATAATTGCCGCTACAACCCACCAACGTTCTGCTTCAAAACCAGCTAAAACCAAGGAGATCTTAGGCCAGAATCCAGATAATGGAGGTATTCCTACTAAGGAGAACAACGGAATTGCAATTAGTAAACTCAGTTTAGGATAATCTGCATAAAGGCCACCTAAATTTCGAATACTGTTGGTTCCTCTAATTCTAAAAACCAATCCGCTTACCATAAAAAGGTTGGTCTTTACGATGATATCATGAATAAGATAGAAGATAGTTCCCGCAAGAGCGAGTTTCGTGAAAAGCCCAAGTCCCGCGATCATATATCCAATATGGCAAATAATTAAATAAGAGAATACCTTTCGTAAATTATTCTGAACCAGTGCGCCCAATCCACCGCTAAAAAGGGTAAGAATGGCCATGATTAGTATGATATTTTCGAGGAAAACGTCTCCAACAAAGATCAATGTGAACACGCGAATTAAGGCATAAACTCCAACTTTAGTTAGCAATCCTCCAAAGATCGCAGCTACTGCTGAAGGTGGCGTGTGATAGGAATCTGGTAGCCAGAAATAGAGCGGGAATACCGCTGCTTTAATTCCGAAGGCTATCAGGAATAATATTGCGGTGATTTCGACTAAACCTCTATTCTGAATTGCCGCCACTTTAATAGCAAGATCTGCCATGTTTAGAGATCCCGTTAAACCATAAAGCACTGCAATTGCAGTTAGGAATATCATTGAAGCTAAAATATTCAGCGTGAAATATTTTACTGAACCTTCTAATTGCGCTTTTTCACCACCAAGGGTAATCAAAACGAAAGAACTTATAATAATGATCTCAAACCAAACATATAAGTTGAAGATATCTCCAGTTAAGAAAGCTCCATTTAATCCTAATAATAAAAAATGAAAAATAGGAAAATACCCGAATTTTAATCTGGCTGCAACTACTGAAGCCGACGAAAAACTTGAAACTGCCACCCCTGCAATTGCTGTTAATAGTACTAGCGTTGCCGAGAGCGTATCTGCTACAAAGATGATCCCAAAGGGCGCTTGCCAGTTTCCGGCCTGTACAATTTGAGTTCCATTTTCCCAGATATAACTGAATAACCAAATTGAAACTCCAACATTTACAATGCTCCCTACAATACTAATAACTCGTTGCCAAGAGATTTTCCTCCAAGAGAACATTAAAACAATGCTTAAAAGCATTTGAAGCAATAGAGGATATAATACTAACTGTTGTGTCATGAATCTTTATCTATTGCGTTCATTTCATCTAAATCGTCTGTTTTCACCACTTTATAAGCTCGTTTTACCAAGATAATAGCGAAAGACTGCAAACCGAAACTAATTACGATCGCAGTTAATATAAGTGCCTGTGGAACTGGATCGGCGTATACCGAAAGAAACACATCTGAATCTGCAGGAATTATAGGCGGACTTCCCTTTACCACTCTTCCTAAAAGGAAAATAAGCAGGTTTGCACCATTCCCTAAAATAATAATTCCGAGAATTAGCTTCACCAAACTTCTACGTAAGATCATATAGATGCCCGCTGCATATAAAACTCCAATCATTATCGCTAAAAGTACTTCCATAAATTAAGCAGATTCTGAAATTGTAAATATGATAGTTAAGGTAACTCCTACCACAACTAAATAAACCCCGAGATCAAAAAATAAGGCAGTTCCCAAAGATCCCAATACGGGAAGATGTTCAGGATACCAAAGTCCGGTCATAAACGGCATATCAAAGAAAATTACAGGAGTTACTCCCGCTAAAAATGATATTGCCAAGCCTATTGGCATTAAAAATCCAGGGTGCATTCTAAGCAACTCTTTTGTATTATCTAGTCCTCGTGCAAACGAATGTAGCACAAATGCAATAGAAGCTATTAAACCTCCCACAAATCCTCCTCCTGGAGAATAATGCCCTCTTAGAAGAATAAATATTGAAAACAACAGCAATACCGGCAAAAGGTAGGTGGAAGCTGTTCTTAAAATTATTGTTTTCATTGCTTAAATATTAGTTATCTATCTTGATATTATCTCTGATCTGATTTCTTTAATCTTAATTTTAGTAAAGCGAAAACTCCAATCGCTGCAATTGCAAGTACCGAAATTTCTATCATGGTATCTGCTCCTCTAAAATCTACTAGAATCACATTAACCACATTCTTACCATGTGCTAACACATAGGCGTTCGCAGCATAATAGTCACTTACCTCGCTATTTATTGGCTCTGCCAATACTTCCAAAATTAATAATGTAATAATAGTTCCAAATGCCAATGAGATCACTCCATCTTTAATTCTCATTTTATAATCTGAGAGCGTTAAATATTTCGGCAATTTATAAAGCACCAATACAAAGAGAATTACTGTAAGCGTATCTATAGAGAACTGAGTCATTGCAAGATCTGGCGCACTATAGATCACAAAAAGCATACATATGGCGTATCCCATTATTCCCATTGCCGCAACCGCTGCTAATCTAGATTTTGTAAATACGGTATAAAGCACGGCAATCAGCATAATTAAAGAAGTTACAGCTTCATAAACCGTAATTCTTGAAAATGACATATAATCTACCGAGTAAGTTGCGGTTTTAAATAATCCGTAGCCCGTTAAGGTGATCATGAAGACCATTATTGTGGATACATAATTCCGCAAATATCCATTCTGAAATAGATTGGTCCAGATCTTGGAAAAATTAAAAAAGAAATCCCACATTTTTATAATTATAGAATGCGGAGATAACCATTCTAATTTTGCAATAGTTTGTTCTAATTTATGATTAGGTTTAATAAGGAAATAAAGAACTGTTCCTACAGTTATCGTTATTACACTTAGCCATAAAACAGTACTTACGCCATGCCATAACTTTAAATGAATTTCTTCTGAATTACCACCAACAGCATTTACTAATGGTTTTACTATTGAAGCTTCAATCAAGCCCGGAAAAATCCCAAAAACTATTCCTCCTGTTGCTAATAACAATGGCGGCGCCCAAAGTAAAAAACTAGGCATTCTTGTGTTTTCAAATCGTTCTGGAAGTACCCCAGTAAAAGGCTTAATTCCAGTCACAAATCCTGCATAGAGCAGTAAAATTTTTGTGATAACTATCAATACCATCAGCAAAACTGCTAAATTCCCGAAATGGAAAGTAGATTCGTATGTTAGTTCTTTTCCTATAAATCCAATAGTTGGCGGAATTCCAGCACTAGAAATAGCTGCTAAAAATCCAGCAATAGCAACTGGAAACAATACTTTTCTAAGTCCGCGTAAAACGGTGGTGTCTCTGGTTCCAGCTTGGTGATCTATTATTCCGGTAACTAAGAATAAAGTTGCTTTATATAAGGCATGTACAATTATAAAAACGGCAGCGGCGGTTAATGCTTCAACGGTTCCTTGTCCGATCAAGAAGACTAAGATCCCCAAGGCAGATATGGTTGAATAGGCTAAAATTCCTTTCAGATCTGTTCTAAACAGCGTATGGACTGCCGAATAAACCATTGTAATGGCCCCTACAATTACCAAAGTAGAATTCCAAAATTCATGATCTCCTAAAACGGGAGTTAATCTTAATAAAAGATAAATTCCAGCTTTTACCATAGTTGCGGAGTGCAAATATGTTGAAACTGGAGTTGGAGCTTTCATAGCTCCAGGTAACCAAAAATGAAATGGGAATTGCGCCGATTTTGTAAACGCCGCTCCAAATATTAAAATAACAATTAAGGTATAATATGGATTGGCTGCAATTTCTGGATTCATAATCAGCATTTCTGTAATGCTGTATGTTCCTGTTATTGCACCTAAGAATAATAAACCAACTAATAATGATAGCCCTCCTATTCCGGTAATTGCTAATGCGGTAATCGCCGATTTTCTGGAGGCCTGACTTGTATTATTAAAACCTATTAAAAAGAAAGAAGTAATACTGGTTAATTCCCAGAATACGAATAAGGAAATAAGATTGTCGGATAGCACCAATCCAAGCATTGCCGCCATGAACATGCTTAAATATCCGTAAAATCTGTCTAGATATTTGTTGTTTTTTAGGTAAGCTGAAGTATAAATAAATACCAGAAATCCAATTCCGGTGATCATTAATGAAAACAATAAGGATAACCCATCTAAAGTAAAACCTAAGTTTACCCCAAAAGATGGAACCCAGATATTCTCCTGCGTGATCACTTCACCGCTGGAAATTCGATTTATGAACTGCGCAAAATAAATAAAAAGAGCCAAAGGAATTCCCGAGGCTAGGATAGATAATTTTCCTTTAAAAAATTTCCCGGTAAAAACCAGGAAGATGGAAAAAATGAACCCTAAAAGTATAGCTAGAAGCATGTGTTACTTTAAAATCAGTTTCAGGCAAATATAATAGTTATTATTGAGGAATGAGAACACTAGTTCTATATAAAATGAAGAACATTAAACGAACTGGCGATTGAAAACTAAAAATCGGAACATTAAAATTATTTTTAAAAATTATTGTTTATCAATAATTTATTATTATGTTTGTTATTGATAAACGATAATATTCAATTTATGAAAATATCTGCAGTGCTGCTGAAGCTTTTAAATGTTGCTTACTTTTTCGCAATTTTAGTTCTAACATTATCCGTCATATTTTTGTTATATGTGATATTTGGGCCAGAACTTGAATATCCTTTTGATATGTTTAAAGAATATATGATAATAAAATCTAAGAATGAATTTATCTTATTTCTAACACCAGCAATTCTAATTGCTGCACTCAACACCTATTTATTTTCAATAATTATCAAGTTGGTGCAGAATTTAGTTACAGAAGAACTTTTCACAAGATTTCAGATAGCTGGATTTAAATTAGTAGGTCAATTATTAATGTTTATAACAGTTTTAGATGCCGTCTTAGAATTTATTTATAGAATAATATTTAATTCCAGAATTACCATTCAATTTAGTTTCACAGATTTCTGGATCTATATAAGCATAGGACTTTTCTTTATTTTCTTAAGCGGAATCTTCAAAAAAGCTAAAGATCTCAAAGAAGAAAATGAATTGACAGTATAAGTCATGCCTATAATCATAAACTTAGATGCGGTTTTAGAAAAACGTGGCATGAAAAGCAATGAACTTGCTGAAGCCATAAATATCACCACTGCTAATCTTTCCATTTTAAAAACAGGCAAAGCCAAAGCGGTTCGATTTTCTACTTTGGAGGCAATTTGCAAAGTTTTGGAATGTCAA
>Ga0100391_1004209_pt1 | contig 13990 bp, 12 predicted proteins | sample CryGeymeta201515_FD_81541 | JGI IMG/M metagenome (GOLD analysis project Ga0100391, IMG submission 81541) | Groundwater microbial communities from Crystal Geyser aquifers in Utah, USA - Crystal Geyser metaG 2015-15 | ecosystem: Environmental > Aquatic > Deep subsurface > Groundwater | place: USA...
AAGTTTGTGTTGTGAGATCTTTTAAGGTGTTCAGACACTCCACTATTCTATCTTAAAGTCTGGAGTCAGAAGATGTGAAAGGGAAACTCAGTTTCCCCTTTCAACCCCTTCGAGACGGCGACCCACGATGCAGAGCATCGGGGAATACTAGATTTATTACTTTTTATTATTAATCTAATCTATTCTATATCAAAAACTGATGTAAATGAACTATTGTCGTCTTTTTGACAAAGTTAGCCGCAACCGCATCTAGTATGGCCTCCTCAGCTTCTTCGGAAAGTTTGGCAAATGGAAAAAAGAAGATGATTCCGAATTTGCTGCAGAAATGATAGGCGAGATTACAAGTACTGAAAGTCAAGGCTTATACACACCTTTTGGGGAATATTTTCAAGAGGCTTTAAATTTATCCATAGATGAGATTCAGGAGAATTTAGATGAAAATAATAGACTTCTTAGAGAAGCAGATTGGGAAAATGATAAAACGATTGTTCAGCCTGAACTTAAAAAGGCGATTCTAGAAAATGCTGTTGATTTTTTCTCGAAAGAAGCTATGACAGAATGAGTAGCGCTTGGGCAGTGGAAGAAGGAAAAACTAACAAACTTGGATAGATTGCTTCTTTAAAGAATCTAAGTCATTTCTCAACATTTTCAGAATTCCTGGGTTCTCTTGGCCCAAGGTCACTTATGTATTTTGCCATCTCCTCGGCTGCAGTTTCAGTTATTTTAGGAGCCACTTGTAGTAAAGCTTTCTCTTTTCCATATGAATCATCTGAAAAAGCCAACATAAAGGTCAGTTTTTCAAAATGGATTTGCATTGCCTTGTCAATAGCACGTGCAAGACGTTTTCTTGCGATAAAAGGCATATCTTGCTCTGCTACATCTAGCATAATTAGAAATCTAAAAAATTCATAATCAAATGAAATCTTCCCCGAATTCTCAAAGGTTATTTCATTCAACTTTTCAAAATGATTTTCGACAAGATACTTAAAAAATTCTCGAATAATGGTGTCAAGAAAACTTTTCCACTTCTTATATTCTATAGCACTCAAGACCTCTCTTCTTGCCTGCTGGACTCTGGAAGGAATGCCTGACTCACCGTCATCAGCTGTTGGATTTTCATACATCATCTCTCTCACCTCGGAGGCCAATTGCTCATCCGGCAACGCTGACAATCGCTTCTTCTCTGCTGGGCCCATACGCGCACGAAATCGATTCCGTGAGTTTACTATTGTGAAACCAAAAAAATCACAGAAATGTTCAAGAGCCTTTCTTCGAATCAATACATCAAGATCGGGATCTGTAGAATAAGTAGGTATTCCTTGCAATAGTAAATTTATTTGCCTCGTTGTTTGGCTAATCATAGAATGAAAAATATATGTATCCTCGTCAATTTTCCTTACTTCATTTCCGAACTGACTAAAAGAGTGTATGAGTTGTTTAAATGCCAAATCGAATAATTGAAAATAGTAAAGTTGTTCTCGATCGCTCACCCTTGATAAATATCGCCTTAAACCGTCTGCAGTTGTTTTACATTCACTGCCCTCAAACCATTCATCTATTGCTCTAGCTGTGTCCGCGCGACACTGTTTTTTGTGAGCAGTCCACTCTTGTCTGAGCTTCCGAATTCCATTTTCGTCTTCTCGATCAATACCCTTCAAAATCCGAATCTCATCTTCATATTGCCAAAATTGGAACCTTCTACGGAGATCAACCTCCCCTTGTTGTAGCGCTTCGATCTGATCTCGAATACGATGCTCTTTATCACCAGATGTATCTCTAGGGTGGAGTTGCTGGTCTTGCTCCGACATAAAACTCTCTTACATCTACAAAACTGTAGAAATTTCTCAAGTACTATAGTACAGAATACAGGGTTTTAACAAATAACTACAAGAGGTAATAGAAAAAAACCCACCCCCTATATCGGACACGCGCCACTCTCACACTTGAGATGCTCGTAGTCTATATCTTCGAAAAGCTCTTCATCTAGTTCGATCTCGTTAAGAACCTTCATGAACTCACTGATAGTCACTGGCTGTTCTGGCTGGTATTCATAGGCTGTGGCATCTTGCTGAGGCATCACCGAGCAACACTTCACCAGCCCCTGATACTTAGAAACCATTTCTTTGTATTTCTTAAAGCTGACTTTGGTTGGATCATACTTAAGCGTGTAAGAAACTTGATTACCAGTGTCTTCAAGTGGTTTGTTGTTTTCATCCAGACCGACAATCCAGTACTTCTCAAGAAGCATCAGCCACTTGTACTGCTCTTCTGGAGTCGCTTCGCCAGCGGTAACGAGTTCGCCGTTCATTCCAAGACGACAAATCAAAGGCTGGGTTGGAAATCCAACTGCGGTCGAGCCCTGATAACTTTTTAGTTCTTTAATGGGGTAGCCCTTTTGTTTGTATTTTTTCACCTGAGGATCATCCGAGCGATACTGAACCCAGCGCAAGTACTCTCGCATGCTTGGAAGGTGGGCACCTTCTGTGAGAGCAAATAGTTTGGAGATCGTTCCAGATGGCTTAATAGTAGTATTCGTGTGTGGCACAACCACGCCCAATTTTTTGGAGTAAGACTCAGCTTCTTCAACTACGGCGCGCTTAAACCGAGCTAAAGTATCCCAAAAGTCTTGTGACTTAGTTTCGTCAATCAGATCTCTGAAAGAATAACCAAAAACATTCCAACCAAACTCATGAATACCGGTCATACCGACACCAATACGATTGGTTCTTTTCACTTCTCTTCGATAGAGACTGTCCATAAAGGTATTGACGCGAATAAGAGCTCGGGTGGCGGCGCGGAAAGCTTCTTCGGCAGCATCAATGCTTGGGGCGTAGTAAGGTACGACATCAGCAATAACGCAGTAACCACCGAGCATGTTCAGAGAAATCTCACCACAAGGATTGGGAATCTGCGAGTAAAGCTTGGCTCCGGCATTTCGAGCCACATGCGCCAACATTTTCTTAGTGCGATCTAGTGGCTGATATTTATCACTTTGGGCATACTCTCCATCTTGGTAGTTATCATAGCCATCGTCATTTTGGACCAAGCGATGCTGATTGATAAAACCAGGCTCTCCCGTGCCATCTTTATAACTAGCCTCCATGATGGAATCTAGAACTTTTCTAGCGTGATTACTTTTTTGTTTCCAAAATTTGTCATCAACAGCCACAGAATTATTGGCACTCCAAAGAAAACCACCCCTCTTAATAGCAATAAAATCAAAAATCTCTGGATCTGTCCAAACCTTAGTAGCAATGCGGGCGCTGCGTCTGGCTCCTCCCACCAAGACACACTCTGCCAAATAGTGATCGACAAAAATCGCTTGTTTCCAAGGCGACATATCGGCACCCTTAATGGTCGTCAGCTTCTGGATTGAATTCATCAATGGCTTTGGACCAGATGAAGGCCTGTCTTGCATACCTTTAATAGGGCTGCCCTTAGGTCTCACCTTAGAAAAATCAAGAATTAGAAGATCATTTTTATACTTCTTTTCATAAGCCATTATCTCAACCATCTCTACTGCCTGCGCCCAACCTTCGCGGCTGTCAGGAACCTCGAACCAGTGAATACTGTCGCCATGACCATACTTGTGCTCTGCATCGCGGACACTTTCGTCGATACCCCACTCAAAATCAGCATGATCTGCGGCCATAACACAGCGAACGTTTGGCATATTGTCCCAGTTCACCACACACATATCGTCGTCATAGGGCCTACCTACTCCAGAACCGTTCATCAGTAAGTAAAAGAGAATGTAAGACGAGGAGGCGGTGCTACAGTTCGTGAAAACCTCCATATTGCGGCCGGGCTGAGTCTCATCTCCGTGCTGTAAATGTCTGCCAGACATTAAAAGCGAACCATTGGAAATATGCTTGCGCATCAGTTCGTACTCTTCTTCTCGATGTTTTGGAAATTTTTTGCCGAGCAGACTTGTATTTCCCAAAGACACGCGATCGGCGACCTCTCTCCAGGTCTCCCAGCGCTCTCTGCCAGTTTTGTCATCTGTAATTCTGCGCAAGTATGTACGTCTAGCCACAGCTCTGCCCATTCCATTGTCGAGTTTTCGATCTATAAACTTCATTTTCTTTTTTGGCAACTGACTGGTGCTAGGCATGGATCCTCTCTAAACATTGATCTCAACTATGTACTACTTTTTAATCTACTTAATTCTTCCTCAAAATCTTCTAGGCTATCGAAGTCGCGATAGACGCTGGCAAAAAGAAGGTAGGAAAGCTTATCCAATTTCTTCAACCTATTCAAGACCAGGTTTCCTACTTCCCAGCTCTTTACCTCCGATGACTCTTTGCAGCGAAGTCTTCTTTCGACGTCGTCGAGAAGTTCGTTAACTGCACTCATTGGGATTGGTCTCTTCCAGGTGGCCTTCATAATTCCGCGCTGAAGTTTTTCTCTAGAAAAATCTTCTTTTACCCCATCTTTTTTCAAAACTTTGAGCTCTATTCCCTCGATTCGCTCGTAGGTGGTAAAGCGCTTTTCACAAACACTGCATCGACGGCGTCTCCTAATGGTCGTTTGATCCTCTGCCTCGCGAGAGTCGATCACACTTGTCTCATCTGTATCGCAGTAAGGACACTTCATAAAGTCTTTTCCGAACTATTTTTGTCTACAATTCAAGATGCGTATTCGATATATCAAAACACACTTTATTGTGCTTTTAAATACCTAAAAACACTATATCTTGTGGACAAGCTGTTTTTCGGATTACAAGAATCTCATGTGAGATCAGCTTCTGTCAACTATGGCAAAGAGCATCAATTAAGTGCAGATAAAGTTTTACTTGAGTCAGTGAGCTGCTTGTACATTATTCTGCTTTCATTCAAGAGCTCTGAAACTGCAGATTGGTACTGAGGAGGAAATTTTTCGATTAGTCTGGAAGTATCCTTGATGTGAGCTCTCATCGCCCAGCGCATGTACTCGCAGGTTTCGACGTTGTCTTTTGGATTTTCTAAAGTTTGATTCCCAGCGAGCAGCAAATAGCGCTGAGATTTTTTCAAAGTCGCCAAGGCTAATTCTGGATTATTTTTACCATCCAAAAGCTCTTCTGCCGAGCGCATGCGGTCAAAAGCATACTGAACTTCCATTGGAGTGCGCTTATCTTTTGGAAGACTTAATAAATAAAGACGGTCAAAAACCATTACAACTGGATATAAAATATGATCAGGCAAAATGCGGGAGCCAAAATAAAATGAGGTTTTGGTAGCTGAAGGAAGGTTCGAAACAAAGGGCTGACTTGCCGAAAATAGAGATACGGAAATAATACCCAACCCAAAAAGAATGGATAATGCTGCAGCAAGCAACTTGACTTGGAATGGTCTCATAATACTAAGGTTGAAGCTGGTATTCTACCATGCTTAAAAATGGCTACCAGCCATAGACCAGGAGGACCATGCCCCAAATGGCATGGGTAAGAACAATGGCGTAGGCATTTTTCCTGGCGGCGAAAAGGTAAGCCTGACCAAGGGCAAAAAGAAATAACAATAAAAAGACACCGCTCATGCTTGGTAGCTCGAACCTTAATAAGGCATTCGGAATATGAAATAACAAGAAAATTAAAGCAATAGTTAATGATTGGCGCAACAAAGACCAACGAGGATATTTTTCAAGAATTAGAGTCATGGCAAAACTGTAAAACAAAAGAGTTTCAAAAAACCCAGTCATCATCGCCAGCATGAACTCTCCCCAAAAATTAGGGGCTGTAAAAATTGGTACGGCTTCGATCATCGCTCCAGTACTCACAAACGACAGAATTGAAGCCACAAAACCAAACAAGCCACCAGCGGCGATTCCCAAAAGCAAGCCTCTTCTAGCTTTAGTTGGAGCAAAACTTTCTACCACTCCTTTGTGGCCGGTCATGGTGACAAAAAGCCAAATTGGTACAGCAAAAAATAAAAGCTTTCCAATTGATTCATCAAACCACACGGGAAATGTAAATATCGAACGATATAACATCCACATTATAAAAATTAAAACCAAAACTGGAAAAAAAGCGATATGAGATGCTTTTCGATCTGGACGTCTTTTTTTAGAGGTCGAGCTCTTTTTACTACTACTTCGAGCTGGTGACGGCATGAATGACTTGCTCCAACGATTCCTGTTGGTTGGTGGTATAGGTATCTACCACTAGATCGTACAAATCTTCACGCCAAAAATCAATCGGTGCGCTAGAAGAAACAGTTCCTGGCTTTATCACCCATTCATTCCATTCTTTGGAATACATGCCCTTCCACTTGGCAAGATTGGTCTGATGGCGATAGTTCATGTTCTTAATTGCCTCATCAGGAGTTACTCCATCGCGATTTACAATTCTGTCAACCCTAACTGATTTATCACTACACTTCATTAAAATTTTAAATACACCAGGAACTTGCTGAGCAATAAAACCACTGAGCCATGACTCAATAATCCAATGTTCTTCCACTGTTAATTTCTCTCTCATTCCGTAATCCACTTGTCTGTCAAAATCTTCAGAGTAAGCACCCGCACTGTGATGGAGTAAGCCCTCTGCATCAAGTAGACCTTTTTCCTTGGCATACTCTCTCATGAAGGCACCACCACTATAGCCAACCCAGCCATCAAACTTCAGGGCTTCTCTAATGCCGTCTAAAAGAGTGGTCGAGCCAGAACCAGGCAAACCAGATATTGTTATATTACGATATACAAAAGAGTGAAACATAAGATGAGGCGTCATTATACGCATATGATCTATACTCGATCAAGCAGAAACACCAAGTTGCCCTGCTTGACATGTTACAGCGCTGCGCATCGAGCCAGCAATAGTTGCTAAATGTTGCCCTGCTTGCCCTAGGGAAACAGACTGATGCTTCTTTGGAAAATAGTGAAAAACACGGTTCCGACTCTCAAGCCAAGTAGTCCAAAGCGACTGGGCTGTTGCCACGCCACATTGATGAGCTACGTCATCATAAAGCCACCACTTGTCTCGTTGGTTTTCTTGGACATCAGGATTTAAAGCACGACCAATTCGAAAGCGGCGACTAAAGTAAGTCGATTCTGAAATTAATCCAAGGTCGAGAAAGTATTGCTTTAGAAAACCTTCATAAGCCTTTGCCATTGGAAAAACTATGAAAGAATAATCGGTGAGCTTAGACTCAACACGACACTCTCTCTCATATAGATTCAAAGATATAGTTACGAAGTCTCTAAGCTCTGGAAGCACGTATGAACTCCAAGATCCATTCAGTTCTTCTGTAAGTTCCTGAGGTGAAATCATAATCTGCTACACTAGTATGCTCAGAGTCCAAATGAAAAGAAAGTACCGAAACAAAAAACGCCCAGCCCAGATCAGCTCAAGACTACTGAAGGTTTTAACAGGCTCCAATAAAGGCCAAAAAAATCATTGGTTCCGTCGTATTTTGCTTTTTTTAGTAAGGCTACCAATCCGCATAATAAATAGAGTGTTGCCTCATCCTATTCTTCGTTGGGCTGCCCTTGTCATTTTTATTGTTGGAATCGCAGGATTTGTGTATTTACTCCGAGATCTTCCCTCTCCTAGAAAACTTGGAACTGGCGACAATTATGCCGTTAGTACTCAGATATTTGATCGCAAGGGTACTTTGCTTTATGAGATTTTTGCTGATGAATACCGCATTCCCGTTGATTATCAGGCACTCCCAGAATATGTGAAACAGGCCACCATCTCGATTGAAGATCAACATTTCTACAACCATTTTGGCTTCGATGTTGTCGGCATTGCTAGAGCTGTGATTACTAATCTAAGGGGTGGCCACATGCAGGGTGGCTCCACCATTACCCAACAATTAGTAAAAAACGCTCTACTCACAAGAGAAAGATCATTTCAGAGGAAAATAAAAGAAGCAGTCTTGGCCGTTATTACCGAACTTTTTTATACCAAAGATGAAATTCTGGAAATGTATCTAAACTATGTCTCTTACGGTGGCACAACCGTCGGTATAGAAGCTGCTTCGCAAACATACTTTAATAAATCAGCCACTGAGTTAACCCTATCAGAAGCCTCCCTTCTGGCCGGATTGCCTCAAGCTCCTACAACCTATTCCCCTTTTGGATCTACACCAGAAAAAGGCAAGGAGAGACAGGCTTCAGTTCTCAGACGCATGGTTGAAGATAAATACATTACCCCTGCTCAGGAAGCGGGCGCTAGTAGCGATGTTTTAACTTTTGCCATTTCTAGCAATGACATCAAGGCACCTCACTTTGTTTTTTATGTCAGAGATTTACTTTATGAAATGTACGGAGTTGACACAGTTGAGCGCGGTGGGTTGCGCGTTACGACAACCCTAGACTTTGATCTTCAACAAGTGGCTGAGGCTTCCGTGAGTGCTGAGCTTGCCACTTTAGAAAGAGCCAGAGTTGGAAACGGGGCTGCTTTAATAACCAAACCTAATACTGGTGAGATTCTCGCTATGGTCGGTAGCAGAAATTACTTTGACACAGAACGTGACGGACAAGTAAATGTAACTATTGCAGAAAGACAGCCAGGCAGTTCGATCAAACCACTCATGTATGCGACAGCTTTTCAACAAAAGACTTTAAATCCTGGAAGCATTCTAATCGATTCACCCACTTGTTTTACAGTCGCGGGACAAAAACCATATTGTCCAAAAAACTATGATGGAAGTTTTTCTGGCTCTGTCACCGTGCGCAGAGCGCTAGGCAACTCTCTCAACATCCCCGCAGTTAAAGCTCTCCGAACGATCGGCATAGAAACTTTTATTAATCAGGCGACAGCCATGGGAATTACCACTTGGAACGACCCGAGTCGCTATGGTTTATCTTTAACCCTCGGAGGTGGAGAAGTTCGCATGATAGACATGGCTCAGGCTTTTGGAACATTGGCTAATCAAGGCGTTAAATCTCCGCTCACCCCTCTTCTTAAAGTTGAAGATTACCTTGGCAACATCCACTACGAACTAGATTCAGAGCGCCGCGTGGCTGATCTCGAATTTCTGACTGAGTTCGCGGAATCGCAGGCTGGGGAACTTACCCGGGTAATGGATCGAGCGCCCGCCTATCTAATTAGCCATATTTTACAAGATAACAAAGCCAGAGAGAGGGCCTTTGGATCTCGCTCCGATTTAGTCATTCCTAACCAGGTCGTTAGTGTCAAAACCGGCACTACCAACGACCTTCGCGATAACTGGACGATCGGCTTCACACCGGAGTATCTAGTCGCAGCTTGGGTAGGCAACAATGACAACACTCGGATGAGCAATGTTGTTTCTGGTGTTACCGGAGCCTCTCCTATTTTCCATGACTTAATGACCTATGTCTTAGCTGATAAAGAACCGGTCTGGCAATCAAAACCACCTAGTGTCTCTTCAGCTCAGGTTTGTGCCCACGGCCTCCCGCCAACTCCAGGAGATACCTGTCAGCCAAGAGATCAAGAACTTTATTGGAATGAAGGTCGGCCATCAAGATCAGTGATTGAAAAACAAAACGTATGGATCGACCCAAACACTGGCCTACCTCCTCCTCCCGGACAACAAATCGATGGTTTAGTTCTTGAAGAAAGAACTATTTATAAGGATCCAGTTACAGATTATTATTGTGCTGACTGCTCTAGGCCAGTTTCTGAGGATGGCAAAGTCCTTTATGAACAACAGACAGTTCCAAGTGATTACTCGCTGCCGGAATATGGGAGTAACTAAAAATGCCTTACGCTAGCTTCAACAAGGCGGTTAATAAACCAACAACAAAACCTGACAAAGCTCTCAAGCGCTTTTCAAAGTGGGTTGCTAGCCACAAATGGCACCTTAAAATTAGCGTCCTTTCCCTTTGCGCAATTTTTAGCGGTGGAGCGTTAGCTTTATGGTGGCTCTGGGATGTTCCCTTAACTTCACCTATGTCGTCGCTAAGTTCTTTTCGATTTCTTCGTCACTCAGAGCTTCCTCATTCTCGCGATAAAGTCGTGTATGGGTTTTTGCCCTACTGGAATTTAAACACTGTTGTCTTACAACCAGAGCTTTCTCACCTGGCTTATTTTGCTTTGGCAATTAACCCTGACGGCCAGCTTCGCCTGCGTGAAGACGGCAGCACAGAACCGGGATACGCAAAACTCAATAGCGACACCCTGCTAGATATTATTAACTTGGCTGGTGATCAAGATACTCAATTCGAATTAGTCTTATCCCAATTTTATGCAGACGACATTGCCCAATTCTTAGGCTCTGAAAAAGCGCAGCTGAACTTATTTGAAACTCTCGATAATATTTTACTAGCCTACCCAGTCAGTGGCATCAATATCGACGTTGAGCTAAACGGCACACCGTCTGAGAAACAGCGCGATCAATTTACCAAATTTATTAAGGACCTTAGGTCTCATCTCGACGCTCACTATGGATCAATCTCTCTGAGTGTTGACGTCTATGCTAGCGCCTCAAATAATAAGCAGCTGTGGGATATCCCCGCTCTTGCTGATCACATTGATTATTTTGTTGTCATGGCTTATGACTTTCATCGTCGAAGCTCACCGCAAGCTGGTCCAGTGGCCCCGCTCTTTGGCGGCGATAAGCTTTGGGACGGAGACATAAATGAGCACCTAAGAACATTTCTTTCATACGTCCCATCCAGCAAGCTGCTTTTAGGAATTCCCTTCTATGGATACGAGTGGCAAACAACTTCCCGTGATGCCCAATCCCATGCATTCCCAGACACGGGTAATACTGCCTCAATAGAAAGAGTTAAAGAACTTTTAGCAAGGAAAGAGGAGTTGCGAGTTATGGAGCACTGGAATGAAGACGCTCTTTCACCATATATTTCTTATATAGAAGATGGCGAAACCTTTGTCGTTTACTATGAAAACTCTCGATCAATTTCTTACAAGCTCGACTATGTAAATCAGCTGGATCTTGCTGGAGTGGCCATTTGGGCATTGGGCTATGAGGGCTCAGATCGCGAACTTTGGGACATCATTCAACGAAAGTTGGATTAAGAACATACTTTCATTAATAAAAGTGGCAATAATTTCTCGAGTTGTCTAAGGGCGCTGGTCATGATACCATTCGCCGGAATGAGACGAATAAAACCTGAAGCTAAAAAATCAATAAAATTACGTAATTATCTTTTGCTCCACGCTCGCGAACAAAAATATCATGTGATTTTTTCTAGCGCTCAATACGAGAAGTCAAAACGATTAACAGCACTTGTTAAAAGATTCCTTTTCCTCTGGAATCGATCCAAATTAACTAGCTCTCCCTTACTGCTCTCAATCATTAAATGGTTTCTCAAAATAACTCATTTAGTTAGACTACCAAAACCAATAGCTCCTCCATCACTTCCAAAGTTTTCAATTCGCTTAAGATATCCAAAGCTTAAATTTAAGTCAGAGCCAATAAAGAAAATATTCAAACCTTTCTGGCAAACACTAACTCTTTATCCATTGCAAAGTCTCTTCATGTTGGCAACTGTAACCGTAATATATGTTGGGACATATAAAATTCATGACTATATATTTCTTGGTTTGCCAGCGGTTAGTACTCTGAGAGAAGAACAGCCATCATTAACTACCAGAATCTTAGACCGCAACGGCGCCATCTTATATCGAATTTATAAGGATGAAAATCGAACCTATGTGCCTCTAAGCGAAATCCCAAAACAAGTAATTGATGCGACAATCGCCATCGAAGATCAAAATTTTTATTATCACCCTGGATTCTCTCTCAGGGGCATCATCAGAGCCATGATCGCAAACAAAAATGGGGAAGTAGTTCAGGGTGGGTCTACGCTTACTCAACAATTAGTAAAAAATAGATTGCTTACTTCTGAGCGAACATTACAACGAAAAGTTAGAGAACTAGTTCTAGCGGTAATGGTTGAAACCGAATTCACTAAAGATGAAATTCTAGAGATGTATCTGAACCAAGTCGCCTATGGCGGTTCTGCCTACGGAATAGAAGAAGCCTCTCAAAGATACTTTGGAAAGTCAGTCAGAGATATCTCTCTTTCAGAAGCCTCTTTGCTCGCCGGCCTTCCTGCCGCTCCTTCAATCTATTCTCCCTTTGGCTCCAATCCTGAATTGGCAAAACAGAGGCAAGCTGAGGTTCTTAGAAGAATGGTAGAAGATGGCACTACAGATGCAGAAAATGCAAAAGAGGCCTATCAGACACCGCTGACATTTAGAGACAACACCATTGACATTACAGCCCCACATTTTGTCATGTACGTAAAGGCTCTTTTGGCAGACCAATTTTCTGAAGAAGTTATTCAAAGCAGCGGCCTGGAAGTAGTCACTTCTTTGGATGCGGAACTACAAAATGGAGTCCAGAACGTCGTCACCACCGAAATCGAGTCGCTAGTTAGACTTAGAGTTTCTAATGGAGCCGCCTTGATCACTAATCCAAAAACTGGTGAGATCCTGGCTATGGTCGGTAGCAAAGATTACTTTGATTTTGCTCATGATGGTCAGGTAAATGTCACCATACGAAACAGACAACCAGGAAGCTCTATTAAACCCCTGACGTACTCGCTTGCTCTAGCCTCGGGTCTTACCCCAGCAAGTATCATCCAAGATTCTCCGATCACTTATGACATAGCTGGAAGCAAGCCATATAGTCCAAAGAACTATGATGGGAAATATCACGGAGCAGTCACTCTTAGAGAGGCTCTGGCCTCAAGCTACAACATTCCGGCTGTAAAACTCTTGGCTCAGGTTGGTGTTAGCAATCTCCTTGATTATGCAGAAAAACTTGGCATCACGACTTGGGAAGATAGACGTCGATTCGGACTCTCTCTGACTCTGGGAGGTGGAGAAGTAAAAATGACAGAAATGGCTCAGGTTTACGGGGTATTTGCCAACGCAGGGAAACTCACAAAACTAAATCCAATTCTAAAAATAAGCGATAGCTCTGGCAAAGTTCTTTATGAAAATACCTGCGCTTTATATGGAAAAGGTTGTCCTAGTGATCAAGTTATTGATCCTCGTGTAGCTTATCTAGTCACTGACATTCTCAAAGATAATGAGGCTCGCACACCTGCATTTGGACCAATCTCAACCCTACAAATTCCAAATCAAGAAGTGGCGGTAAAAACCGGAACCACGAACAACCTTAGGGATAACTGGACAATTGGCTACACTTCAGACCGCGTCGTCGCTGTCTGGGTTGGCAATAACGACAACACCTCGATGAGCTATGTGGCTTCTGGTATTACTGGTGCCTCACCAATTTGGAATAAGATCATTAGATCTCAGCTAAGTGAAGAAACCCCTCATGTTTTTCCGATCCCATGGGGAATAACAAAGGTTCAAGTCTGCAAGAAAACTGGCACACTTACCTGTGCGGGCTGCCCGTTAGTAAAAAGCGAAACCTTCATAGCTGGCACAGAACCAACCTCAACTTGCTATCCAAGTCAATTTAAGCCAAAGCCTGATAACGACAAAATTCTTGAGGGTGCTCAGACTCGAAATTAAAGATACTGACCAAAAAGCAGTACTAAGGCAGAAATAATTATCGAAAGAACCATTATTATTGGCGCCGCTAAGCGCTCAAATCTCGCCCTCTTCTTTTTCTTTGATTCCTGCTTCTGTCTAGTTTCCCGAACGATTAGTTGTTTTTGTCGTCGAGTCTCAATTTGTTCTGTTAGTTCTTGAATAGAAGCTGAAAGCTTCGCTGGTTTATCTGGCATCCTGATGCTGCATTGCTGCCACTTTATTTACGATTAAATCTACTACCTGCTCAATGCTCAAATCTGTTGTATTTATCTCCCAAGCCTCAGGGATTTTTTTTAGAGGATCCGTAGCTCTTTCAGTGTCATGGGTATCGCGATCAACGATGGCCTGATAAACCTCTGAAAATGAGGTGTCCTGACCCCTAGTTTGAAGCTGAAGATGTCGTCTTTTGGCTCTCACGGTGGTATCTCCAGTCAGAAAAATCTTAAGCTGAGCCTCCGGAAGAACTCTGTAGGTCACGTCTCTGCCCTCCATAACCACGTTCTGTGTTGAGGCGATTTTTTGTTGTTTCTGCACTAATACAGAACGCAC
>Ga0100391_1004219_pt1 | contig 13976 bp, 9 predicted proteins | sample CryGeymeta201515_FD_81541 | JGI IMG/M metagenome (GOLD analysis project Ga0100391, IMG submission 81541) | Groundwater microbial communities from Crystal Geyser aquifers in Utah, USA - Crystal Geyser metaG 2015-15 | ecosystem: Environmental > Aquatic > Deep subsurface > Groundwater | place: USA...
ATTGGCAACGCGTAATGCTAGATCTACATAGTGGTCGCTTATTTGGAGCGTTAACAGTGTGGCTATGGGACTTGTTTGCGCTAGCATTGTTGTTGGTATCATTAAGCGGTTTCTGGATTTGGTTAAAACAAAAACCACCAAGATAATCAATTTAATTGCCGTGTTTAACGCTCAAACGGGTCTATTGTGTTGCTTAACGGCTGAATGCCCCCTGTTATTATCTGCTTCACTTATTGATTTAAATTCTGTGTCAGCATTTTTTGCTCACCCAATTCACAGATAGTCATCGTTGCGCCACAGAGCTAATACCCATTAAAACTCATTCTTTGATATCGCGTATTTTCTCAAGACTGTTTAATGCGGAAAAATGTCATAGCGAATTGTTATATATTATTGATTAATAGATCCTTCTAATAAAAAAGAACACCTTAAAGGTGTTCTTTTTATGACTATTAATAAATAGGGTTAAGCCACTTCGATATCATCACGAGAGGCAAACTGGATTTTTTTACCAAATACAAAGCGGTTTGCCAATAATGCAAAAGATACACACGCTGCTAAAGTGATAGGCATTAAGTGAATATAGTGCCAGCTTGAATAGAACGGCGAGAATTTAAACGTTAATGATGCATATAGTAATACTCCAAAAATAACGGCACCAATACCGGCTCTAGCGTCAATATTCTTAAATATCAGGCCAACAATAAATATCGAAAGAATCGGCATGCTGAGTAAACCATTAAGCTGTTGCAGTAAGTTAATAATACTTTCAGCTTGCTGATATATGGGGACTAATGCCAACGTTAAGATACTCAACAGCAATGTGACCCAAGCACTTAAGCGAACGACATTAGGATCTTTTTTAATGTAAGCTTCGTGAATATCGCACACATACAAAGCCGTCGCAGAGTTAAGTAGACTGTTATATGTCGATAACACTGCTGCGGCCATAGCTGCAGCAAACACACCGGTTAACCACGTTGGCATTAAATCACCCACGATACGACCGTAAGCGGCATCACCAACATCACCATACAATTTGTAAGACACAATACCAGGAATGACCACAATAGCGGGTACGATTAAAATACGAATGCTGGCAGCGGCAAAAACCCCTTTCTGTGCTTCTTTTAGCGTAGGAGCAGCCATCGCGCGTTGAGTTATCGTTTGGTTTGTACCCCAGTAATACATTTGGATAAAAATCATCCCTGTTAAAAGGGTGTGCCATGGTAATGGCGAATCGCTATCGCCAATAAAGGTTAAGCGTTCTGCTGGAATATCTGAAAAATCGTAGTTAATAGCATTTAAGGCTAAAAACACCACAAAAATAGCCATGCCTAATAATAAAACACCTGAATAGGTATCCGAAACGGCAACGGCACGTAAGCCCCCAAAGAAAGCATATACAGCGCCAAGTGTGGCGAATGCAACGGCAATATACATCAATGGAATATCGACATTAAACATGGTTTGCATAAACAGAGAGCCAGAATAAATCACCGCTGGCATGTAGATAAAAGCATTACCTAAAAAGAATATAGAACCAATAACAGCTCGTATATGCTTGTTATTGTATCTCTTTTCCAGTAACTCCGTGGTGGTGGTACAGTTATATTTGTAATAAACGGGTAAAAATAATTTAGCCAGAATAATCAGACCAATCACAGCGGAGAACTCCCACCATGCTAGTAGTGCCATTTGGTTACCGTTCATGCCCACTAGCTGATCTGTACTTAAATTTGTTAGGGTGATAGACCCTGCCACAAACACCCAACTTAAGCCGCCCCCAGCGAGAAAGTATTCTTTATTTTGTGTGCTTTGTTGACGGTTGCTGCCACGACATTTTATGTACGTCAATAACCCGATCATTGCCGTTACAATGGCAAATACGGATATTTGAATAATATTTTCAGACATTATTGTTCCCTTTCCCTAGTTTTTATTGGGTATTGTTATGCCGCAGCTGAATTTTTACTGACTTCTAATTTGATGCTTTTTATTGGGTTCAACCCAGGGGTTTTATTGTGACTATTGATCAATGCGTTGAGTTGAAATAATGACATTAGCATGGCTTGTAATGGCGCAAGGTAGCCTTTTTGGTGTAGCTCAAAGAGTGCTTCTTGGCTGAGAGTTTGCAGTTTGTCTTCATCAACAGTGAATAAACCAGACAAACTAGGTGTTGAACCATCTTTATGTTGGATTAAGATGCTAATTGGGCGTAGCAGGCCGAGTTGGCTAATATGCTGATTAAAAGCTTGGGTCTGGATATCATTGTTAATGTCAGATTCAAGCAGGGTTTTTACTCTAGATAAATGCAGCGATGCTTTGCCGTTGGTTTCAAAAATGGGTTGTCCTGTTGTGGTGGAAAAAACCTCATGTTGTTCATCAATACCAATGGTGTAGCGCTGTGGATCGTCAGGTGACATCATCAAAAAAAATGGAAAAGTTTGCATGTTAGTTGGCGTATGCAGCGCGGTCCACTTACCTTGTTTGACAAATAGGTTGCTACCTTGCTCGAAGCTGGTAAATGCCGTTAATACCCATTGACCATTATTACCATCACGGACATAAAAAATTGGCATACTGCAAGCTGTTTGACTGACTTCAGATACCCTAAGGTTCATGATGTTTTGTTGATGAGCAAATTGAATGGCGCTGTCGTTTGCTAATCGTAAGTTTTGGTGCTGTTGAGGCGTTAATTCTGTTAGTTTTTTCATGTTTTTATTCTATTGTTGAGAATGAGTTAACCATTGTTCAATGAAGTCACGATGAGGCGGCAATGTATTAAGCATCTGCTGCGTAAGCTGAACATTACGGTTAAGTATCTGAGTTGCATGGGCTTGTTGTTGGTATAAGTGCGCATGCTGAGAATAGTCTGGGCTGAAACCCATACCATAAAGTACATATTGATAACTTGCGGCTGGAAATAACTCGTTTGGGCCATTGAAGTCTTTGCTGGTGGGGCCTCGATAAGCCCAAATGCTTAAGTCTTCTTGTAAACTCTGTGGAATTGTGTCGGGATTACAGTGTGCTTGCCAATAGGGTTCGGGTCTTTTAGTCAGCATGTAATGTAGTTTTAAAAAATCAACAATACGCCCCCAGCGATATTCCATTTGTTGATTAAACCTTTTGGCGGTTAATGCCATGATGCTTTCGTTAACTGGCAGGTTGTCGGCAATGTAGCGTGCAGATATCTCGACTAACATAATCGCAGTGGCTTCTAGTGGCTCAACAAATCCTGCCGCCATACCAACCGCAACACAGTTATTTTGCCAATAACGTTCACGATGGCCACTTTGATAGCTGATTTTTTTTACGCTTAAACCTTCGGCTTGCGGGCCAATATAACGGCGTAAATTGGCTTCAGCCTGTTCGTCTGACATATAACGGCTTGAATACACATGACCGACACCGCGACGATGTGTTAAGCCAATATCCCAAATCCAGCCAGAGTCTTGTGCTGTGGCTATGGTATGCGATGCAATTGGGCTGTGCTGATCTTTATAGGGCACTTGCATTGCAATTGCACGGTCGTTAAATAGCACATGATCCAGTTTAACAAACGGCACATTAAGCGTTTTACCCAATAATAAAGATGCAAAACCGCTGCAGTCGATAAATAAATCACCGTCAATTGAACCTTGGTCGGCAAGAGAAATATGGCTGATGTTACCTTGGCTATCGACATGAGCTTGTTCTACTGTCCCGATAGCATGCTCGACTGCCAGCTTAGTTTTACAATGCTGTTTTAATAAGTCGGCAAAGGCGCCAGCATCAAGATGGTAAGCATAATTGCAGCTGCCTTGGTATTCGCCTTCTGCCATGCTGCGAGGAGCAAGGCCTGATTCACAAATAGCATGTTGAAAGTTGGTGTGCTCGGCGTAGTCTTTGATATTGTCGATATAGGGGGCTAAGTCGATACGACCATAACCTAAGGGAACCGTAAATGGATGGTAATAAAAGTCGCCATCTCCATGGACCCAGTTAACAAACTTGCCGCCTTGTTTAAATGTGGCGTGACAGGCCTTAAAAACTTCGTTTTCGCTTAACCCTATCTTTTGTAAGGTATTTTTCATGGTGGGCCAAGTGCCTTCACCAACACCGACAGTGGGAATGTCTGATGATTCCACTAACATAATAGTTAAGTCATTACCTGTCTGGCTTTTATGGTGCGATGCAATGATAGCTGCGGTTAACCAACCCGCTGTACCTCCACCCACAATGATAATTTTTTTGATTGCTTTTGCCATTGGGTTTACATCCTGTTTGCAATGAAATGTGCTTAATTACTGTCGTAGTTAAACACGACTGCAAGGTATGTTTTATATATCATAAACAAAAAAGACAGGTGCTTAGCACCTGTCTTTTTATTACTTATAATTTAAAACTTGCCTCTAACGCCTAGAGAATAGCGCGATCCGTTATCTTCAACCGAATAAATTTGGTTGGCGAAACGACCTGTTTGCACTAGCTCTTCTTCAGTGATGTTAATGCCTTCAACAAACACAGATACATGTTCAGTAATGTCATAGCTGGCGCTAATATCCCACTGTCCAAAAGTTTCGGTATTGATTGGCTCACCATTAAAACCATTGTCTAGCTGACGTAAGAAGCCTTCGCGGTTGTTAAATGCAACACGGGCTTGGAAGTTATCTTGCTCATAGAACACGATTAAGTTTTGAGAATTACCTAAACCTTCAAGTGCGAAACTTTGAGTGCTGTTAGCATCTACTTTCACATTGCTATCAACCACAGTAGCGTTGGCGGTGACACCAAAGCCGTTGTCGAAGATATGAGTTAAGGCAACTTCATAACCAGTAATACGTGCTGATTCACCGTTACGAGGACGAGTCACAGTATACTGTTCTGACTGACCATTTAGCTCTTCTGTTGTGCCAACTACTGCATCAGAACATAAGTCTGAGTTAGCTGTGCTGCAGTTAAAGTCAGGGCCTGTACGGTCAGTCATTTGATAAGTTTCATCACCCGTTAACGTCACGATAAAGTCATTAACCTCTTTGCTGAAAAATGCAAAGCTGAAGATGCTGGCATCATCGTAATACCACTCGTAAGAGATATCCCAGTTTTCGGAACGGAACGGTTCAAGTGATGGGTTGCCACCGCTAGCCGTTAAATTCTGACGTCGTGGCTCGTTAAAGTTAGTCGCTGGGGATAGCTGTGACATGGTTGGACGTGTTAAAGAGTCATACATGGCAAAACGTAGCACCATGTCGTCTTGTAGGTCTAACTTCACGTTTACGCTTGGCAACAAGTTTGAGTAAGTTGTGCCTTGAGTAATATTTGTCGCTGGACCGTATATATTTTGAAATAATGTTGCATCACTGGTCGGCACTATGTCAGTAATATAACTTTGTACGGCGCTTACTTCTACATCAGTTGTTGAGTAACGAGCACCTAGATCAACCGTTAATGGCATATCACCTACGTCGTACACAAACGTGAAGTTCATGTATAAGCTGCTGACATCTTCATTAATTGTATAGCGATTATTTTGCAGTGTTGGGGTTATTGGATACCCCTCAGAGGCTAAATAATCGACCATTGCATCGCCATCAAAAGTGTAGAAAGTATCGATTAAACCAGAGAAGTAGTTATTCGCAGTATAGGGTCTGAAGTTAATGGTTTCATTTGGCGCAGGAGTACCGTAACCACAGAATTGACACTGGCTACCAAAAATCTGATAACTGGATTTTTCACGCTCTTGACGGTACACACCAAATTTCGCTTTTGTGAACACCAATGAATCAGGTGAATATTCGAAATCAGCTTTAAACTCAGTAATTTCATCTTCGTCAGTAAATTGATTACCTTTTTCGCTGTAATGTAAACGAGAAAGACCGGCATCAGGTAAGCTGCCATTTTCAAAACCACCATGGATAACGGTTGGAGTTCCACTCGTGCCATCAAATGCATAGCTGTTGGTCATACCGACAACGTTGAAACGGTCACGACCAGCACGATCGTTTTCAGCATTCGAGTTTGAAACATCAAAGTTAGCTTTTAATTGGTCGTTTATGTCCCACTTAACATTTAAGCCGACACCGCTGTTAGTCACATCGCGTGAGTTACGAGTATGTGACACAAAATCAGTTGCAGGATCGCCACTGCCTTGATGTAAGCCAATATCTTGGCTAAAGGTTAATAAGGTGCCCGTTGCTGGATCAATAGTTGCGTTGCCAACACGGTCTGGTTCAAACCAAGATGCTAAGTCAGTGACTTGTGAATCAACTTCAAATTTAGAGATAAAACCGTCTAAGGTAATGCTGACATCTTCAGATGGCGCATATTGAAACACTAAGCTGCCATTGGTGCGAGTGCGGTCTTGTTCGTCAACGATTTGATCCCAGTTTCGTGGAATATAAGCATTGGTAAACAACACACCATCTCGTGAATTAGAGATAGTTTGACCACCACGCCAACCGCCGGTGTTAATTTGGTTAATTTGAACTTGACGCTCTTGATGGCTTACCGCAAGTAATACACCCATAGTTTCGTCATTGAAGGTATTACTAATCAAACCTGAAATTGAAGGTGAAACTTCTTCTGAAAGGCTTTCATACATTCCTTTCACAGAACCAACAAGCTGGAAGCCTGAGTAATCAAAAGGGCGCGCGGTTGTGACGTCGACCGTACCACCTATACCACCTTCTTGCATGCTGGCATTGCTGGTTTTATATACGTTAGCACCAGTAATTTGATCAGCAGCTAAAATGTCGAAATTAAACTCCCGACCAGCGCTATCTGTCGCTAATTGACGACCGTTAACTAACACTGTATTAAATTGTGGGCCAAAGCCACGAACCGTTACTGCCTGGCCTTCACCACCACTTCGGTCAATCGATACACCTGTAATACGTTGCAATGACTCTGCTACGTTTAAGTCTGGAAATTTACCCAGATCTTCTGCCGAAATACCATCTGAAACCACAGAAGCGGATTTCTTGTCGGCCATTGAGTTCTTTAAACTGCTGCGGATCCCTTTTACAGCAATCACTTCAATTTGCTCATTGGCTTGAGTTTCTGCAGCTTCAGCTGCTGTAACGCCGTGAACACTCCCAATTGCCCCAGCAATAGCGAGTGCCAACGTTGTCCTCTTGCCAAACGTAGCGATTCCTTTTGTAGACATTTTCCTTCCCCCAGTTGATGTTGTTGCTTTTTTATAAATATTGATTTTTTAATTAAAGCTTATTTATCTTATAAATATAGCAATTAAGATTAAATATCAACCTTTTCTTAACAAATTGGCGTCAATTTACGTTGTATTTTTTTCACGATTATTGACTATTGAAAAAGGTAGTTCGACATTTAGTCTTTGCTTTTTAATAATAAGGTTATGTTTTTATTTTTGTTTTTTTGATACTTCTGCAACGTGATTATTGTAAAAGGCTTATTTTTTTATCATTTGTTATTAACCCTACGAATGAAAATAAACAGCCCGGTATCGACAGTTTTTTTTCAAAACGGTAAGCCTTTTTGGTGGTTAAAAAGCTAGTTTTTGGGTTTTTTCATGTCCCAAGACATACCTGTTGCATAGCGATGTGCAAAACCATTCCAAGCCGGTGTTGGGTTTCCTTGTGCATCCTGCTCGTTAGATTGACCGTTTAAGTTCAAGTAAGCACATTTATCTTGTTGATTTTTAACGTGACAATCCATCATGGCTAATGCAAAGTGCTTATTGATGGTATTTAATTGGACATTGCTCCATGAAGGTTCAAAGTAATGGCCTAGATCAATTTCATTTTGGTAAGCTACTTGTGGGGCTGGATGTGGTGCAATGTTGTGGCGAGCATTGTGGTAAGTAAGCATATAGGTATGGTCAGCACCTGTTTGTTGATATAAAGACTGAATACCTTTATACCCAGAAATATCATCAAGATCTCCAGAGACAAATAATGTCGGCGTGGTGATGCTGGCAAGTGATTCCGCATTAAAGAGTTGATAGTTTCCGCCCCATGGCGCCATGGCAATCATTGCCTTCCATTTAGGATCTACTTTGGCTGGTGCGGTTTGACCACCTGCGCAGGTATTCAGTAATGCTATAGCACCATTAATTACATTAGTGTCTTTGCTGCCAGTAAACGTCGCTGCGGTTTGCTGATTAAATTGATAACAGCCGCCAACCGTGTTTACTGCCCCGTATCCGCCCATCGAATAGCCCACTAAACCAGCACGTTTTTTATCGATAATATTGCTGACAAAATTGTCGGTATTGGTAAAGTAATCTAGAGCAAATTGTTGATCTCGAGAACGATTGAGTAAGGTGCTAAAAAAACCGCTGAATGGCGCATTAACTATGTCCACTTCTGCATTTGTTGAGTCGGTGTGGTCTAGAGCAGCGACAATATAGCCGTGTGATGCTAAATGTTCAGCAAGGTAAAACATGATCGTGCGGTAGCCGGTGTAACCATGCGATAGCACAACGAGTGGAAACGGTTGACCTGTTAAGTTATTCACTTCTGCGTCACGAGTGGCATTGCCTTGTAATGCAAACGGCAAACCTAAGCGTGTTTCGTTAAGGTAAACGGCTTTAGGGGTAATATTGGTTGTTTTGTTGGTGGGATACCAGACTTCAACGGTGAGTTTTCTATCTTCTACACTCTGGGTTCCAGGGTTGAATTGTTTTTTATTGACTAAGTTAATTGTTTTCACACCTACTTGATAAAGACCCACTTGAGCCAGTTCAGGCATAGCATCTTTTGGCAGTACAGCGGGATAAAGTTGCTCTGGCTGTGGCGTTGTTTGTGCTGTAGTGGTTGGTTGTGTGTCTGTGGCATGAGCGACTGAGCTACCTAACCATAATAATGCTGCACAGGTGAGCGATTTTTTAAACATATCTATGCTGTCCTTTTCTATAGTGCATGTCTTAAAACATGTGAATCAAGATGTCATCTTATTTATAGGCGCAGTAATACGCCCATTTCGTGGCTTAATTAATTCAATCTAGTGGAACACTTGTACCGTCAATCCATCACCAGCAGTGCATACATATATGTCTGCATACAAATTAAATTGGCTAAAATAGTGTTGTTCAACCGCTTGTTTAATTGCAGCAACATCTTCATTGCGGCATAAACACACAATAGCTCCCCCAAAACCACCACCTGTCATTCTAACGGCACCTCTTTCCCCCAGTGCTTGCTGACAAATTTGCACTAAACCATCAGTGGCTGGCACAGTGACTTCAAAGTCATGCTTTAAAGACTGGTGCGATGCGGTCATTAATATCCGCAGTTGTTCTATGTCGTTATTCGTTAATGCTAGAGTTGCTGCAATGACACGATCATTTTCAGTAATAACATGATGGGCACGTGCAAACTCATTTGCGCTCATTTCTGTTTTGGTTTGCATTAGCAAATCAATATTGGCATCACGCAGAGTCGTCAGGCCCATTTTTCTGGCAGCTTGTTCGCAATCGATACGACGTTGATTGTATTCACTGTCAACCAGTTTTCTTGGGTAGTTTGAGTTAACAATCACAATTGATAGGTCACTCGGGATGGTGACTGATGTTGTGTGTAAATTTTGGCAGTCGATTAACAGTGCTTGATTTTTCTGGCCCTTAGCTGAGATAAGCTGATCCATAATGCCGCACTGACAATCCATAAAGTCATTTTCAGCTTCTTGGCCAAACAAAGCGATTTGCTCTTCGGTCAAGTTAAGCTTACAAATATGATTAAACATACCTGCTATTGCAACTTCTAGGGCGGCCGATGATGACAGTCCGCTACCTTGTGGTACGTTACTTTCAATCAATAAATCGACACCGCTAAGCTGGTGGCCTGCACGACTCAGTACAAATGCCACTGCGCGTATATAGTTGCCCCACTGTGACTGACCAGCATTAATGGGTTTATTTACGCTGAAGCTTTCTTTTTCGTTAGGGTACATGGTAGATAACACGTTAACCGTGTTGTCATCACGAACACGATAAAGCACTTGGGTACGGAATGTTAATGCGCACGGAAGTACATAACCTTGGTTGTAATCGGTAAATTCACCGATTAAATTTACACGACCGGGGGCACTCACAACACCTTGAGAGTCAGATCCAAATTGTTGGGTAAACAATTCCTGTAGCGCGTTGTTAGTCATGTTTATTTCCTTCGGTGTAATGTGTGTCGCTGGCATTTTGTAAAATTTTTGCAGCAGTTTCTGGGCTTAAATCACGCTGGCTTTCAGCTAGCATTTCGTAACCGACCATGTGTTTTTTCACGGTAGCTGAGCGTAATAGAGGTGGGTAAAAATGCGCATGCATACGCCAGTGGCTATCATTTTCTAAATCACTTGGTGCGCAATGCCAGCCCATAGAATAAGGAAAGCTGCAGTTAAACACGTTGTCGTAACGGGTTGTCAGAACTTTAATGGCTTCGGCGAGAGCATTTGATTGATCATCGGTTAACTGACCAAAGTGGCGTACATCGTCTTTACTCACTAATAAGGTTTCAAATGGCCATGCAGCCCAAAATGGCACAACGACTAACCAGTGATCATTCTGATATACCACTCGTTCGCCATTCGCTATCTCATGGTCAACGTAATCACCAAGTAAGCTACTGCCGTTATGTTGTTGATATTCGCGTTGGCTTGTTTCTTCTAACTGAATCTCTGTCGATAAGTGGTTATGCGCCCACACTTGCCCATGTGGATGAGGCTGCGAACACCCCATAACAGCACCTTTGTTTTCGAAAATATGAACGCAGGCATATTTGCCTGATAATTCGATGTAATGTTGTTTCCAAGTATCGACGACGTCTTTTATTTCGTTAACCGGCAACTCGGGTAAGGTTTTATTATGCTTTGGTGAAAAACAAATGACTCGGCATTCGCCAGTTGCTTGCTCTATTTCGATTAGCGGATTCGTTTCAAGTTGCGCAAGGTGAACTTCTGTTTGTGACGTTAACGCACCAAAGTCGTTAGTGAACACAAAAGTTTTATCGTACGTAGGATTATGGACATCATTTGCACGTTGGTTGCCAGGGCATAAGGGGCAAGTCTTGTCGTATTCAGACAAGTTTGAAGGGGTACTTTTTTCTGTTGCACCTAACCACGGACGATTATTTCTGTGTGGTGACACTAGCACCCAATTACCCGTTAACGGGTTTTTTCGTCTATGGGTAAATTCAAACTGGCTCATGGTAATCCTTGCTATCTATGTTTATGGAGTTGGTAAGTAAAATGAGCAATGGCTTAACAACACTTATACAACGATAAAGTATATAAATTAATTTGTATGATAAATACTACTATTAAGTTTTTTATTTAACAAGATGTAATCAATTTCGACAAGATCTTTCTAATACAGCTTGTCAATTGACCACTAGTCACTCTATGATAAGGTTAATATATACTATTTATCATATTTATTTATTGGATGGGTAAGTTAATGGAAGCCGATATAGAAATGGTCGATGTTGTCGTGATTGGCGGTGGCATTAACGGTGTTGGAATAGCGGCCGATGCAGTGGGACGTGGATTGAGTGTGTTATTGTGCGAGCAAAATGATTTAGCGTCAGCTACGTCATCAAATAGCAGCAAATTAATTCATGGTGGATTACGCTATCTAGAACATTATGAGTTTCGACTAGTAAAAGAAGCGCTTGCCGAACGAGAAGTGTTACTAAAAAAAGCCCCACATTTAATTACCCCATTAACATTTCGATTGCCACATCAAGCCCATTTGCGTCCGGCATGGATGATCCGACTTGGGTTATTTTTATATGATAATCTTGCCTCTCGTGTGACATTAAGTGGCTCTAAAAAAATCGTCTTTAATGCCGACAGCCCTTTAAAACCCAGCTTTACTCAAGGTTTTGAATATTCAGATGCTTGGGTCGATGATTCTCGTTTAGTGGTATTAAATGCGTTAGCGGCAAAAGAGTTAGGTGCGCAAATTTGTACTCAAACGCGTTGTATTCGTGCTGAGCGAGAAGGTGAGTTATGGCGGTTGAGCTTGCAAAATCAAATCGATAAATCAGTGCGTGATGTTATGGCTAAAACCGTTGTTAATGCCTCGGGACCTTGGGTATCAAGCTTATTTAGCAATGTGATAAAACAGCCATCTCCGCAAAAAATTCGTTTGGTCAAAGGCAGTCATATTGTGGTGCCTAAAATACACCAGCAACCTCATGCCTATATTTTACAAAATGAAGATCAGCGTATTGTATTTGTGATCCCGTTTGAGGATGACTTCTCGTTAATTGGTACTACAGATGTTGATTTTACCGGTGATCCTAAATATGTGCAGATAGACCAACAAGAAATAGAGTATCTGATTAACATCACCAACCATTATTTTAACAGCACCATTAGTGAGCAAGATATCGTGCATACTTTTTCTGGTGTGAGACCATTAATGGATGATGAGTCTGAATCGGCGCAATCCGTTACCCGTGACTACACCTTTATTGTCGATGCCCCGAAAAGCAAAGCCGCTCTCCTGTCGATATTTGGCGGGAAAATTACCACTTACCGCAAGCTGGCAGAAGCCGCTGTTAATCGACTTAAGCCATTCCATCCTAAAATGGGCAAACCTTGGACTGCACAGCAAGTGCTGCCTGGTGGTGATTTTAGTCACTTGACGGAGTTAAACCGTATTTATCAGCAACAGTATTCTTGGTTAGCACAGAAAACGTTGAGTCGTTTACTGCGAACTTACGGTGCGAGAACTCAGTACGTATTAAATGATGCCACGTCGGCCGATGCATTGGGTATCGACTTTGGTCATGGACTTTATCAGACTGAAGTGGATTATGTGATCGCAAACGAATGGGCGATTAATAGCAATGATGTACTATGGCGCCGTACTAAGTTGGGGTTATATTTTTCACCTGCGCAACAACAACACTTAACCGACTACATGATGGAAAAACGAGGGCTTATCGATAACCAACAGCAAGCGGTATAAAGACTAATGCGCACATACTGCCTGTTTTTGAGGCGTGTCTATGCGCAGCTTACACTGTGTTTCAACTAAGCCCGTCACCTGGTGTAATTGATAAATAAACACATTTCCTGATAATGGGTAGTCTGCTAATTGTTGTGGCGACAATTCAACTCGAGAGGTTGTCACAATTAACCAATCTAAGTTGGGACCACCAATGGCGACGCTCGAAGGCTGCACAGCAGGTAATATCAGCTTTTCAACAATCTCACCTTCTGGACTGTAACGTACCACACTATGGTCGCCCCATTGGGCATTCCACATAAAGCCTTCAGCATCAACGGTTGAGCCATCAGGAAAAACATGTGGTTCAGTGTTCGCAAACACGGTTTTATCGGTTAAGGTTTTACTCTGTTGGCAGTAGTGATACCGATAAATGCAATGACGTTCAGAATCTGCGTGATACATGAGCTTGCCATCGGGACTCCAACATAATCCGTTAGAAATTAAAATTTTTTCAACGAGTTTATGGCACTTACCTTGATGATCTATTCGATACAAATTGCCGTGTTGATTTGGGGTATGTCGTTTTTCTACCATAGTACCGGCCCAAAAGTCGCCGCAGCGATCGATTCGGCCATCATTAAAACGGTTACCTATTTGTGCAGCTTCTGGCTGACTTAACCAAACTAATTCTTGTGTATCCAGATGATAGAGTGCAATCCCTTGCTCAAAGGCAATAATCAGCTGATATGTTTGTTGCTCAGCTAAAAAAGCAAAGCTGCCAACACGATAGGGTAAACGATATTGCCTGTGTTGTTGGGTGTCGACATTGTATTGATGAATTTGCCCTGCGGTAATATCAATCCAATAAATTGCACGGTGCTCTGGGTGCCACAGTGCATTTTCCCCTAGTTGATTTTGCGAGGGGATAATCTGAATTAATTCACCAATACAAGATGGAGTATTAGTCATGTGCCAATCGAACCCCTTGCAGATACACCAGATTAAATCCAGCTAATGTCGCATCGGTAACGTTCCACAATGTCGTTTTAATATTGCAATGGTTTAATGC
>Ga0100391_1004225_pt1 | contig 13964 bp, 8 predicted proteins | sample CryGeymeta201515_FD_81541 | JGI IMG/M metagenome (GOLD analysis project Ga0100391, IMG submission 81541) | Groundwater microbial communities from Crystal Geyser aquifers in Utah, USA - Crystal Geyser metaG 2015-15 | ecosystem: Environmental > Aquatic > Deep subsurface > Groundwater | place: USA...
ACTACTACTACTACTACTACTACTACTACTACTACTACTACTACTACTACTACTACTACTACTACTACTACTACTACTACTACTACTACTACTACTACTACTACTACTACTGCTAGTAGTAGTCATCGAATATTAAACAAAACAAAAAGCAGTTGCTGATGAGCTCTGTGGGGCAATGCTGTGTGAGTTTTGTGCCCGATACTGTCACTAATACAATGTTAGAGACTCCATTCTCGATACGAAATCAATCTTGCGACTGCTTGTGTCGCAAGTTTGCATTTCCTTCACTCTGCTATTCTTCGCCTCACGACGGAAAGGACCAGTCGATTGGCAGGGTTGACACGAGGATTGGCACGACTGCTTATTACAGGCCAGTAAATCAAAAACAGTGGTAGCTAGAAGTAATAAAAGTCCTCACAGAAAAAAATCATGCTTCTATTGCGTGTAAATGCAGTATTTTGAAGTAGTAAGTTCTAGCCCACAGCGAACAAACAACTTTTTAGAAGTGAAGACATCCTTTCGATCCCTGTGGATCGCTTCTCTTCAGTTGCTCTTGAACTTCGAGCTGTTCGGCTTGGCGAACATGTAGGCAATAGCAAAGAGCCGAAAAGCCTTCCGTGAGCATCTTGCACTGGTCTTCTGTCATGCTAGTAATATCTAGTGTTCGGTGGGGAAAGATGAGCGCAAAGGATTTGTGTGCATCGGCATTGTTGCATTTCTCTCGCAAAATAGATGTTCCTGTATACATTTGGTTGTCCGCATCAGCTGTGGTTGCCAGACGCACTTCTTGACACGAAAACAAGCTCAGTCGCTTGGATCTTGGAGGAGTCTTGTCATCTTTGTCTTTTGATGCTTCTTCATCTGCCTGTTGTGCTGGCTTCCAAACGAGAATTTCTCCATTATCCTCTAGCATGAGCCTGACGAGACGTGAGGATTTTCGAAAGCGGCTGCGATTGTACTTCATCACAGTAATACCAGAACGAAGACGCGTTACAAAGCAACGAACGATAAAGTCATTTGCTGTGATACAGCCAACAGCAGGTTTGAAATTTGGGAGATGCAAGGGAGGACCCTGTTCGAATGACACTGTTGTCATTGTTGCAGTGGAAACCGAATGTTCGTCCTCGCCGATGCTATCCCTTTCATAATTGAAAACTGAAGGTGGCTTGGCAGAAATTATGGCAGATCTGGTATTGAACAGCGCTGTAGGTTGTCTTGACCTTGCTGCTGGCGGCGGCATGATTATGGGTCGATTGCTTTTGGACAGACTAATAATTGAATGCCTTTTATAACTTGAGATATCTTTCGTCGGATATTTTAAGGGGTACCTATAATCCTCGCATGCGATTACTGCCCGTGACGAGAGATCCAATTTACTCCTTGTTTGCAAATATCGGTCAGCCAAGATTTGACGCTGTATTGCTATCATACTTTCAGCTTTGTAGGTACAACTATGCGAGGAGGATGACATCTTGATTACAGCTTTTGGTTTCGGCTTGGGTCCAACTCTGGTCTGGTATCCTTCTTTCAGCTTTGCCAAATATCTCAAATAAATAATAATATGGGACCTTATTGCACGTAGTCTAGGGTCTTCAATAATGTTCAATCCTTTCTGCTAAGTTGAATTATTTTGTCGACTCCGCCAATTGGAGTAGACGTACATCTTTTAGTATGATAGTAGCTACTACTAGTCCTAATCCAGTACAAGAAGTACACCACCACCCATACTACAAGCAGTACGAGTACTATCTAGTCTAGAGTAGAACAAACGGCCTAATAGCTACGGTAGTAGTAGAGTACCTGGTAGTAATAGTGTAGCTACTCCAGTTAAAAGAACAACTGAATAATGTCTTTCGATCTGTTAATAATTTCGGCCGTTTTTTCTGAGGCATTACGGAAAAGAACGTCTTCCTGGTACGATAATGGATGGTACCCCTGGTATTCGTTGTACGGCGGTGGCAATGCTAGCTAGTACAGTAAAGTAGTACTACTACGGTACTACTAGTAGTACTGTTAGTAGGTACTGAGTACCACTCGCGATCAAATAATAAGCTCCCAATTCGAATAGCTGTTCGGGTACCTTACCTGGATTTTGAAAATGTACTGGTAGACTAGCTAGTACTGTAGTAGCTAGTAGTAGTAGTAGTAGCTAGTAGTAGTAGAGTACTGATAGTACCACCATGGTAGTAGACAACTCTTTTTACTAGCGGTACCACTACTAGCTAGTAGAGAGTCTACTCTGACTAAAAAAATACGCATACTATGTAGCTAACTAGACCGACTACGCCCATAGAGGAAGCCATTAATGGTCGAGACTCCGATGTCGATGATCCAGTTAAATAATAGAGTAATACTTACTACTCATGCCAAGAACAAAATTGGTGCTTCACTCATCAACGGAAAACGATCCTACGCATGTTTGAATGTCGCATGTAATAAAGAGTAGAAGATTGAGTCAATTATTTATTTTATTTTTTACTTTTTGCTCGATCGAGTATTCTGATGTTTCAATAAATAATATTATTTCTCACTTCATCATCAAGAAGCATCCAAGATTTTCCATACCACGTGGGACATGGGACCAAATATTTACTCTAGACTACTACTTTTAAATACTCTCAAGTAGTTCTCTTCAAAAACTTTCGGCGACCTTTGAATGAATACGAAAGGAAGCCTACAATGAGGAACTCCCTTTTAATTTTGACTCTCGTTCACTCGGCTGCTGTTGCTGCTGCCTTCTCTGGTCTTAGGGGAAAGGTATTTTGAAACTTGAAACGTACTACTCGAGTATGCAATAATAAACCCATGCAAGTACGACCACCTCATTCGTTGCCGTCTTCATGTCAATAATTTCAGCTTGATGGTCGCAATCTCGCGGGCGGTGGCAATTTCACGGGAGATGATGGTAAATTTCCTCTTTTGCGCGTTGGAATAATAGCGCAGATGAAGGCTTTCCTTATTAATTAGTTTCCCCTTCTTGTTGTAACGTTGTTGTTCCCGTGTATCAGATTCCTTTTTCTATCACGCCACAAATGATATTGACAATCCAGGCTCGCTTATCTGGACCGGAGAAGGGAATGGGAACGGCTTAGAAGCTGAGGAGACTGATGTTCTCTGCTTTTCTGCTGAGGCGACTGTCAAAGTTCAAGATACTTTTGGACAACATCAATCCAAAACCATGACTGAGTTAGCGAAAGGCGATCTTGTCTTGACAGACAAGAACCAGTACGAGAAAGTATATGCTTTTGCTCACAAAGACACGGATAAGAGTGCTCAATTTTTGACGATCTACACCGAAGACGAAAGACTCGTGCCGCTTGAGGTTTCCGCAGAGCATTTACTTTTTCTGGAAGGTAGGAACAATCCGGTCCGAGCAGACTCGATCAGAGTAGGGGACAACCTTCAAGGAGCAAGCAATGCTAAGAAAGTCGCAAAAATTGGGAAAATTAAACGAAAAGGTATTTATGCTCCTTTAACAGTGAGTGGAACTCTGGTTGTCAATGGCGTCGTCGCATCAAACTACGCATCTCTTATTCAAGACACGATGTCTGCAGAGGGGGGATGGGTCGTAGAATTGTTGCAAGAGAATATGCACCGCTACATTCATCAGGGAATGAGCCCATTCCGGTTGTATTGCAGCCTGTCAGAAGAGAACCTTTGCACGGTGTACAGTGATTTTGGAAAGCCTTACTTTGTGGAATTCGGGGTGAAAATTACAAATGCTGTTGTTGCTAAAATGATCGGTCTTCAGCTACTTTATTTAGCAGGATTCTTTGCAATTGCAGGTACTACATCAATTGTTGAGAAGATTAGGTTTGGTCCTTGTGGTTTTCTTAGTTTGATATGCGTGACCTATCTGCTGATCCAACGGAAGAAAACTCAGTTCAGCAAAACAAAATAATGTTGTACCCGTTTTTCTTGGCTTGATGCGCGTGACCAGGTCCGAAACGGAAGAGATCTCAGATCAACAATACAAAAAGTATATCGAATATTCGCTTGAATATCCTTCTTGTTTATTCATTAGTATGTGGTATTAAAAAAAAGCATTCCTAGCATCAAGAAAAGCGAAATGCTTCCGAAGCGCATGAATTGATTGCAATCCATACAATCTTAGCTGAGACTGAAAGATTAAAATTCTTGTTGTTAACACTCCCTTGCGTCTTGTTGTGAACACAACATTCATTAATTGGTAACACCGCCTAAGCCTGTGTGGAATATGCTGGTGTGCGGCTATTGCAGTCGTCCTCTGAAATACTACGTATTACTAGTAGGAGTACCTACATGCTGTGCTTAGACTTATAATGATCCAGGGAAGAAGATATTTTGGAAGCATCGTGGTTTCATAAACACAAAAAGTTCAATAAAGAGCTCTTGGTGAGAGCATTCCATTCATTATCTATGTGCTGGGTTTAAACAATCGCTTAATGAGCCAGAGAAGACAGAACGCGAATTGCAAGTTCTACAGACAATAGGCCTCCAGCTGACTGATTGCTTACTGTGCAGTAATATCGTGAATGAAAACCTTGAAGATAGCATACGCTGGAAAGCGCGGAATAAGCCAAATTCATTGAAGATCAAAGCGGTAGGTCATATCAGAATCTTTTAGCAGACAATCTTTCTTAATTTTGAAAGGCAAGCATTTCGTATCTTGCGAGGCAGGGTATCTTTCAAACTTTTAAATTAATGGTTTTCAAAAAAATATAATCATGAATAAAAAGCTAAAAAAGATTTGAAAAAATCAGATCCATTTCTATACTTTTTTAATTGGGACGACAACCACTTGATAATGCTGGCAAAACAATATAGCCCTTTAATGCCTTCATCTGCTGGCTCGTCATTTCAAAGTATCCATGTAGAGCTTAATAATGCAAAACAACAATACTCAAGTATTTAATGCTCATCTCAGGGATTTTAAAAGTTTTTGAATATTTATATCTCAGAAATTGCAGTGTTTTTACTCGCGTAAGTCAAACCATTTATTCAGAATATGCCATTTATGATCAGCCACGACAGAAAATGTCTACAGCGTAAATACCAGAGCTGTTTATCTCATTTTTGAAAATAAAAATCTCGAACATCTTATAACGCCTGAATATCTTTATGTTTCACCACGACAAATAATGTCTAGAACAGTTGTACCAGAGATATTCCTCACAAATGGAAATGGCATTAGTACCATGCATAAATTTGCTTATCTTAGGGAAAATTTTAGTCACAATTGATTTCCATTGCCGGCTGTTATCGCAACGTGAATAAACGCTTCAATTGAGAAAATGGCAGTGTCCTCAACAGATTTTAGTCAATTAGCTGATACATTTGATTATGGCTTAGGAACTTAAAACGTTCCCAAGTACCTCGGCAGCCAAATAGTTGTCCATTGCACCAATTCATAGACCTTGTCCTCGCACAAGCTGTGATTCTCTGTTTTTCGGTAATAATTTTTTGTGTCAAGAGAGTCCTAGTGCCTTCATCAAAATTTCACCAATGCTCAGTTCACGATGCTCATGATCAGCATAAAACCGGAGAGTTGTTGAGGTCAATCTTAAATAGTCTTGTTGTAAATGTACATGCGTAAGTATCTTATTATTTAATTACGCGTTGCTTTAGTGAATGACGATTCCCTGACTTGGCTTCAACAAACTTTTGAAGGCCTTTCTCGAAGAAGAATCTCAAGAACACACTTAAGCTTGTCCTTGCGTCAGCCTCCGTCTCAGTTCAAATTTGAGGCACTCCCCACCAAGGAGCTGCTCGTTATGTAGATAAATTGCTGATCAATAAAGGTAGAAATTATAATGATGAGAAGCAGAGAAGCATAGATGCAACAGAAGACGGTTTGTTTAGTCTCAGTCAGTACCAAGAAGCTTGGTCTGATAAAGCAAAGCAAAGCTTGTCTACCGTATTCTGTTCAACTTTGGGGCAAGCTAAGACTTAGCGAAGACAATTATTATACCTACTGTAGAAATTTATGAGTACTAGAAGAGCCGATTTTCTATCGTTAAGATAACGCACTCGCTTGGAGAGCAAATATATTACATAATATTATATCCAAATCAAGCTGGCAAGCATCCTAGTCACACACAGCCAAATTGAGTTGGAGAGGAAAATTTAGAAATCTAGTAGTACTCGAGTTAGAATGAAGCAAGGTTTTTCTTGCTTGCACACTTCTGATACTGTGCAAATTTGTTGTTGTAGGTGAGATTTCCAGCAGGGAGATGGAGAGATGGTTGGTATTGTGTGTGAGCGTGCTACGACTAATAATAAAAACAAGGAATACGGCACATCACTACTCTAGCTACTCCGAGTAGCTAGTAGTGCAGACCTGCATTGTTGTACGAGTATTACTAGCTATGGTTAGGGTTAAAACTAGTCACATTTGGACTGTCTCAACCTGGTTACCGTATCTTCTTTACTAAACAACGACCAACCAACTGTGGTTTTGTTAGAACCCATACTTTCTTTATTTAGTACACTGTAGCTGCCTTCTTCTTGGTCTACTAGTAAATGTACTTGAGGAGTGAGATAGTGCGTATGTTCTGAGTAAACTGCAACCTGCTGGTCCGTGAAATGAAGCACCAACCAAGAAGTGTTTTTGAGCTACAAACAACTAGGAGGCTCTGAGGAGAAGATCCACTAGGCGCTAGAGTATTCCGAGTAGGTACTCAACAGCCATGGCAAGCACTCCACCAAACAAACAACAGAATCACCAACCCGCAGGAGCGTGGTTAAAAATATTTAAAATCATAGACCCACCTTGGTAAAAACTCTTAGTACTAGTAGTTTTTAGTAGAAAGAAAAGTAGAAAGAAATAAATGCCTTGAAGAAAAGTTCAACAATAATTTTACCAAATAATTACTCGAGTATTACTTTTTTTCAGCTGATTGTTTATGAAGTCTCTAGCTAGCTACTGGTAGCTAATACTCGGAGGCGTAACAATTGAAAAGATCATACCTGGCAAATTACTACTGTAATAAGACGCCGCCCACATCAATGCATATCTACCAGGTACTACTACTCTAGTACTATACGGCGGCCGTACTGATCCACTCTTCACGGGGACGACCTATGTGTGTATTACTCTCAAGAAGATAGTAGACTAGTACCCTAACCCTAACCCTAACCTGTAGTAGCAGTAGTAGACAACAAAACTCCGAAATTTGGCTCCGTCAGCAACGGTAGTAGTGTTTTTAATAATAAAAATTTATTTGAAAAAAAATAATAATAATACGAGTAGACCTACCTGCCGCACTTCCGAATAACTCTACTTAAGAAGTAGTAGCAGACTACTACTACCTACTACTAGTGTCGGAAGCAGCGGCTGATGCGTCAATCCCTTTCAAACGACTGCTCGAATAATCGCTACAGTACTACTAGTCTGGTACTATTGCTAGACCATCGTCTAACAAAAATTAAATAATAAGACCAACAGATAGCTCTAGCCTCAGACACCCTTAGACAACGATTAGTTGGCCTCATTATCTTAATTCAGCTTCCTAGTAGCAGCTAAGAGAGAAAAGAAGCTTGACCACTTCAGCCGTGAATTTAATTTTGCGTCTCTAGTATAACGAAAGATTGCCGGCTGCTTTCAACCGCAACTATGACGATTCAACGCGGTGGGGAAGAAGCTGTCCTTAACAACAACGATAATGGTAAGTTGATTCAAAATGATTTATAAAATACTGTCTCCTCCTTGTCTTGAATGGAATGCAGTGCACCTGTAGCTGCAACTTGATGCATCTCTCACCTCTTCGGTTCTCTGCTTGATCCTTAAAACTTAAAAATATACCATACCAACAACCGAAGTTACGACCACGAACGGAAATTTCCACGAGCGTGATTTGAGCGGAGATAGCACCCACAGATGCGGCCTCGCTGGTGGCAGTGTCCATAATCGAGGCCTTCCTGGCTTAAGTCAGCAGGGAAAGGCCGTTGATTGCACCACAATTAGACGCACTATTGAGACAGGCGGCAACAAACATGGTCTGAGAGGTGGTGGTAGTGGCCATTACGAAGGAGTGCACAAAAAGCTACACGATCGCGATGGGGTAGCAAAAGCAGGACTGAGCGGGCAGCAATCGCAAGCAGGACCTTTTAGTCGAGCTACCGGCCGAGGTTTAAAAGGAGGTATTCCTGGTCGTAATAAGTCGAATGATGGCATCATTTCTGTTCTACCTCGCCGGACGCTTTCGGACAATAGAGAAAGCTGCGGCTCAGACAAGTCTTCTCCCAGGCTAACTCAGGGTTTTGTTTCTATTGAAGCAAAAGCCGTTGGAGCACCGGGTGATCGAAAGGCCACAAGTAATGAACCTGGTTTGATCACTGACGTTGGAGGAGCATCTCAAGGAAAGATCAGAAAAGCAACAAATACTGCCACTGTCTCCAAACCTGGTGTGGTGAGTGTGTTGGAAGGAACTGCTGCAAGTAGTAAATCTATTGGGACCAGTGGTGTTGGAGGAGCACCTGAAGGAAAGATCAGAAAAGTTGCCACTGTTTCCAAACCTGGCGCAGTGAGTGTGGTGGAACCAGCTCTACCCGCAAGAAGTGAATCTTGTGGAACCGCTGGTGTTGGAGGAGCACCTGAAGGAAAGATGAGAAAAGCTGCTACTGTTGCCAAACCTGGTGCTGTGAGTGTGCTAGAACCAACTCTACCTGCAAGAAGTGAATCTGGTGGAACTGCTTGTGTAGGAGGAGCACCTCAAGGAAAAATAAGAAAAGCAACAAATTCAGCAGCTCTGTCCAAACCTGGTGCTGTGTGTGTGGTCGAGCCAACGTCAATTGCCATTAGTGAATCTGATGGAAGTACTTGTGTTGGGGGAGTACCTCAAGGGAAAATCAGAAGATCAACCAATACTGCTGCAATTTCCAAACCTGGTGCTGTGAGTGTAGTGACGTCACTTCTACCTGCAAAAAATGAAGCCGGTGTAACCACTTGTGTTGGAGAAGTACCTCAAGGAAAAATCAGAAGAACAACAAATACAGTCTCTAGACCTGGTGCCATGAGTGTTATAGAACCATCTCATGCTGCTGTTAGTGAACCTCATGTATCAACTGTTGTGGGAGGAGCACCTCAAGGAAAGATTAGAAGAGCAACTTATACTGTGGCTATTACTAAACCCGGTGCCATGAGTGTGGTAGAACCAAGTGCAGCCACTGTCCGAGAACCTGGTAGATGCACTGGAGTTGGTGGAACTGAAACGCCCCCAGCTACTTCTTTCTCATCAGGTGCCGTTTCTATTGCCATTCCATCTCAAAGTACATTGAAACATGATAGCACAGTTGCTCTTGTTGGAAGTGCACTTCAAAAAAAGACCAGATATTCAACAAAGTCTACGCAAAAACCCTGCGCTCCTATTGCTGGAACACAGGATGTGTTGGGCGATATTGAGGAGCCACGAATTGTAACACCAGCTGTCGCGACAACGCAGAGCATCAAACATGGAAGCGCTGTTGATGAAGCAGGAGCAAGCAATAAAGTGCTGTTGAAGAGAGGCCTTGGAAGCTCTGGTATGTCAAACAGTCATGTTCCCTCAACCTCCCAAGTGTTGAGCAACAAGACCTTTCAAAGTGGACGGGCCAATAAAAATATGCTTGGTGCTTCACATTCTTTGTTCACTGGCGACATCCAGGGTATAGAAATCCCAGTTGGAGATGCTGACTTTGACGCTGCTATCCAACTTGTTGATGAAGAAATTCAAGCAAAAATGAATGCTCGATCTCAGGATCCATCAGCTCGGCCAGGCGTGTTTTTCACTGAGACAGAAAAGGCAGGTCTGAATCCCGCTGAGGATTCTTGTGATTTGGAAGTAGAGAAGGAGAGTGAGATATTTATTTTCAAATCTCCCGCTACAACAAGGACTTCGCAAGAACGGATGGAACTCAAGATTTTGCAGATGGAGCAAGAGCAGCAAAGCAGAGATGAAAAACTTGAGTCTTTGGAGGAAGCCACCTTGCAATGTCGTCGTCAGGGCACAAGCAAGGTAGGTCCAAGCCAGCGCAGTGGTCTTCCTGAGGTATTTGACGACGAGAGTAGTGAAATTGAGAACCAATATCTGCATCCGGACCCAGCAGCAGTCAGGCAAGCTGAAGAGGACGGTCTTGCAATTGCTGTTGCTGTAGAGGAGAGTGATGAACCTGATGTATACGATGTAGAGGTGAAAGTGTATGACCCTGAAGCAAAACCGCCATTCTTTAAGAATCGTCGTTTCCGGTGTTACGCAGCTCTTATCTTTTGCCTTGTCCTGGGGGCCATCGTCACTACTGTAACTGTCTCTGCACTCAAAAGTGGAGAAGTTATTCTTATTACAGAGGCACCATCTGCTGCACCTTCACAGGCACCAACAACTATCAGGGAAACAGCAGTCCAAGGGGAGCTTGCTAGAGTCATTGGGGACAAAGTGAACGAACCCAATACTGTGTATGCGAAGGCACGTGACTGGATCCTTTATGAAGACCCAATGGAACTCAATGAATTCAGTGAAAATTTGATTCAACGATACACACTAGCTTTTTTTTACTTTCAAACATCACAGCAAGGGAATTGGACTTCCTGCAATCCTCCAGTTGAGGGTGAAGATTATACATGTGAATACATTGACTCAGTGCGACAGGAGGACAACTCATGGGTTCCTGTACCCAGAGAAGAACCTGAGGTCCGTTGGCTTTCAGAAAGGCATGAATGTGAATGGGCAGAAATACAATGCCACCCAGAGAAAGATGGTGATGTCGTTGTCATTGATATCAGTAAGTTCAAATTGCTGCATCACGTGAGTATTCAGTATTTCATTAGCTCATTCCTTCCGACCTTTTTTCATGGGTCATAGACCACCAAAACCTGAGTGGGACACTGCCAGAAGAACTTAAGTATTTGGAACGGCTCCTTTGGTAGGTTTTTTTTAAATATCTCATATGTTTCTATTCTATGTTAAATTTGTACTGAACTGCCCGCCTGTATGTTTCTGGGCTCAACTTATCTCTTAACCTACACCAAGGCTGACCTTAAGTTTCAACTATTTCACTGGAACTATTCCTGCGGCTTATGGAGAGTTTGACTATCTGGCAATTTTTGAGGTCACAGAAAACCTCCTCACTGGTCAGATTCCTTCAGGATTCTTCCGTCAGCCAAATTTGTTGCAGTTCAACCCAACGTATAATCAGATTACTGGGACAATTCCTCCTGAAATTGGTGACCTGACCACTCTACATTCTGTTTTTTGGTACGGTACAGACATTGGGGGCACTTTACCCACTGAATTGGGGAGGTTGGAAGGTCTTCGTAATTTGTGGTTTTATGATAATGCGTTCTTTTCTGGTGGGCCTGTTCCTAGCGAGATTGGAAAGCTCAGCCTGTTGGAACAGCTTATTCTTGCAAACAATGGCCACACAGGGTCTCTTCCTTCTGAACTGGGGCTTCTTTCAAATTTCAATTCATTTCTCTTTTCTGGAAACAATTTGGAAGGTTCTACTATCCCTGAGGAGTTTTGGAACGCCACTTCATTAGAACAATTGGACATAGATAATGCTGGCTTTGGAGGTACTCTCAGTAAAAACATTGGGAAAATGACCAATCTTATTGGGATCAAGGCATCCAGAAATCAATTCACTGGCACTGTGCCCACTGAGATTGGTTTGATTGGAGACAATCTACTTCTGTTATGGTTTCACTTCAATGACTTGACAGGCTCGATTCCATTGGACATTTGTAGGCTGCGCGGGCCGAATAATTTGCAATTCATAAATGCGGATTGTGGTGGCTCTGATGCTCAAATCTCTTGTATATCTGGTTGCTGTACTGGATGCTGTGATGAATTTGGTCAATGTCAACAATTGTAGGATGTCTGCAGTTCAAAGTTACAGTAAGAATTTGGTTTAATTGTACTCACATTTTACACAGTCAATAATATTACAATGATATGACATACGTCTTTTTCTACCGAAGAACAATTCGTAGTTTTGAACTGTTTTTTGCTTCGACGAATATCAACTCTGTGTGAAGCTGCCTTTTCTCACAGATAAGCTGTAGTAGGTTTCTAATGGATCTATCCCAAGGAGTGTATTCCTACAGTCTTCATGTCAAGCAGCACAAGTTGTATTTGCTTCGATTGCCGTTGTAGTGTCGTGTCGAGTCCTGTTGGTTCCTTGTCGCCGACAACTAAATTCATCAATAGTGACCCGAATCCTCGGCAAATGCCATGAACTAAAAAAAGGTGCAGTGTTACACTTGAACTCCATAAGTCTCAACGTATTGCTCCAGGCAAACCACAAGACTACAGCCATATCTTCACTCCTCGAGATGATGGGTAGTTGAAGTATACTCGTCGGCATAGTTTCAATGGCAGCACATCGGGTCGTCCAAAATTAAGTCCAATTTCGATGTCAACTCGAAACGCTCGTTTGCTATTTAGCTGGAGCAATCTAATAACCAAAATATTGTAATTTGACAGAATCGTATCACCCCGAATAAAAAATGTCATTCTTGCTTCATCCGAAGGAATCTGTTTGTCAATGAAACAAACCATAAAACAATCCAATCTGTTGAAACCCCAATCTTAAAGCTTCGGTTGCGGCGTTCTATTCTTGCCCTCTTGAAGCGATACTACTGTGTTACCTCGTCCTTGGTTTGTTTCGTATAATTCAAATGCTTTATAGAAATCTTCCATCGGAAAAATACGATCGACACGAGGATGAATCTTCCCGCTGGCCAAAAATTGGATGACCTCTTCTACATTCTCTCTGTGTTCATTCGGAGATTCCATGGCCCATCGTCCCCACAAGCTTCCTACTATGTAGATTTCCTTGATCAACAAGAGCCCGGGTCGGATAGGCCTTTGACCAGCAGCAAAACCGACCAGACAAATAGTTCCCAATGGCCGAACACACGATAACAGGGCAGTTTCAAATAAATCGCCATGAATCATATCAACGATGAGGTCCACACCTTGTGGGTGACCCAATTGCTTCGCTGCTTTTCGCACGTTTGTTTTAAACTCTCTATGAGTAACCTTGTCTCGTCCGTAGCATAAGACCACGTCGGCTCCAACACCGCGACAGGGCTCCATTTTGGCCTCGTTGGAAACACCAGCAATCACTGTGGCACCCATGGCCTTGGCCAGTTCGATCGTGGCCATTCCCACTCCGCCCGAAGCACCATCTACTAAAACCAGGGAACCAGGCCCGGCTTTTCCAATCGTTTTCAGTGAATGATAGGCTGCTAAATGATTGCGAGCAATGTTGGAGCACGTAGAAAGATCCAAATGGTCAGGTATCTTGAAAACAAGAGAGGCCGGCGCTTTGACGACTTCAGCCATCCCGCCCGTTCCTCCATACTGCAACATGTTTGCCATGACCCGATCTCCTAATTTCAAACCACGCACGGCTGGACCCACTTCGATCACTTTGCCTGTTGCATCCATGGCTGGTATGTAGGGCAGAGGCGGTCTGATTTGATACAGTCCTTGGGCCTGTAAAGCATCAGGATATTGAATACCAGCAAAATGTACTTCTATCAAAACATGGTCTGGTTTGTCAAGTCGTGGTCGTGGAATGTAGGCAAGGGAAAGCACATCAACCAGCCGTTTGGGTTGTTTTCTTGGGCGAAAGCTCGCCTTCACTTCTTTCGTGCCTTCTTTCGTGCCTTCTTTCGTTGGTTCTAGAGCAGCAAACTCGTTGCAGTGGATTGCCCGGATCATGTGACGTCGGATTATTCAATTAAACAGTGGGAAGGAGTATTGTGATAGCGCTTCCTGTTGAGATGCACAAATATGTTCACAGTGCTGTTAGCTTTTATTGGCTATTATGAACTGGCTAGAGGCTACGTTCGTTGTAAAACTGCAAATTACTGTGATCATAATCAATGGCCCCTGGCGGGGGGGGGGGGGGTACGCCAACCACCCTTTTTTTTAAGTTGGGGTTCAAACAAGCCACAAAAAGGGACCTACCAAAATTGTCGCACTCCGAAATATTTGTCCCTC
>Ga0100391_1004229_pt1 | contig 13955 bp, 13 predicted proteins | sample CryGeymeta201515_FD_81541 | JGI IMG/M metagenome (GOLD analysis project Ga0100391, IMG submission 81541) | Groundwater microbial communities from Crystal Geyser aquifers in Utah, USA - Crystal Geyser metaG 2015-15 | ecosystem: Environmental > Aquatic > Deep subsurface > Groundwater | place: USA...
CCCGAACGCCAGCCGCGCCCGTCAACAACCTGTTCATTGGCGAGCACGGTCATGTCGACCGGATCCCAATTGACCGCGCTGGAACGCCGATAAACGAGGCCCGCTTCATACAGATCGATGAACAGCGCCTGCTCATGCCCGTAATATTCCGGATCGCAAGTGGCAAACTCGCGGCTCCAATCGAGCGCGAAGCCGAGCTGTTTGAGCTGCCCCTTCATGGTAGCGATGTTCTCGTAGGTCCAGCCCGCGGGGTGGACGCCCTGTTCCATCGCGGCGTTTTCCGCCGGCATCCCGAAAGCATCCCAGCCCATCGGATGCAGCACTTCACACCCTTGCATCCGGCGATAGCGCGCCAGCACATCGCCCATCGTATAATTGCGCACATGGCCGATATGGATGCGCCCGCTGGGATAGGGGAACATCTCTAGCACATAGCTCTTGGGCCGGGTGCTGGCGCTATCGGCAGCAAAGCAGCGCGCCTCGTCCCAGGCACGCTGCCAGCGCCCGTCGGCAACAGACGGATCAAAACGGGTGTCGGTCATGCAAGTGGCCCCCCAAAGGCCAAAAATGCCAGTGTGGTTGAATGCCAGGTTAGTTGATGGTGGACCGCCGCAGATCGCGGGCCTTGGTCAGGATGATGTCTTCCAGCCGCTGCACCGTGCCTGCCGCCACCGGCGCTTCTACCCAGCCGGAGCCTTCGCGCACCTGACGGCTCGCGGCAACGCGTAGTGCATCGGCGCGCAAATCCTGATCAAGGATTGCCACCGAGACCTTGACCCGTTCATTGGGGTCTTCGGGGCGCGCATACCAGTCAGTCACAATGACGCCGCCCGAGCTGTCCGTCTGCGCGAGCGGCATGAAGGACAGCGTATCGAGTGTTGCGCGCCAGAGATAGGCGTTCACCCCGATCGAGGTGACCTGCGAGGCGGCCATGTCGGTGCGAAGCCGCTCACTACTGCCGCCGCCGCAGGCTGCAAGGCCAAGGGGGCCCGCGCCCGCAACAAGGGCCAGGGCCATGCGGCGGCCATAGCGCTGAAGGGCGGGGAAGCGGGTGCTATTACGTGCCATAACAAGTCCTGTACGCTCTTTGGTGAGAAGCCTCTATAACCCGCGCAATCATTGCGGCAAGCCATGAGCTTGCGCGATCCCCATACCTTGTGAGACCGCGCGGCGCCATTGCACCACCTGGCGGTGAATGGCTGATGAATCCTTGCTGGTCATTGTGGGACCGGCGCAACACCTTGGGCGAAGAACGCAAGGAACAATGTCGACACTGGAAATATTTGTGTCATAAGTATAACATAGTCAAAGGTCGACTCGGTTGGGGTCGGCTAAATAGAGAGATCGGCAAGGCAGCAATGGCTCGCAAGAAGGGCACTTTGGCAGGACGACTGGCGTTTGGCGCCGGGGCTCTTGTGCTTGCCGCTGCGGCGCCGGGCGCCGTGCTTGCAACTGGTCTTTTTGCAGATAGCCTTCTGGCAAAAGATGGCACTGGCGGCGTTTTTTCTGCCTTCACTCCCGCCTCGGCCGATCCTCGGATGACCGAACTTCTCGCCAAGAGCCGCGGCGGCCAGACGCAGATGATGCGCTTCACCCCAGCAGGGACCGGTGGCGCGCGAATGGATCGCTCCGTAACGGTGGCCGTTCGTATTGATCAGGAAGTGGCGCAAGCCATTTCGGGTCGTGCAGGGGCCGAGCGACCATCCGATGCGGAAAAGACCTCTGGCGGTCTTCGCATCGCGGCCACGCGTTATAATCTTGGCATCGCCCGCGGCTACAGCAGCTTTGCACAGGCGCCTGCTGCGCGCCCCTCGCTTTCGCGCGGCCTGTCCGAAGCAGGCATTCCGGATCTTTCCGAATTCGAACCTAGCGCGAGCGCCCGGCGCGATGAAAGCCGCTTTGCCGCGCGCATCGAACTGGACGAAAATCAGCCAACCACGGCGCGCGGCGGTGAAGCGGTGCGGCGTGCAGGTGATCAATTGCTGGATGTTGCCGGAAGTTATCGGGTTACGCGCAATCTCGATGTGACAGCCGGCGTGCGTTATCGTCAGGATCGCGATATTGCGCCGTTGCCCGATCTTGAGCAACAGGACAGTCAGGCCGTTTATGTGGGCACGCAATTTCGTTTCTGATAACGGCCTTGCAACCCGCGCCTTCCCCGCCTTCCGGCGGGGTTTTTGTTTCTCCGGCACGCCTTTGAACATGGGAGTGTCAGTGGCCCGTGACCGGGTCAAATGCACAAATGGAGCTTCTTGATGGGACGAATTGCGGTAGTCACTGGCGGAACGCGCGGCATTGGCCGGGCAATTTGTGAAGCTTTGCGCGCAGACGGCATGACCGTTGTCGCCAATTATGCAGGCAATGAAGAAAAGGCCCGCGCCTTCACCGAGGAAACCGGCATCCCGACCTACAAGTTCGACGTTGGCGAACATGAAGCCACTCTGGCCGGCTGCAAGCAGATCGAAGACGAAGTCGGCCCGATCGACGTGCTGGTCAACAATGCCGGTATCACCCGCGATGGCGTGCTGGCCAAGATGAGCTTTGACGATTGGAACGATGTCATGCGCATCAATCTGGGCGGGTGTTTCAACATGGCCAAGGCGTGCTTCCCGGGCATGCGCGAACGCCAGTGGGGCCGCATCGTCAATATCGGCTCGATCAACGGACAGGCCGGGCAATATGGCCAAGTCAATTATGCCGCCGCCAAAAGCGGGATCCACGGCTTCACCAAGGCGCTGGCCCAGGAAGGCGCGCGCGCAGGCATTACGGTGAATGCGATCGCACCGGGCTATATCGACACCGACATGGTGGCCGCGGTCCCTGAAAACGTGCTCGAGAAGATCGTTGCCAAGATCCCCGTCGGCCGCCTTGGTCAGGCCAGCGAGATTGCCCGCGGCGTGAGCTTCCTGGCTTCCGAAGAAGGCGCCTTTGTCACCGGGTCGACACTGTCGATCAATGGTGGCCAGCACATGTATTGATGGGGTGCAGGTGGCAGACGATCTCTACCACCCGCCCGTCAAACATTCGGTCGAAATTGCCGGGCACAAGACCTCGATCAGTCTGGAACCTTTGTTCTGGAAGCTGTTGCACGAGCAGGCCCAGGGCCAGAACATCCCTCTCAACGCCCTGATTGCGCGAATCGATGTCCGGCGGCTGGAGTCGCCGCGCCCGCCCGGTCTGGCAACAGCGCTGCGCCTGTGGGTGGTGCAGCAGGTGATCGCCGGGCACAGCGCTCAGCTTTCGTCGCAGGATCCATAAAAATCGCTTGATGTGTTGCACTTGCATGACGCGAGGCATTGACCCGCAGCGCGTTGCCAGCCACTGATGCTGCATGAGCGAAAAGACGAAGATCCGCAAAGCCGTGTTCCCCGTTGCCGGGCTTGGCACCCGCTTTCTCCCCGCTACCAAGGCTATTCCCAAGGAATTGCTGCCGATCGTTGACCGGCCGCTGATCCAGTATGCCGTGGATGAAGCGCGCGAAGCCGGGATCGAGCAGATGATCTTCGTCACCGGGCGCGGCAAGACCGCGATCGTGGAACATTTCGATGTGGCCTTCGAACTGGAAGCCACCATGGCAGAGCGCGGCAAGGACTTGTCCGTGCTCGACGCCACGCGCGCCACGCCGGGCGATATTATCACCGTGCGCCAGCAAGTTCCCATGGGCCTTGGTCATGCGATCTGGTGCGCGCGCGCTATCGTTGGCAATGAACCCTTTGCGATCATGCTGCCTGATGAGTTGATGGTGGGTGAGCCGGGCTGCATGGCGCAGATGGTCGAAGCTTATGACCAGGTCGGCGGCAATCTCATCTCCGTGCTCGAAGTGCCGCACGAGGAGGTGTCCTCCTACGGCGTGATCGATCCTGGTGCGAGCGAAGGCGCATTGACCCAGGTCCTGGGGCTGGTGGAAAAGCCGCCGGTTGACAAGGCGCCATCGAACAAGATCATTTCAGGCCGCTATATCCTGCAACCCGAAGTGATGCGCACGCTCGAAACGCAAGGGGCAGGCGCCGGGGGCGAGATACAATTGACCGATGCGATGGCCCAGATGATCGGCACGCAGCCGTTCCACGCGGTAACATTCGCTGGTCGCCGATATGATTGTGGCAGCAAGCTGGGTTTTGTCGAAGCCACGCTGGCGCTCGCACTGGAGCGCGAGGACATGGGCGCCGATGTGCGTGTGATGGCAGAGCGCCTTCTACGAGGCTAGACCTGGCGCAGCTTCATGCTGCCCTATCTGCCTCATCTGCTTTGGCCTGAATGGCCTGAACACGTGATGCTTATTCAGGTCCGCCGCGAGCGGCCTGCTCGTCCCGTTCATCGGCCATGGCGAGTTCGGTAATCATGTAGGGGAGCGGATTGACCGGGCTCCCTTCGACCCGCACTTCGTAATGCAGATGCGGACCGGTTGAACGTCCGGTGGAGCCGACATAGCCGATCAGATCGCCCTTTTTCACGGCATCGCCGGCATGGACCGTATAATCCTGCAGGTGGGCATAACGTGTTTCGAGGCTGCCGCCGTGCTGGATCTCGACATAATTGCCGTATGAGCTCCAGTATTTGGCTTCGGTAATGATGCCATCGGCAGTCGCATAGACCGGTGTGCCCATGGGAGCAGCAAGATCGACACCATTGTGGTGACGGCGCTGACGCAGGACCGGATGATTGCGCATTCCATAACCGCTGGTGAATTTGACGCCTTCAACCGGCATGAGAGAGGGGATTGAGACGGCAAAACGCGGAGCAGCAAGGATCTCGCCGGTGGCAGTGACCCGGCCGCCCTCTTCAAGCTCTGCCCAGCTGGCGAACAACTGTTGGAATTCATTGTCAGGAACCTGGGAGATTGCTTCGGCACCAGGCACGATGCCATCGATCGCGACTTCATTGGCTGTGGCGGAACTGCTCCAGGACATGGCAGCAGCGGCGCCGAACATCACAAACCGTACGATCATCAAAACCCTTTCGCCGCTCTGCGCGGCTGACCCGTCTTATCTCCGACTTGACGCAATCCGTCTGCCAGCCGTTTCTTGGTGGAAGGATGTAGACGGGGAAAAGGTTAATTAGGCAAGCGAGGCATAGGCTTCGCGCGACAAACCGGCTGCCAGACGCGCTGAGTCGTTGAATGGCGGCTTGAGTCGTCCCCGGAAATTCTGACTCACGAGGAATTTCCAGTGGCTTTCCGCAGTTTTGCCGCGCTTGCGGCATAAGGCTTCAAAATGCCTTGCACCCGCCGCGACATGGCGAATCTCGTCGTCAAGGATCCGCTGCAGGATTCGCCCACCGCGCATATCGCCCTGCTTGCAGACCCGCTCCAGCATGGCCGGCGTAACGTCCAGACCGCGCGCTTCGAGCACCATGGGGACAATCGCAAGACGCGCGGCCAGATCATGCCGCGTGTCAAATGCCGCATCCCACAGGCCCGCATGGACCGGCAGATCGCCATAAGCGGCGCCCATCGTGGCAAGATGCCGCTCGATCAGCGCAAAGTGCATCGCTTCTTCAGCGGCAATTGTGAGGAAATCGGCGATGAAGCTGGCGCCGCCTTCTGCGCCAAACCGGCCGACAATATCGAGCGCCAGATCGATGGCGACAAACTCGATATGCGCCAGCGCATGCCACATGGCGATTTGCCCGCGATCCGAACCGCCCTTGCCACGCCGGGGCATCTGGGCTGGCGGCAGCACTTGCAAATGCGCTGGCCACGCAGGCTGATCGGGCATTTGCGCAGAAAAGCCCGCTGGCACTTCACCGCGCCGCCATGCCCGCACCAGAGCGCGACTTGCGCGGACCTTGGCGCGCGCTTCTCCCCTCATCAGGACAGCTGCAATCGCCTGTGAAAGATCGTGTGAAAGATCGCGCGCGGCCATGGCAATCAGCCTTGCAGCGCCTGGGCCGCGGCGAGCACTTCAGCGGCGTGTCCCTTCACCTTCACCTTGCGCCAGACTTGCGCGATCTTGCCATCGCTATCGATCAGAAAAGTGCTGCGCTCCATGCCCATGTAGCTCTTGCCATACATCTGCTTTTCAACCCAGATGCCCAGAGCATCGGCCAGGCCATCGCTTTCCGGGTCGGTGGCCAGCGGCGCTTTGAGATCATGCCTGGCAATGAAATTCAGGTGCTTCCTGGCCGAATCCTTGCTGATGCCCAGCAGCCGCGTTCCCGCAGCTGCAAAATCTGCAGCCAGCGCGGAGAAATCGATATTTTCGGTGGTGCAGCCGGGCGTGTTGTCCTTGGGATAGAAGAACAGCACCAGTTTCTCGCCCTTGAAGTCGGATGGCTTGACGCTGCCGCCCTCGGGCGTTTCCATGGAAATATCCGGAATGCTGTCGCCGATATCGGGTTGTGTGCTCATTGTGTGATCTCCAGTGATTCGCCGAAATATCCGGCCCATTGCGCAGCGATTTCATGGCGCGCCTCGTCGATCCTTTGCAACAGGGCCTTATGACTATCCGCGCCGCAAGCACGCACCAGCGCATCGCGCGCCAGACCGGAGGGCTCCTCGCCATCGGGCGCAAGCAGGCGCGCGGCTATCAGGACGCGCGACAGCACAAGATGCTGCGCACCATAGCGCGCGGGAAGCAGGCCGCGCTCATGCAACTGGCCGATCGCCTGCTCCAGCGCCGGGGCCAGACCAATGCCCTCACGCAATTGCAGATAGTGGATCAGAAACTCGGAATCGACCAGCCCCCCACGCAGCAGCTTCACATCGAGCGGGCCGCGGGCGGGCTTTGCAGCAAGCATGTCGCTGCGCATGGCCAGCACATCCGCGCGCAGCTTGTCGGGATCGCGGCTGATTGCGGCAACGTCTGCGATGATCTGCGTCAAGCCCGTCAACGCCTGAGCTGAACCGAAGATCGGCCGCGAACGGCACAGTGCCATATGCTCCCATGTCCAGGCACTTTCCTGCTGATACCGCGCAAAGGCCTCATAGCTGACCGCGAGCGGGCCTTGATGGCCTTGCGGGCGCAGCCGCGTATCGATTTCATACAATGCGCCCTCGGCAGTCGGCACGCTCAAGGCAGCGGTAATGCGGCTGGCGAGACGGTTGAAATAGAGCGTTGTCGAAAGCGGGCGCGCGCCATCCGATTCCTCGCCCTCGCCGCCGGAGAACAGGTAGACGATATCAAGGTCAGACGCATGGGTAAGCGCTCCGCCGCCAAAGCGGCCCAGGCCCAGGATGACAATCTCGCCGCCGGGAATGCGGCCATGGACGCGCTCGAACTCGGTAATGGCGGCCGTGGCACCGGTGCGCGTGGCCGCTTCGGCAACGCGGCACAGGCCTTCGGCGATGGCAAGCGGATCGTGGCGTGCTTCGATCAGTTGCACGCCGAGGGCAAAGCGCTCTTCTCCCACGATCTGGCGCAGCCGGTCGAGCTTTGCTTCGTAATCCTCGTCCTCCACTCTCGCCATGCGCGCCGCCAGTTCGGCGATGGAGCCGGGCAGGTCGAGCGCGCTGGTATCGATCAGGGCATCGAGCAGTTCTGCCCGGCGCGACAATTCATCGGCCAGGGGCCGCGCGATTGTGAGGATGTGCAGCACTGTATCGAGGAGGCCGGGGCGCTGCTCAAACAGGCGAAACAGGTTCACAGCGGTTGGCAATTTAGCCAGCAGGGTTTCCCAACGTGCCATGGCGCGTTCAGGTTCGGGGGCGGCTGCCAGCGCTTCGAGCAAAGCGGGCCGGACCGCATCGAACGCCTGGCGCGCTTCGGTGCTGCGCAGCGCTCGCAAGGTCTGGCGCCAATGGGCAACCCGGCTATCGAAGATTTCGCGGAAATCGGCCGGCACGCTGATCTGCGTCGCCGCCACGCTCTTCTCCTCGCCGAGCAGATCGTCATAGCGCGCCGCCACAGCGCCCGTTATCTCGCGCAGTTCCCTGATCAGAGCGGCGCCATCGGGCAGCCCGTCCAGCCGCGCGACATTGTCGAGCGCCTCGGCGGTATCGGGCAGCGCATGGGTCTGCCGGTCCTCGACCATTTGCAGGCGATGTTCGATCACCCGCAACCGATCATAGCAATCGCCCAGAACCTGTGCATCCGCGCGCGCCACGATCCCGGCTTGCACCAGGGCATCAAGCGCCGCCCGCGTGCCGCGCAGGCGCAGCGAGGGATCGCGCCCGCCATAAATCAGCTGGTGGGTCTGCGCGAAAAACTCGACCTCGCGAATCCCGCCGCGCCCGCGCTTGATGTCGAAACCGGGGCCGATTGTGCGCGGGCCGCAATAGGCTTCGCGAATGCGCATGGTCAAACGGCGGATTTCCTCGATCGCGGTAAAATCGAGGCTGCGCCGCCAGACAAAGCTGCGAATTTCGTCCAGAAAATCCTCGCCCGCCCGGATATCGCCCGAAGCGGCGCGGGCGCGAATATAGGCGGCGCGCTCCCACGCCAGCGCCGAGCTTTCATAATGGGCAATCGCACCGGCAAGGGGGATTGCCAGCGGACTGACTTCGCTTGCCGGGCGCAGCCTGAGATCGACCCGCAGGACATAGCCATCTCCGGTCGGTGCGGACAAGAGTTCGACGACCTTTCGCGCATAGCGCTGGGCCGCTTCGCCCGGCTCCTCGCGGTCGCGGTGCGGCAGAGTGGCTGGATCGAACAGCAGGATGGGATCAATGTCCGAGCTGTAATTGAGCTCGCGCGCGCCCTGCTTGCCAAGGGCAATGGCGACAAAGCCTGCGAAATCGGCATCGGGCATACGCTGCGCCACCGCAGCGCGCATCGCCCGGTCCAGCGCATTATCAGCAAAATCGGAAAGCTCTTCCATAACCCGGCCAAGCGGGAATGCGCCTGCCAGATCGCCAATACCCAGCACCAGTGCCAGCGCCAGTCGCTCCTGCCGCAAGGCTGCCCCAACGTCGCTCGCGCCCTGATCCCCTTGCAAGGCCGCCGCCAGCGCTTCCTCGCCGCGCCCCTGCGCCATCATCGCCACCAGATCTTCGCGTCGGCGCATGGCCATCGCGAGAAATGGCGCATGGCCGTGCGCGCGCTCCAGCGCAGAGGTCCAGTCAGCTGACATTTGCCTGCATCTGCCTGTCTGCTGGCACCGGGGCAAGGCCGTTGTGCTTGCCCTGCCCCGCGCGCTTTGCCACAGACGCCCCGAGCCAGGCAGCCGCAAGCAAGGGAACCGATCCGATGAGCCAGCAATGGATGATGCCGCCCGAATGGGCCTTGCAGGACTGGCTGTGGATCGGTTTTCCCAGCGATGCCTCGCTCTGGCAGGACGATTACAGGCCTGCTCAGGAACAGATTGCCGCCTTCGCCAATGCCGTTGCTGCTACGGGGCAGCAGGTGCGGCTGGTGGTGCGCAGCAGCGAAAGTGCCGCGCAGGCGCGCGCGCTGGTGGCCAGCGAAGTCATCATCGAGGAGCACCCCTTTGGCGATATCTGGCTGCGCGATATCGGCCCGCTGGTGATGCTGGACAGGAATGGCGCCCGGCGTGCGCAAGGCTTTGGCTTCAATGGCTGGGGCGGGAAATATCTGCTCGATGGCGATCAGGAAACCGGCGCATCGCTGGCCCGGGCAGGGGGCATGGACTATGCCCGCGCGGATTGGGTGCTGGAAGGCGGCGCGATCGATGGCGATGGCACCGGTCTGGTGGTGACAACGGAGCAATGTCTGCTCAATCCCAACCGCAATCCCGCGCTGCGCCGCGCGGATATCTCGGCCCGGTTGCGGCGCGATCTGGGTTTTGGCGAAGTGCTGTGGCTGGGCGAAGGATTGGCGGGCGATCACACCGATGGCCATGTCGATAATCTCGCCCGCTTTGTCGCGCCGGGCGAGATTGCCGTGCCGGTGGCTGACGATGCGAGCGATCCCAACGCCGATGTCTATGCCGATGCGATGAGCCGCGCCGAAGCTTATGGCCTCAAGGTCCATGCCATTCCATCGCCGGGCAAGCTGAGCGAAAGCGAAGAGGCCGAGCCTGCCAGCTATATGAATTTCGTGATCGCCAACGCGATCATTGTCGTGCCAGTTTACGGCGCGGACAACGATGCCGAGGCGGTGCGCGCGATTGGCGATCTGTTTCCCGGGCGCAAGGCGATTGGCCTGCGGGCCGATGCGGTGTTGACCGGCGGCGGCAGTTTTCATTGCGCCAGCCAGCATGTTCCCTCGGCGTTAACCTCTTCTTAGGAACTTGGCGTGCAAAAGCCGGACATGGCTAAAGCTATCGCCCGTATTCGCACTCAGGCTGCCAACCCGGCAGACACGGCACGCATGGTGATCGTTGTTGCCTGCGCCGCCACCTTGATTGCGGCTGGCCAGATCCTGCCCTTCTAAACGCCTTCTTTTTCTGATCGTCCTGGCTTTTTCTGATCGTCCTGGCTTTTTCTGATCGTCCTGGCTTTTTCTGATCGTCCTGGCGCAACTTTTCGCCCCGTCCGGGCGAACCTTGTTGCATGATCAAACTGCACAAGCGATGGCGGATGGCCGGGCCAGCGACAACGGCATTGCTTGCAGGCCTCGTGGCACTGGCAGCGGCAGGCTGGGCCTTGCGCCCTGTGGCGCCGGACAGCGCCATCCACCATGGCGCAGCGCCCATCGCGGCAACACCCGATTTCACGCAAGCCCCGGTAGTGCTTGAGCTGTTCACCAGCCAGGGCTGTTCGTCCTGCCCGCCCGCTGATGCCCTGGTGGAACAATTGGCCAGGACGCGCGGCGATATGCTCGTGATCAGCCGCCCGGTCACCTATTGGGATCGGCTTGGCTGGCGCGATACGCTGGCGAAGCCTGAAAATACCGATCTGCAACGCGCCTATGCCGCGCGCGGTCTTGCAGGCTATAACGGGGTCTATACCCCGCAAGCCGTGATTGATGGCCGCAGCGGGACAGTCGGATCAAACGCGCAGGACATTGCAGCGCTCTTCCGGCAAGCCATGCCAGACAAAAGGCATGCGCCGCAAATCGCTCTTGCTGCGGCACACAAGGTGACAGTGGTCGGCGCGGCGAACTTAGAGGCGCAATTGTCGCTGGTGGCGCTGGACTCGCGCGAAACCGTGTCCATCGCATTGGGCGAGAACCGCGACCGCACCATCACTTATACCAATCTGCTGGTGGGCGAGGCGCCGCTTGGCACATGGCGCGGCGGCGCGGCGACATTCGATCTGCCCAGAGATTATCGCGCTACTGCGGGTGCAGACAGCTTCGCGCTGATCTTGCGACAGGGACAGGCCGGGCCCATCCTCGCAGCGCGGCGGCTGTAAGGCCGGGCAACAGGCGCCTTCCAGCGGCGCAATGGCAATTCGTCTATTCTTCCTGAATTGCGGCCTTTCGGGCGGCCAGCCAGGCTTCCATTTCATCGATCTCGGCCTGTTGCGCAGCAATGATCCGCTGCGCCAGATCCCGCGCCTGTGCATCGGTGCCATGATCAAGGGCAACTTGCGCCATCTCAACCGCGCCGCGATGATGCGCCAGCATGCCTTGCATGAAGGCGACATCGGCATCGGCAGGAATATCGGCCATCGCTGCATGCATGCGTTGGTTCACTTGCGCATAGGCTTGCTGGCTTGCGTTCAATTGTGGCGCGGATCCGGAATGGACAGCATGATCCATGCCCGAATGGTCTTGCGTCTCCTCACCGGTTTGGCTGCAACCAGCCAGAAGCGCTGCGAATGCTGCGGCACGAACAATCGTTTTCATCATCACTCCTTCACCAGATCCGGCGGTGTAGCCGCCTTCGACACAAGGTCTATCGCCTCATCAAGCGTAAGGAAGCGCTGCTCCTGCTCGCCCAGTGTCCGCAGCGCGACTTTGCCCTCTTCGGCTTCGCGCTTGCCCACAACCAGCAGATAGGGAACCTTGGCCAGCGAATGTTCGCGTACTTTGTAATTGATCTTTTCGTTTCTGAGATCGCATTCGGCACGGATACCTGCTGCCTCCAGCCTCGCAGTCACATCGCGGGCATAATCATCAGCATCGGACACAATCGTCGCCACCACGGCCTGCACCGGGGCGAGCCAGCACGGCAGACGGCCGGCGAAGTGTTCGATCAGGATGCCGATGAAGCGTTCGTAGGAACCGAAGATCGCACGGTGCAGCATCACCGGACGGTGCTTCTCGCCATCCTCGCCAATGTAATTTGCATCGAGCCTTTCGGGCAGCACCCGGTCGCCCTGGATCGTGCCCACCTGCCATGTGCGCCCAATTGCGTCGGTCAGGTGCCATTCCAGCTTGGGTGCATAGAACGCACCTTCGCCGGGCAGCTCTTGCCAGCCGAAATCGCTGTTCGCCATGCCGGCTTCGGCAACGGCATCGCGCAGTTCCTGTTCGGCCTTGTCCCAATCGGCATCCGCGCCAAAGCGCTGCTCCGGACGCAGCGCCAGCTTCACTTCATAAGTAAAGCCGAAATCGCGGTAAACGTCATCGGCCAGCTTGCAGAAGGCGCGCACTTCCTCGACCACCTGATCCTCGGTGCAGAAGATATGCGCATCATCCTGCGTAAACTGGCGCACCCGCATCAGGCCATGCAGCGCGCCATGCGGCTCGTTGCGGTGACAGCAGCCCATTTCGCCAAGGCGGATCGGCAGATCGCGATAAGACGTGATGCCTTGCTTGAACACGAGCACATGGGCCGGGCAATTCATCGGCTTGATGGCCATCCATTCGGCATCATCGGCCACGCTGGGAGCCGCCCCCGCTTCGCCATCCTCGCCCACTTCGGGGACGATGTCGGGCACGGCGAACATGTTCTCGGCATATTTACCCCAATGGCCCGATTGCGTCCACTGGCGGACATCCATCAGCTGCGGGGTCTTGATTTCCTGATAGCCATTGGCGTCCATCTTGCGGCGCATATACGCTTCCAGCTCGCGCCAGATACGATAGCCCTTGGGGTGCCAGAAGACGCTGCCGTGCGCCTCTTCCTGCAGATGAAACAGATCCATCTCGCGGCCCAGTTTGCGGTGATCGCGCCTGGCGGCTTCCTCCAGCTTGTGGAGATGGGCATCGAGCTGCTTCTTGTTGAGCCAGCCGGTGCCATAAATGCGCGTCAGCTGCGCATTGTTCTGATCGCCGCGCCAGTATGCTCCCGCCACCCGCATCAGCTTGAAGGCCTGCGGGTCGAGCTTACCTGTCGAGGGCAGATGCGGGCCGCGGCACATATCGAGCCAGTCATCTCCCGACCAGTAAACCGTCAGCTCTTCACCTTCGGGCAGCTCTGCGGCCCATTGCGCCTTGAAGCTCTCGCCTTCGCCGGCCCACTTGTCGATCAGCTGCTGGCGGCTCCACACCTCGCGCCGCAGCGGCTTGTCCGCCTTGATGATCTTGCGCATCTGTTCTTCGATGGCGGGCAGATCGTCCATCGAGAAAGGTGCGCGGCTGTCGGGCGCTTTCACATCATAATAAAACCCGTCATCGGTCGCCGGGCCAAAGGTGATCTGGGTGCCGGGGAACAGCGCCTGCACCGCTTCGGCGAGCACATGAGCATAATCGTGCCGCGCGAGTTCGAGCGCATCTGCCTCATCGCGGCTGGTAATCAGCGCCAGCTCGGCATCGCCATCGAACGGCCGACCCAGATCGCGCAGCTCACCATTGACGCGCGCGGCCAGTGCAGCCTTGGCAAGGCCGGGACCGATCGCCGCTGCGACATCGGCCGGAGTGCTGCCCGCAGGCATTTCGCGCGAGGAACCATCGGGCAGGCTGATTGTGAGCATCTCGGTCATGGGAAGAGCAGTGGTCACATGGGCGGCCAAATTCAACCATTTTTGCACCATGGGTATTCCAGCGCCTGAACCGATTGCCGCCGGGCCATGTGCGCGCCATAATGCCCCGGATGAGCGACATCCAATATCACATAATGCCCGATAACCGCCGGATCGCTTTCCGGCATGCGCCCGGAACCGGCCCGGCCATCGTGTTTCTGCCCGGCTACATGTCGGATATGGCGGGCGGCAAGGCGACGGCGCTGTTCGATTGGTGCAAGGCGACGGGGCGCGCCTGCCTGCTGCTCGATTATTCGGGCTGCGG
>Ga0100391_1004250_pt1 | contig 13905 bp, 11 predicted proteins | sample CryGeymeta201515_FD_81541 | JGI IMG/M metagenome (GOLD analysis project Ga0100391, IMG submission 81541) | Groundwater microbial communities from Crystal Geyser aquifers in Utah, USA - Crystal Geyser metaG 2015-15 | ecosystem: Environmental > Aquatic > Deep subsurface > Groundwater | place: USA...
GCAGGCGGCGCTGCGCGCGACGCTGGCCTATATGGGCGAGCGGCAGGCCTTCGGGCAGAGCATCGACAAGTTCCAGGCGCTACAGTTCCGGCTGGCCGACATGGAGATCGAGATGGAAGCCGCGCGCGTGTTCCTGCGGCAGGCGGCCTGGAAGCTCGATACCGGCGCGCCGGATGCCACCAAGGCTTGCGCGATGGCCAAGAAGTTCTGCACGGAAGCGGGCAGCCGGGTGGCGGATCAGTGCCTGCAACTGCATGGGGGCTACGGATATCTCGCCGATTACGGGATCGAGAAGATCGTGCGCGACCTGCGGGTGCATCAGATCCTGGAAGGCACCAACGAGATCATGCGGATGATCGTGGCGCGGCAGATGTTGGCGGAGCGGGCCTGAGGCGGTGGTGCTTGGGGAGAGAGTGGAATTGAGTTTTTTTGCCAAGATGAATGGGGGGGGCGGAGTGAACAATGAGTGGTGACATCGACATCCGCATCGAGGGGCGCGCCGGGCGGATCACGCTGAACCGGCCGCAGGCGCTCAATGCCGCGACCTACCAGATGTGCCGCGCGATCGACGCCGCGCTGGTCGCCTGGGCGTCGGACGACGCGGTGGCGCTGGTGATGATCGACGCCGTGGGCGCGCGCGCGTTCTGTTCGGGCGGCGACATCCAGGAGATGTATGACACCGGGACGGCGGGCGATTTCGATTACGGACGGCGGTTCTGGGCGGATGAATACCGGATGAACGCCCGGATGTTCGGCTTCCCCAAGCCCGTGGTGACGTTCCTGCAGGGCTATACGATGGGCGGCGGCGTCGGGATCGGGTGCCACGGGTCGCACCGGATCGTGTGCGAAAGCTCCAAGATCGCGATGCCGGAATGCGGGATCGGACTGGTTCCGGATGTGGGGGGCACGCTGCTGCTGGCGCGTGCGCCGGGGCGTTTGGGCGAATATCTCGGCGTGACAGCGGCGCGGATGGGACCGGGGGACGCGGTGCATGCGGGCTTTGCCGACTACTTCGTGCCGGAGGCCGGATGGAATGATCTGAAGACATCTCTGATCGCGTCGGGCGATTGGGAGGCGGTGGACCGCGCGGCGCAGACCCCTCCCGACAGCGCAATGGCGGCGCGGCAGAACGAGATTGACTCGCTGTTCGGCGGCGAAACCCTGCGTGACGTGATGAACATGCTGGTTCACAGGGAAAGCGACGTGGCACGGGAGGCTTTGGGGATGATCGCCAAGAACTCTCCGCTGGCGATGGCCTGTGCCTTGGAGCTGGTCCACCGGGCGCGCTTGCGCGACGATATCGTTGCCGCCTTGCGCAACGAGTACCGCTTCACCTTCCGCGCGATGGAGCACGGAGACTTCCTGGAGGGGATCCGCGCGGCGATCATCGATAAGGATCGCCAGCCGGCGTGGCGCCATGACGGACCGATGGACGTGCCTGCGGTAGCGGTCGCCAACATGTTGCGGCCCCTCGGAGCCGATGAATGGACGCCATGAAGGGAGAGCGAAGATGAAGATCGGATTTATCGGGCTGGGAAACATGGGTGCGCCCATGGCAGCCAATCTTGTCGCGGCGGGCCACGAGGTCGTGGGCTTCGACACGGTGGCGGGTGCGCCCGATAGCGTGATGCGCGCGGGATCGGCGGCGGAAGCCGTAGCCGGAGTGGAAGTGGCGATCACGATGTTGCCCAATGGCGCGATCCTGCGGGCTGTCGCGGGCGAAGTCATTCCCGCCATGGCAGCGGGCGCGGTGCTGGTGGATTGTTCGACCGTCGAGGTGGAAGCGGCGCGGCATGTGGCGGGCCTTGCCCAAGAGGCGGGCCTGGGCTGGCTCGACGCGCCTGTCTCGGGCGGGATCGGAGGTGCTGCGGCCGGTACGCTGACCTTCATGGTCGGCGGCTCGGAAGAAGCCTTCGCGCGGGTTGGGCCGCTGTTCGACATCATGGGCCAGAAGGCGGTTCTGTGCGGGCCCGCAGGCAACGGGCAGGCGGCCAAGATCTGCAATAACATGATCCTCGGCGTCACCATGATCGCGACGTGCGAGGCCTTCGCCATGGCCGACAAGTTGGGCCTGTCGCGGAGTGCCATGTTTGACGTCGTCTCGACCTCGTCAGGCTATAGCTGGACGATGAACGCCTATTGCCCGGCGCCGGGCGTGGGACCGAAAAGCCCTGCCGACAACGACTACAAGCCGGGCTTTGCGGCGGAGTTGATGTTGAAGGATCTCGGCCTGTCGCAAAGTGCCGCGGAGGCGGCGGATGCGGATACGCCGATGGGGGCGCTGGCGCTGGCGCTTTACCGCAGATGGGTGGAGGAAGAAGACGGGCGCGGGCGCGACTTCTCGGCGATGTTGCCCCGCTTCGAAGGCCGCGGACGGATGGCGACTTGAGGGCGACCGGGACCGAAGCGTCATACCGGACCATCTTGGAAATGCTTGAAGCGACTCGATTTATTTTTCTTCCACATGTTGCCGAAATGTGGCACATTATCACCAGACACTCCAAGATATGTCCGCCAAGACGGTCCGACCTGCTGCATATTGAAGGTGCACCTCGTCATTGCTGCACGGATCGCGGATCCCCTCGTGTCAAGAGAACGCCTCGCGAGCAACCGCGGGGCGTTTTTCTGTTTCGGGTCAGGTGAGCCTCGGGGCGGCGCGATTCAACTCGCGAGAAACGAATCGAGGCCCTGTTAGCTGGCTTCCATCCCGTCGGTCATGCCGCTTGAGACCGCCGCTTCGCGATCCTCGGCACTGGCACAGGTCATGCGGGTCACGACCTCGGTTCCGGCTGACACCTCTGTAGATGTCACGGTCACATGCGCTTCACCGCCCGTCTCTCCCCCCATGTTGCCAAGGTCGAACACCTCGGCATGGCGCAGGAGACGGTTTGGCTGCACGTCCTGAAACGTGACGGAGAAGCCGAATTCAGCCATGCCGTCGGCCTTGCACCATCGCCAGCGAAAGGCCCCGCCTTCGCGCAGGTCCATCTCGCAGACCGACATGGTCCAGCCCGACGGCCCCAGCATCCAGCGTGTCAGGATCGCGGGTTCAGTGAAGGCGCGCCAGACCATTGCCGGGCGCCCCGCGAAAGTCCGGGTGACGCCGACCGAGCGAGTGTCGGGTCGGGGCCAAGGGCGCGAGATCCTGAACCGTCGCCTTCCCCTCACCCAGTCGGCGCAGAATGGCGCGGCGCGTGGGATCGGACTGGGCGGCAAATCGACGGTCGAGTGCGGACCTGGCAGTTGGCTCCTTATATGACTTTCTTCTTATTTGACGTGATGGAAGCATCGGCACTCCGCCTCATGTAAAAAAGAGTCACTTACCCCTTGCGAGCCCCTGCGCGTCTCCCATATGAGTTAATGTGATTAACATTTACATTCACCCAACCGGAACACGAGGAGACATTTCCGATGACCACCACAACTGCCCCTACCATCGCCACTGAGGCCAAAGGTTGGTTCTCGCGCGCCGAAGGCTGGCTTGACGCCCGTGGCAAGGGCGCCTGGATTGCCGCCATGGTGCTGGGATTCATCTTGTTCTGGCCCATCGGCCTCGCCCTTCTCGCCTATATGATATGGAACAAACGCATGTTCAACGGATCCTGTTCGTCGCGCCGCCACAGCCACGGCCACAGCTTCCGCACTTCCGGCAACACGGCCTTCGACGCCTACAAGGCCGACACCCTGCGTCGGCTGGAAGAGGACCAAGGCGCATTCGAGGCGTTCCTGGAGCGCCTGCGTGCCGCCAAGGACAAGTCCGAATTCGACCAGTTCATGGACGACCGCGCCAAGGTCGCCAAGGCCGGCCCGGACACGGCCGAAGCCTGAGCGCGGCCAAGGCCGGGGCCGTTGTCCCCCTGCCCCGGCCTCAGCCCCTTGCGATCTCTCCCCTGGTCGCAAGGGGACTTTTCCAGATTTTGCCCTTTTCAACGCATCGAGCATTCCCCATGTCCCGATCCATGACCCGTTCGCCCCTTCCCGATCCGACCCATGACCCCGCCTTCTACGACGGCGTGCTGCCCAAGCGCCTATTCGCCTGGATGATCGATGTCGGCCTGATCATGGCCGTGATGTTGATCCTTTCGATCCTGAGCGCGGGCATCTTCTTTCTGCTGTGGCTGCCGATCCACGCGGCGGTGAGCTTCCTCTATCGCTGGCAGACGTTGAAGACACGCTCGGCCACGTTGGGTATGCGCGTGATGAACATAGAGCTTCGCGGCCCCTCCGGCGCGCCTCTCACCGGGCCGCAGGCGGCGCTGCACACGGCCACCTACTTGATCGGCGCGACCATGTTGGTAGTGCAACTGATCTCCATCGCGATGATGATCGGGCGGCCATTCGGACGTGGCCTCCCGGACGAATTGGTCGGCACGGTGATGATCAACCGCCCGGCCTGAACGGGCGTCGACCGCCGACGTATTCGTCCCTCGTAACCATGCCTGAAAAAGCTGTTGCTCACATCGGGGCGCATAAGGCAGGCTGGTCCCGATAATCGCCCGGACCCTGACCCCATGCGCCACACACTGCCCATTGCGCCGCAATTCTACGTGACGGCACCGCAGACCTGCCCCTATCTGGATGGCCGGCGGGAGAGGAAGCTGTTCACGGCGTTGCATGGCGACCAGGCCGAGACCCTGAACAACGCGTTGTCCAAGCAAGGATTCCGCCGTTCGCAGAACGTGCTTTACCGTCCGTCCTGTACCGATTGTGCCGCCTGCCTGTCGGCCCGCATTCGTGTCGCGGATTTCGAACCGAAGCGCGGCCAGAAGCGGATCGCAAAGCGCAACGCTCACCTGACACGCACCCCCCGCTCGGCTTGGGCCACGGAGGAGCAGTATGCACTGTTCCGACGCTATCTCGACCGGCGCCACGCCGATGGCGGCATGGCCGATATGGACGTGTTCGAATTCGCCGCGATGATCGAGGAAACGCCGGTCCGCACCCGTGTGATCGAGTACCGGGACCCGCGCGATGTTCCGTCACGGCCAGAGGGGCGCGCGCGCGATACCGATCGTTCCGGCGCGCTGGCCGCCGTGTGCCTAACCGATATCCTCGATGACGGTTTCAGCCTCGTATATTCCTTCTTCGAACCCGAGTTGCAGTCATCCTCTCTCGGAACCTACGTGATCCTGGATCACGTCACCCTGGCAAGGGAGGCAGGGCTGCCTTATGTCTATCTAGGCTATTGGGTGCCGGGCAGCCCGAAGATGGGATACAAATCCAACTTCTCGGCGCTGGAGGTGCATGTCGGCGGTCAATGGCAACCGATCGGAGATTTGGACAGCTATTCGACCCAGACCCACCCGCTTTCGACCGATCCGATCGCACAACAGGTCGCCCAGATCACCCTGCCCGATCTGCGCGGCGACACGTGACGCCGGGACAGCGCCCAGGGCCATGCGGCTGACGCTCGTTACGCTTGTGGTTCCGGATTACGAGTCCGCCGTTGCGTTCTTCGTCGAGGGGCTTGGCTGGCACCTTCTGGCGGACGAGGATCAGGGGCGCAAGCGATGGGTCACCGTGGCCCCGCAGGAAGACGGCCCGGCGCTGGTGCTGGCCCGCGCGGACACATCCGCACAACAGGCCGCTATCGGCGCCCAGACCGGCGGGCGCGTCGGCTTTTTCCTGCAGACCGATGATTTCGTCCGCGACGCGGCGCGGATAACCAGCGCCGGCGGCACCCTGATCGAGACGCCCCGACACGAGCCCTATGGCACCGTCGCGCAATGGCGTGACCCCTGGGGGAACCTCTGGGACCTGATCGAACCGGCGCGATGAGGCGCCCGGCCCTCTTTCATCCTGGCCAAAGACGCCGGGGGCGCCGAAGGCACGGGTTGCCCCCCCCTCCTCCGCCAGCCGCCGTCCAATCTCGACGGGTGGGCTGTCGATCCCACGTCTTGCACGAGATGCACCGGCCGTCAGTTCGGCAGAAGATCCGGCACGATGGTCACGATCCCCGGGAACAGCCACAGGATCGCCAGCCCCAGGACCTGGATTCCGACGAAGGGGATCACGCCCCGATAGATGTGGCCGGTCGTCACGCTTTTGGGGGCCACGCCCCTCAGGTAGAACAGCGCGAAGCCGAAGGGCGGTGTCAGGAAGCTGGTCTGCAGGTTGACCGCGATCATGATCGTCACCCATTTCGGGTCCAGCGTGCCGCCATAGATCACCGGCCCGACGATCGGGATCACGATGTAGATGATCTCGAGGAAATCGAGCACGAAGCCGAGGATGAACAGGATCAGCATCACCAGAAGGAAGACGACCAGTTCGTTGTCGAAGGCGCGCAGGAAGTCCTGGATGTAATGCTCGCCTCCGAAGGAAATCAGCACCAGGTTCAATAGCTGCGAACCGATCAGGATGGTGAAAACCATGCTCGTGACCTTTGCCGTTTCCCGCACCACCGGTGGCAGAACGGATTTCCGGTACAGGACCCAACAGGCATAGAGCATCCCGAAAAAGGCGAAGTGATAGGCCGCCTGCGCCACGATATAGGCGACCCAATCCTCGAAGGGGACAACGGCTCGGGTGACACGCAGATCGAAATTGACGCCGACGAGGATCATGATGACAATGGCAAAGCTGGCGTAGATGATGATCTTCGACCAGCCATCCTCTTCCTTCAGCTTGCGATAGGCCGCCAGCATGATGGCCCCTGCCGCCCCCAGCGCCGCAGCGGGCGTGGGGTTGGTGATGCCGCCGAGGATCGAGCCCAGAACCGCCACGATCAGGATCAGCGGCGGGAACACCACGCGCAGAAGTTCGTTCTGCGACAGCCGCCCCATGGCGATACGCACCCCCCAAAGCGTCACGATGAGCGGCATTGCCATGATAAGGAACGTCGCCCCGGACCCGGTCAGCGGCCCGATGAACAGCACGTCCGCCAGCAGCATCAGGACGACGCCAAGTCCGCCCACGATCAGCGGAGTCGGGCTCGACGACGGCGAGATGCCGCGCGCGAGGATCAGGACAATTGCCAGAATCGTGGCCATGATCCCGATACCGGTCCCGATGGCGGGCGCATTGACCAGTGCGTTGGCCCGGGCTTCGACCAGTTCTTCTTCCGTCAGCAGTTGCGCGCCATCGCGCGCCCCCGCCCCTTGCGCGGCGCGGATGGCAACGGACTCGTCCCAGGCCTCCTGCCCATGCAATTCGATCATGGCCGCCTGACAAACGGGTGACACGTTGGTGCGCAGGGCCGTGCCGCCCTGTTGCTCGGCATAGTCCGACACCACAAGGGACTGGCTGCCGACGACACCGACCATACCGCCGATCACAACGGCACCGATCAGCGCCACGGGCGCGAGCAGGAACCATGTCAGGCCCTCGTTGCGCGTGATGACTTCGCCGCTGGAGGCCGCGAGCTGTACCGGCGGCGCCGATGCGGGCCGCACCATGGCGAAGAGGAAGGCATAGAGGCCGTAGAGGAACGCAAGGAACAGGCCAGGCAGAAGCGCCGCCTGGAACAGCGTCCCGACAGACAGAACCGCGGGCTCGCCCAGGTAGGTCAGCGCGTCGCCGCAGCCCGCAAGTTGCGCGCGGGTTTCCTGCCCCGTGGCATAGAGATCGCCCACCAGCGTGCCGAGCAGAACGATCACGATCGACGGCGGAATGATCTGCCCCAACGTGCCCGACGCGGCAATCACACCTGTCGCCAGTTCCGGGGAATAGTTGTTGCGCAGCATCGTCGGCAGCGCCAGCAGTCCCATTGTCACGACCGTCGCGCCGACGATCCCTGTCGACGCAGCAAGGAACGCACCTACCAGCACGATGGATACGGCGAGGCCGCCGGGCAGCGGCCCGAAGACCCGCGCCATGGTGGTCAGCAGATCCTCGGCGATCTTGGAGCGTTCCAGCGTGATGCCCATCATCACGAACATGAGCACGGCCAGCAGGGTCTCGATCGACTGGCCCGCGATTACGCGTTCGTTCATTCGGTTCACGATGAACGACAGGTTGCGGTCGATGGCCTGTTCCCAGCCGCCGACGAAGAGCGGCTCTTCCATGCGAGGCAGTTCAGGGTATCGGAAGACGGAAATGGCGTCGCGCGCCACGCCCTCGGCCAGAATGGCTGCGTATTCCGCCGACCCGGTATCGATGGCCTGGTGGATCAGCAGCCCCGCACTGTCCAATGCCGCGATGATCGCGAACGAGATGATGCCCGCCCCGCCGATGGCGAAAGCCACCGGAAAACCCGTCATGATCCCCGCGAAGAGAGTCAGGAAAACGATGATCAGACCGATCTCGATCCCGTCCAAACCGAAAAGCATTTTGCAGCTGTCCCTTACTTGTGCGCCGTGCGGGGCGCTTCGTTTTTCTGCGGCGCCGTGCTGGCACCCTTATCTTGTCGCGCCCCCGGGCGCATGGTCCATGACGGTCGCGGCGTCCCGCCGGATCCGCGACCGCGCTGTTCGCGGATCATGTGGATCCGGAATGGATCGCGTGTTCCATGTCTTCCGCATCGTCGCCCAAGTCGTCGCGGTCAAAATATTTTCCCTCGCTTTCTTCCCCTTCCAGCCATTCCAGGTAGGAGCGCCAGAAGAAGCAGACAGCCTGCAGGAAGACCATCACGCAGAAGGCCACGATCAGGACCTTGAAGAGGAAATAGGCGTTGAAGCCGTTGGGGCTGAAACCGATGGTCTCCACGTTCCAGCGCATCACGCGGGCCTGCATCAGCATCCGGTCCAGCGCGCCCGAGGCGGAAGGGTTGGGCACGACAAGGTGGCGCCACATGAAGAACCAGGCATACATATAGGTCAGCACCACAACCGGCATCATGAAGAAGAGGCTGCCGAACATGTCGATCAGGCGCTTGGTGCGAAAGCTGACGGCGGAATAGACAAGGTCCACCCGCACATGGCCACCCTGCACGAAGGTGTAGCTGACGCAGAGACAGACAACGAGCGCGTTGTAAAGCTTCAGTTCCTCCCCCCACCAGCTGAGATCTTGCGTGAAGGCGGTGCCGAGGGGGCCAAGCTGGATCTCGGACACGCGGAAGATCCGTTGCAGGAAGACGATCATCACCTGTTGCAGCACCATCAGCAGGCCCGCCCAGGCGGCAATGCGACCAACGCCATTGGCGAACCATTCGAGGCCGCGCACGCAGGCCCAGAGGATCTCGCGCTTCCAGGCCATGCCGAGCGCGGTGATCACGAGGAAGGTGACGAAGACGACGAAGAAGAATTCTACCGACCCGCCGTAATAGATGAAGCGAACCAGCGCTTCGCGGTTTTCCCAGAACAGCCAGTCGCTTGGGTGGGTCAGGGCATAAAAGAGATGATACGGAGCGAGCGCCAGATTTTGCAGCACCCAGAGAATGGCATCGAGCATTAGGCTGTCCCTCGGCGGCCCTGAAAGGGCGTCACACGCGTGCCAACGGGCACGGCGCTTGAGTGAGAAGAAACGGACGTGTCCCGCCCGGCAGCCGGGGCCACGGGCGGGACTTGGAGTGAGAGCTTAGCGATCAGCCCGCGTTCACGCGGTTGCGCTGGCGAGTGTATTCGCCGTCCGCAATATCGAACCATTCTGCCGATTCCTGCATCGACGCGAAGTAGCTGTTGGCGATGTTCGCATAGATTTCGTCACCCATGTTCTCCTCGCGGACCTCCGCAGCGGCGCGGCCGAACGCGTCCCATACGTCTTCCGGGAACTGGCGGATCTGGACGCCACCGGCTTCCAGACGGGCAAGTGCCGCGCCGTTTTCGGCCAGCGACAGCGCGGTGTTCTGGGCATGCGCCGCTTCGCAGGCGACCTTGCAGATCGTCTGCTGTTGGGGCGTCAGCGATTCCCAGATTTCCTGGTTGAAGACCAGGTGCAGGGCGGAACCCGGCTCGTGGAACCCTGCGGCATAGTAGATGTTGGTGACTTCCTGGAAGCCCATCCGCTCATCCGCGTAGGGGCCGATCCATTCCGCACCGTCGATCTGGCCCGAGGACAGCGCCTGGTAGATCTCGCCACCGGGGATGTTCTGCACCGACGCACCAAGACGTCCGATAACCTGCCCACCCTGGCCCGGCATCCGGAAGCGCAGGCCCTGAAGATCTTCGGCCGAGTTGATCTCGACGTTGAACCAGCCGCCGGGCTGCATCGCGGTCATGCCGACCATCAGGGGCTTCAGGCCGAAAAGTGCCGACAGGTCGTCATGCAGTTCCTGACCGCCGCGGCGGTAGTACCAGTTCGCCATTTCCTGGGCCGTCATGCCGAACGGCACGGAGGTCATGAACGCGAAGGCGGGATGCTGGTTGAGGAAGTAGTATTCGGCCGAGTGATAGACATCCGCCTGCCCCGAGGACACGGCGTCGAACACTTCGAACGCCCCCACGAGCGAGCCAGCGGAGTTCTTGTTGAACGTCAGCTGTCCGTCGGTCATGGTGGCGATGTAGTCGATGGCAAGTTGCACCGCGTCGTCGAAGATCGCGAAGCCGTCCGGCACCGAGGTGACGAGTGTGAGAGCACGGTTGCCCTGTGCGTAAAGCGGTGCCGCAAGCGTGGCGGATGCAGCAGCGGCTGCGCCCCCGACAGCGGACGTGCGCAGGAATGAACGACGATCCATGTGGTATTATCCTCCCTTGGTGGATTGTCCTTTCCGTGCCCTCCCTTTGGGTCACGGATGATTAGACGTGCTCGCACGTTAGCGAAGAGCCTTCGTAACGAAAACAGGTTTTCTTGCCTGAAGGGGGTATTTTTGTAAAATTTTCTTACCAATTTCGGCAGGAGGCTCGACAAGCGCCTCTGGATGCAGGGCTGTTTGCGCTATCATCGCCCCGGTGGCGATTTGCTGAAAATGGGGAAGACCTTTGCCTGAAAATCGGGCGAAACGGTCATGCCGGGCAGCAGAGCGCGCACTGGCATGCGCGAATCGGCCGTTGTCCCCGATGTCCCCGACGGCCCTGACAAACCCGAAAGGCCCTTCAAGAGAAAGGGGCCACGAAATCGCGGCCCCCCTTGGTCGACGTCCGAACAGACGCAGATCAGCCGATGACAGCGCCATCCTCGCGCCAGACGGCGATGACGGACGAGCGCGGCAGCGCGTCGCCGCCATCGGGCCAGGTGCCGCCGGGATGCTGGATGCCCACGAAGGCTACCGTGCGGTCGGTGTTCCAGGTCAGGCCCGTCACTTCCGAGCCGCTGGGGCCGGTGAGGAAGCGAGCGATTTCGCCCGTTTCGGGGTGGCCGATCAGCATCTGGTTGTTGCCCATGCCGGTGTAGGGGCCCTCGTTGCTGTCGTCGCCATCGGTCTGGATCCAGATCATGCCGGCGGTGTCCACCATCATCCCGTCGGGCGAGTTGAACATGTTGCCCTCCGTCACGTTGTCGGAGCCTGCGTATTCCCCAAGACCCACAACCGGGTTGCCCGCCATCACGTAGAGATCCCACGTGAAGGTATCTGCACCGTGATCGGCTCCGTCAGGACGCCAACGCACGATCTGCCCATACCGGTTCTCGGCGCGCGGGTTCGGCGTGCCGGGGGCGGGTTCGGCCAGGTCGCCGCCCGCGTTGGTCCAACCCACGTTGCGACGCGAGTTGTTGGTCAGGCAGCAATAGGCCTCGGGCAACGTGGTGGACACGGCGATCCACTCGGGGCGGTCCATCGTGGTCGCGCCCACGGCCGAGGCCGCCTGACGCGTGTGGATGCAGATCATCGCCTGATCCATGCCGGTGCTGTCGGGCGTGAGAGCCTCCCACGCGCCGGTGCCGTCCGCGCTGAAGGTGGCGGCGTAGAGCGTGCCGTCATCCAGCAGGCCATCGGTCGGGCCGCCTTCGGTATAGGTGCCGTTCGACACGTATTTATACATGAACTCACCACGTTCATCATCGCCCATGTAGACGACGACGCGGCCATCTTCGGCCAGCGTCATGGCGGCGTTTTCATGCTTGAACCGGCCCAAAGCGGTGCGCTTGATCGGGGTCGAGGCCGGGTCGGCGGGGTCGATTTCCACCACATAGCCATAACGTTGTGATGCTTCCGGCTCCGCCGAGAAGTCGAACCGGCTGTGATACATTTCGTAGGCATAGCGACCGTTGGCGCTGATGCCGTAGCGGCCGAAGCCCTCGGGCGCGGGCGCATCTGCGACGGTGGAGCCGAAATAGCCGTTGAAGTTTTCTTCGCAGGTCAGATAGGTGCCCCAGAGCGTCCGGCCCGAACCACAGTTGTTCAGCGTGCCAAGCACTTGCGTGCCAGACGGATCGGCCGAGGTCTGCAACAGCGGATGGCCCGCTGCGGGGCCGGTCAGCAGCATCGGCGTGTTGTGATGGATGCGGCGGTTGTAGGGGCTGTCCACGACCACTTCGTAGCCGTCGGCCCCCATGGCGACTTCCATCACGGTGACGCCCTGAAGGTTCATCAGCGTCATCACGTCATCTTCGGTCGGCGGAACGCCTTCGCCACGTGCCGGGATATTGACGCGGGTATTGACGTATTCGTGGTTGACCGCGATCACTTCGGCGCCGTCGATGTTGAACAACTCCATCCCGTCGGTATTCTCGCCGAAGACCATGTCGGAGCCCTCAACGCCGTGACCGTTGGCGAACTCGGGCGCGCCCGAAAACAGCGCATCGCCCCAACGGACGACCGGGCGCCACATGTAGCCCTCGGGCACATGGACGGCGTTATCGGTGAAGGCCGGGATCGGGGCAAAAGGGAACGCGGAATGGGCATCCGCAATCGCCGTTGTGCCGCGCAACAACGCGGTCCCCATGACGGCAGCGCCCGACCCGAAGGCCAGAACCGACCCGATGAACCCGCGGCGGCTGAGCGAGGCTTCGACAACATGGTCGAAATCGGTGGTTTCGGGGGCTGGGCGGATGGTTTCATCCCAGTCGTCCCAGCTCATGTCGCTTCTGTCGATGTCTTTCATCGGATGACCTCTCCACGATAAAGGAATTGCGCGCATCCCCTGCGCGCTGCCGGAACGGTAAAGGCGCGTTGAAACAGTTCTGTGAAACCCGCGCGCGAAGGGCGCGACAAAATACGCCCGACATTAGTTGCGCAAAACGCCGCTCAAACGACATTTTCTTTATCCGGCCTGTCTTTTCGCGGTTGACGCGCGATTCCGCCCTACCTAACCTGCGCAACGATACGAACCGACGGAGGTCCCGAAATGCCCGGCATTCTCGTACTTGTAGGAAGATGGTGCATGGGTCGGTAACGGCATCCATATCTGGAACCCATGCGCCCTCGGATCACCTCCGGGGGTTTTTTTATGTCCCGCGGGCGTCCTGCCGGCCCGGGAAGCGCAGAAGAAGGAACACGCGCAATGTCACAGATGACCGGAGCAAAGATGGTGGTCGAAGCCCTGAAAGAGCAGGGTGTCGATACGATATTCGGCTATCCCGGCGGCGCGGTGCTTCCGATCTACGACGAACTTTTCCAGCAGAATACGATCCGGCACATCCTCGCCCGCCACGAACAGGGTGCGGTCCATGCGGCCGAGGGCTATGCGCGCTCCACCGGCAAGCCGGGCGTCGTGCTTGTCACCTCAGGCCCTGGTGCGACCAATGCCGTCACCGGCCTGACCGATGCGTTGATGGATTCGATTCCGATCGTCTGCCTGACGGGTCAGGTGCCGACCTTCATGATCGGCTCGGACGCGTTCCAGGAAGCCGATACCGTTGGCATCACCCGGCCCTGCACCAAGATGAACTGGCTGGTGAAGGAAACTGACGCGCTGTCGGACACGATCCACCAGGCCTTTCATATCGCCATGTCCGGGCGCCCCGGTCCTGTTCTGGTTGATATTCCCAAGGATGTGCAGTTCGCCAGCGGAGACTACGCCCCCAAGCCGAAGGCCCGGGTGTCGCACTACCAACCGAGCGTGAAGGGCGATATCGAGATCATAACGGCGCGGGTCGAGGCGATGGAGACGGCCGAGCGGCCCGTGTTTTATACCGGCGGCGGCGTCATCA
>Ga0100391_1004254_pt1 | contig 13898 bp, 10 predicted proteins | sample CryGeymeta201515_FD_81541 | JGI IMG/M metagenome (GOLD analysis project Ga0100391, IMG submission 81541) | Groundwater microbial communities from Crystal Geyser aquifers in Utah, USA - Crystal Geyser metaG 2015-15 | ecosystem: Environmental > Aquatic > Deep subsurface > Groundwater | place: USA...
AATTAAATTTTCAGCATTAGATCCGCTGCCAGAAGCAAAAATAACGAGACGTTTCATCGATAGATTTCTGTTAAAATTAAAGCTTAGACACTGATCTATATATAAATCTCAGCGTTCGATAAAGCCTGTATGTCAGTACATTTTAGTGTAGATATTACAAGCTTAACAAGCTGAACAAAATAAAGAATAATAAATAACAATTAGTGCAAAATGAGAATTCTTCTATTGATTTTAAATAAATAAAAGCACATTTTGTTGGTAAAAGTGATTTTTAAAATAAAGTTTTTTATTTTTGCGGTCTAATAAAACTTAAAAATAAAATATTATGTTATACATTGCATCAAGAGTAAAGGCGATTATTGTAGATAAAGTAGGTGTTGATGAAAATGAGGTTGTAACTGAAGCTAGCTTCACAAACGATTTAGGAGCAGATTCATTAGATACTGTTGAATTAATTATGGAATTTGAAAAAGAATTTGATATTCAAATCCCAGATGATCAGGCTGAAAACATAGCAACAGTTGGTCAAGCTATTTCTTATATAGAAGAAGCCAAATAATAGTATTTTATGGAGTTAAAGCGAGTTGTTATAACAGGTATAGGCGCACTTACACCAATAGGAAATACCAAAGATGAGTATTGGAATGCCCTTATAAGTGGAAAAAGCGGTGCGGCACCTGTAACGCATTTTGATGCTACAAAATTCAAGACGCAATTCGCTTGTGAAATAAAAAACTTTAAGGTTACTGACTTTATCGACAGAAAGTTAGCCAATCGAATGGATAAGTTTTCGCAGTATGCAATGGTGGCTTCAGATGAAGCTATTGCGGACTCAAAACTTGATCTAGATCAGCTTAATAAGTATAGGGTAGGTGTTATATGGGGAGCTGGCATTGGTGGCTTAGAAACATTTCAGGAAGAGGTGTTGAACTTTGCTGCGGGTGATGGTACTCCAAGATTCAATCCGTTTTTTATCCCTAAAATGATTGCAGATATTGCTCCAGGTAATATCTCCATAAAGTATGGGTTCATGGGACCTAATTACACAACGGTATCTGCCTGCGCGTCTTCTGCGAACTCTATGATTGATGCTCTAAATACTATTCGTTTAGGTCATTGTGATGTAATTATCACGGGAGGAAGTGAAGCGGCGGTTACTATTGCCGGTATGGGAGGTTTTAACGCCATGCATGCCATGAGCACGCGTAATGATAGTCCGGAAACAGCCTCAAGACCTTTTGATGCTAATCGTGATGGTTTTGTCTTAGGTGAAGGTGCCGGATCTATTGTTTTAGAAGAATACGAGCACGCTAAGGCAAGAGGAGCTAAAATCTATGCAGAAGTTTTAGGAGGAGGCTTATCGTCAGATGCTTATCATATGACGGCACCACATCCAGATGGTATCGGAGTTGTAGCTGTTATGAAAAACTGTTTAGAGAATGCAGGTTTAAAGCCAGAAGATGTAGATCATATTAACACGCATGGCACATCCACACCTTTGGGTGATGTGGCCGAGTTAAAAGCGATAACAGAGGTATTTGGAAGTCATGCAAAAAATATAAATATTAATTCTACAAAATCTATGACCGGGCATTTGTTAGGTGCCGCCGGTGCTATTGAATCTATTGCTTCGGTTTTAGCAATTGAGCATGGCATCATACCACCGACAATTAACCATGAAACTGCGGATGAAAAGATAGATCCAGAATTAAATTTAACCCTCAATAAAGCTCAGAAACGAGATATCAAAGTGGCAATGAGTAATACCTTCGGATTTGGCGGCCATAACGCCTGTGTATTATTTAAAAAATTAGATTAAATACCGAATGAAATTCATTCGTAACATATTAAATTCCCGTTCTGATAAAGACGGGAATTTTTTTTTACAACTGAGAACGATTCTTGGATTTAAACCCAACTCTAAGTCATTATACATAAAGGCCTTTACGCACCGTTCCATGAATATTAAGGATGAAAAAGGTAATGCTATAAACTATGAACGCTTAGAATTTGTGGGAGACGCTATGCTCGGTGCTGTCGTTGCCGCCTACCTCTTTGATCAAGTTCCACATGGCGATGAAGGGTATCTTACTAAAATGCGCTCTAAAGTAGTTAGTAGAGAGCACTTAAATGAATTGGGTAAAAACTTAGGACTTGTTGATTTGTTGCAAAGTAGAATCCCAATAGCTAATTTTGGCAGCAATATTCACGGCAATCTTTTTGAAGCTTTAGTAGGTGCAATATATTTAGATAAAGGGTACACAATTTGTGAAAAGTTCATTTATACACGTATAATTAATCCCCATGTTGATATTGAAACTCTTGAGGGTAAAGTAATAAGCTATAAGAGTTTGCTTATTGAATGGTGTCAGAAGGAAAAACACACATTTGATTATAACGTGTATGAGGATACAGGGAAAAATGAACTCACTCACTTTTCTGTCAAATTAAGTGTGAATGACAAAGTAGTGGCCAAAGCACGAGCGACATCCAAGAAAAAAGCTGAGGAAAAAGCCTCCAAACGAGCATTTTTTGCATTTCAAAAGCAAATGACCAACACGAGATAGAAACGACTCCTATAGACCGTCTAAGCACAACAGTCTACAACGTTTTCGTGGTTTTTAAAGGCTAAGATTAACCAATTCATAATAAAACTAAGCGTTTATTATGCTATATTTACAGCTTAAAGTTATAATTATATGGCTTTACACAAGCTTTTAGTGCACGATTTTTACGAAGAACCCTACAAACTCATCGCTGTTCATTGTAGATTAGAAGACTATCGTTTAGCCTACTTACTCAATAAAAATTTGGGTATAAATTTAAAACGTCAACCCGAAGATTTAGATTTTAAGTATTTAAAAGCCTCGTACAGTATGTTTGAGTGGGACAATGAAGCGCAGTATGTGACGTGGAATCTAATTTCTAACGTTTGTAAAAAAGAGGAAGACAGTTTATACAGCAGCGGAACTTTATTTGACACAAACCAAAAAGTCCTAAAAACGTTTCATTTAATTTCTGAATACAAGAACGTCGATTATTTTGTAAAGATTTCTAATGAAATTCAGAATATAAACGAAAATCGTATCTTAAGTAAATTGCAAGCTATTCCACAGATTATTACTAGTTATACGATAAACCCGTTAAAAATAAAAAATAAAGATCATTTAATTTTTTAAGTAGATGCCAAACAAGAAAACAAAAATAGTCGCCACCTTAGGCCCAGCAACAAGTACAAAAGAAGTTTTAAAGGCCATGCTCGATGAAGGAGCTAATGTTTTTAGAATTAATTTTTCTCATGCCGATTATAAAGACGTCGAAGAGCGTATTAAAATGATAAGGGAGCTCAATGAAGAATACGGCTACAACGCTTCCATTTTAGGTGACCTGCAAGGTCCTAAGTTGCGTGTAGGAGTTATGAAGGGAGAGGTAATTGTAAACGAAGGTGATGAAATTATTTTTGCTACCGGAAAGCGTTTTGAAGGTACCAAAGAGCGCGTGTATATGACTTACGCAAATTTTTCACAAGATGCTAAGCCCGGCGAGCGTATTTTATTAGACGACGGGAAACTGATTTTTGAAGTGGTTTCAACAGACAAAAAAACCGAAGTAAAAGCAAGAGTGATTCAAGGAGGTCCTTTAAAATCGAAGAAAGGGGTGAACTTACCTAATACTAATATTTCTCAACCAGCGCTTACAGAAAAGGATATTGAGGATGCTATTTTTGCAATTGGTCAAAAAGTAGATTGGATGGCTTTATCTTTTGTGCGTCATGCTGAGGATTTAATGCAGTTAGAAGCACTTATTAAGGAACATAGTGATCACAAAATTCCTATTATTGCTAAAATAGAAAAGCCTGAAGCAGTTGAGAATATCGATAAAATTGTGGCTTACTGCGACGGATTGATGGTAGCACGTGGTGATTTAGGTGTAGAAATACCAGCTGAGGAAGTGCCATTAATTCAAAAACAGTTGGTCTTAAGAGCAAAACGTGCTAGAATACCGGTAATTATTGCAACACAAATGATGGAAACCATGATTACGAGTTTAACTCCTACTCGTGCTGAGGTTAATGATGTTGCCAATTCTGTTATGGATGGTGCTGACGCTGTTATGCTTTCAGGTGAAACTTCGGTAGGGCAATATCCGGTTCAGGTAATTCGCCAAATGGCAAATATTATTCGTAGTGTAGAAGATTCACCGCTCATTAAGGTTCCACAATCTCCCCCGCACATTCGCACCAAACGCTATATCACAAAAGCTATCTGTTTTCACGCAGCCAATATGGCTAATGAAATCAATGCTAAGGCGATTTCTACACTGACAAATAGTGGATATACAGCATTTCAAATTTCGGCATGGAGACCATCTGCTCATATTTTAGTCTTTACATCTAATAAACGTATTTTAACTCAACTGAGCTTGCTATGGGGTGTTAAAGCTTTTTATTACGATAAGTTTGTCAGTACAGACGAAACTATCGAAGATGTCAATGCCATTGCCTGTAAGATGGGTTACCTAGAGGTAGGGGATATGCTAATTAGCTTAGCTGCAATGCCAATACAGGATAAAGGTATGGTAAATACCTTACGTGTAACTGAGATAGATAGTTGTAGCTTTTGAGAAAATAAAACATCTTAAAATGCAAATTTTAATTGAACGCTAACCGATTTTTCTTCAGGTTTGAAGATTTTTTTTGTGTCTGTATTTAAATTAGACATTGAAATTCCTAATAGCCTAACGGAGTTGTTCAGTTTTTCTTGGTATAGCAAATCTTTAGAAATCTCAAGAATTAGAGACTTGTCAGACACAAAATAGGTGAGTGTTTTACTTCGGGTTTGTAAGCTGAAGTCACTATACTTTATTTTAAGAGTTAGGGTTTTTCCTGAAATTTTACTTTTATGTAAGCGTTTTGAAACTTCTTCAGCGATCTGCTCTAGTTTTTCTAGCATAAAAATTTCGGAAGATAGATTTTCACTGAAGGTTCGTTCAGCTGCTAATGATTTACGGATGCGATTTGGTTTTACGGCACTGTGATGAATACCGCGAACCACATCGTAGTAGTAACGTCCCGATTTACCAAAGTTGGTTTCTAAATAATCGAGCGACTTCAGTTTTAAATCTTGTCCTGTAAAAATGCCTTTTTGATACATTTTTTCTGCGGTAACCTTACCTACTCCATAAAATTTTCTGATATCTAAAGTTTCTAAAAAGGGGATAACATCTTCAGGATTTACGGTTTTTTGTCCATTAGGCTTGTTGTAATCGCTTGCAATTTTGGCGATAAACTTGTTTATTGAAATGCCGGCTGATGCCGTAAGACCCACTTCATTATAAATACGCTGTCGGATCTCTTCGGCTATTAAAGTGGCGCTAGGAAGACCTTTTTTGTTATCTGTGACATCTAAATAGGCTTCGTCTAATGATAGGGGCTCCACCAAATCGGTATAATCAAAAAAAATAAATCGTATTCGATTAGAAATTTCCCTGTAGCGCTCAAAATCAGTCTTTACAAAAATCAGTTCTGGACAAAGTTTTATGGCTAAACGACCAGACATGGCACTCTTCACCCCAAATTTACGGGCTTCGTAACTTGCAGCACTAACAACTCCGCGTGTACCACCTCCACCGACGGCAATAGGTTTGCCTTTAAGTTCAGGATAATCCATTTGTGCTACGGAGGCGTAAAAGGCATCCATATCTACATGAATAATTTTTCTTATAGGTAAATCGTTAGGCATAGTGTAAATTTATGAATTCCTTCGACAAGAGAAATGGATATAGGTCACATATAAATAAATTATAAATAGTGCTGTTTTTAAATTAAATACAAATGATAGAGATAGAGCGAAAATTTTTAGTAAAATCTGAGCGTTTTAAAACTGAGGCGTTTAATAAATATGCCATAAAACAAGGATTTTTAAATAGCCACAAGGAGCGAACTGTGCGTGTAAGGTTAATAAAAGACAAGGGCTATTTAACCGTAAAAGGGCTATCTACAGCAGATGGTCGGTCGCGATTTGAGTGGGAAACAGAATTGATCAAGTCAGAAGCGGAAGCCCTTTTAAAGCTCTGTGAAAAGGGAATCATAGATAAGATACGCTACGAGGTGAAATGTGGGAAACACACATTTGAAGTGGATGAATTTTTTAATTTAAATGAAGGTTTAATCATAGCTGAGGTTGAACTTAATTCTGAGGATGAAATTTTTCAGAAACCGGATTGGCTGGGAAAAGAAGTGACCGGGGATCTAAAATATTACAATTCTAATCTAAGTAAAGAACCGTTTAAAACTTGGAACACATAAAACATAAACTAATGCTTTGTTTGCTTTTTTGTGGTATTCTAGCGTGCGATAACACATCCAAGGATAGCTCAACATCTGAAATTTCGAAATCAACTGAATCTAAGGATTCATTAGTTGGAGCTAAAAACGTTGACACATCTAAAGCGGCCTTGAAACAAAAATTAGAGCGAGAGGGCTATGAAACCTTTTATTATATAAATGAAAAAACCCAAGATACTACAGTGATGAAACAGTATTATATGGCCTTTTTAAAACGTGGCCCAATTAGGAGTCAGAATGAAGAAGAGGCGGCCAGACTTCAAAAGGAACATTTAGCGCATTTAGAAAAAATGTATAAATTAGGGTATGCCGATGTTTCTGGACCTTTTGGTGATGTCCGCGACCTAAGAGGACTTACGATCTATGGTGTACCAACAATGGAGATGGCTGATAGTTTGGCAAACGCAGATCCCTTGGTTAAATCTGGTGGCTTGGTTATAGAAATTAGACCTTGGTGGGCAGGCTACGGCCTTATTTTGAGATAAGAACAAAAAAAAGCCCTGATAATTTCAGAGCTTTCTTTAAATAGTAATATTATTTAACTAGCGTGTTTAATCAACACTAGCTTGATCTTGTGTATTTACAATCTTAAATTCTGAACGTCTGTTCTCTGCATGCTGGTCTCTAGTACAACCTGAAGAGCAATCAATTTTAGGTTCAGACTCGCCCTTACCCATACCGGATATACGTGCTTCGTCGATACCTTGAGAAATTACATACTGAACTGTTGTTTTAGCTCTACGGTCAGAGAGCTGGGCGTTGTAAGTTTTAGACCCTCTGCTGTCTGTATGAGAGGTCGCTTCAATTACAATTTCAGGATATTTTTTCATAATCTGAACTAATTTGTCTAATTCAAAAGCCGCTTTGGCGGTGATATTAGATTTATCGAATTCAAAGAATATAGGATTTAATTCAACTTTATCAGCTACAATAAGCTTTTCAATAGGATCTAAAGCAATTTGAATTGTATTTTCCTCTTCACTAGAACCTTTTACAGGTTTTTTTTTACTGTTGAAACCATCCATTACCACTTCTAATTCGGTATCCTCTTCACATTCAACCATAAATTCAACGATCCCTTCATTATTCGTAGTTTTTGAAACTACTTTATTGCCCTCTGCATCAACTAAAGTAACCGAAGCACCATTGATTGGTAAGCGTGTTTTGTCGTCTAAAACGGTGGCGACCATTAAAACATCACACAATGGTTGTAATTTTTTAATCATGTAAATATCGTCACTACCTTGTCCGCCTTCTCTATTTGAAGATACAAAACCTTCGCCAGTTTCTTCGTCTATAGAAAAAGCAAAGTCATCAGCATTACTGTTAATTGGGATACCTGCGTTTCGTATTGGCGCCATTTTACCGTCGATTTCTCTGGTGTAAAACACATCAAGTCCGCCTAGACCTAAATGACCATTAGAAGAAAAATAGAGCGTTCTATTGCTACTTACGTAAGGAAACATTTCCTGACCCTCTGTATTTACAACTTGACCTAAGTTTTCAGGTTCACCCAATGTTCCATCGTCATTTAAAGGCGCTTTATAGATATCAAAGTCACCATAGCCGCCTGGCATATTCGACGAGAAATAAAGCGTTTTACCATCAGGGCTTATCGCTGGATTTTTTACGGTGTAATTTTCACTGTTAATAGCTAAACTTTCTACAGTGTCCCAGTCAGAGCCCAATTTTGTGGCTTTAAAAAGATAAAGTTGACTGTAGCGTGTTTTGGTTACTGAGTCTTTTTCGAAGTCTTTTTCAAAATAACTTTCTCTCGAAAAATACATGGTTTTTCCGTCTGGTGTAAACGACACTAAGCCTTCATGATAGCGTGTATTAATTTTATCGTTTGCTAATTCAGCATTCTGATAAGTGCCATCCGTATTTTTACTAATCGTGTAGATATCTAAGAAAGGTTGCTCATTCCAACCATAGGTTTTGCGGGAATTGTTTCGGCTTGAAGCAACATAGAGTTTACCCTCGTTTAGGGTTCCCCCAAAATCAGATTGTTCAGAGTTGAAAGGCGCATTCTGTACATTAAACTTCTTACCTTGTTCTAAAATTTTAGGAAGGTAATCGGGGTTTTTGCTAAATGCTATTGCTCTTTGGTCTGCTGGGCGCATGGAGGCAAATTTTTCCATTTGCTTATTAGATTCAGCGTATTTACCGTTAGCTTTAAGCATTTCAGAGTACTTGTAAAGTAGTTCTGGTTGCTCAATGGTCTCTAAAGTTTTTGCATACCAACGTTCAGCTTCAAGTGTGTTGAATATATTGTAATAGCTCTCAGCTAGTTGTGCATAGACATAGGCATCACCCTTATTGTTTTCAATAAGTTGGTTATAGGCCTCGGCAGCTTTCACAAATTCTAATCTAGAAAAATGTTTATCTGCCTTCTTGGTGTCATTATTTTGAGCAGTTAAGCAAAAACTACTCATCAACGTAATAAATAATAATGTTTTTAAGTTTTTCATAATTGTTGGGCTTAACTGATTAAAAGTATCTTGGTGAACGAGAAATGCGTTTAGAGAAATTAAGGTCAAATAGCAGCATTATCTCGTGCGATCCTGGGGCGTATGCTCTAATATCTGAGGTCACAGAATCGTAAGCGTAACCAATTCTAAACGAAGGGGACACCGCAAAATTAATTAATCCCGAAACGGAATCGTCTAATCTGTAAGACGCCCCAATTTCAAATTTTTTGTAAAAACGCGCATTGACGTTAATATCAAAAGAGGTTGGGGCGTCAAATGCCGATTTAAGTAAAAACGACGGTTTAAGTTCCGTGTTTTTAGATAAATCAAATACATAACCACCAGTTAAGAAGTAGTGTTGCGTATCTGACCCTATTTTATTGCCATTATCGTCTAAATGCACAGAAGATAAGAAATTTGGGACCGATAAGGATAAGTAATACTTTTCAGTGTAATAAAAGAAACCGGCGCCAATGTTGGGTGTTGTTTTTGTGATACCCATACCAAAAAACGGATCATTTGGGTCAATTACATCAACATTTGAGTTTGCTAAGTTAATATCGTGAAACGTCGCTCCTGCTTTTATACCAAATGCTAAGCGATGTTCCCCTCCTAATTGCAAAGTGTATGAAATATCAGCGTAAAGATTGGTTTCTTTCACAGGTCCTATCTGATCGGTAATAGCAGAAAGCCCTAGTCCTAGATTATTGCCTATGGGTGAGTGACCAAAAAACGTTCCTGTTTCTGGGGCGCCTTCGATACCAGCCCATTGTTTTCTGTACAATAATCCAAACGATAGATTTTCTCGTGAACCTGCGTAGGCTGGATTAATAATATTCATATTATACATGTACTGTGTGTACTGAGGATCTTGCTGTCCGTGCATTTGAAATGCTAAAAGCAAAACCGCTATAATAGAGAGTTTTTTCATATTATAATTTAAGTTGATTCAGTTAGTCAATTATCTGTTAATGTATATCCAAGCACTGCGCTTTTTGGTACCGCCTTCATATTCCATAGTGTAAAAATAAGTACCTACAGGAAGTTCTTTGCCATCATTGGTTTGGCCTTCCCACTCATTTACGTAATTATTTTTAGAATAAACTAGTGTACCGTATCTGTTAAAAATTTGAAGTTTGGTTACCTTATAGCTACTTAAATCGAAGGAATCATTAAGACCTGGAGATACACCTGGTGAAATTCCTTCTGGGATAACGCATTTTGGTAACTCTTTAACAAACTGTGTAACCGTATTTACGCAACCTGTAGCGTTAAAAGTAATTTCAGCTGTATACTCTCCTTCTACTAAAACATTGTCGAAGGTTAAACCGTTTCCACCGGCGATAGGACTCTCATTTAAGAACCAATTAACAGATACTTCTGAGGCGTCAAAGTTTGATGGAGTAATTTCTATTTGAATAGGTGATGTTGCATTAGGGCATACTTCGTAAGCAACCTCAGGATCAAACGTAGCCAAAGGCACAATATTAACAACTAAGTTAAATGATGTGGTGTTATAACAGCCTGTTAAGGTGTTTTCTGCTCGTGCGTAGATCGTTTCCCCTCCACTTGAATATGGATTGGCTAAAGCCCCTGTCCCTATTTCGGCATCTGCCTGAGTGTTGTGATACGTAATTGCAACTGTGGCGTCAGCATTAATTTCAGGATTTATTGATAATAAATCAAAGTTAGTAATTCCGTCTACATTACCATCAATATCGTCACAGACTATAAAGTCGGCTGGCTGATTAACGGCTGGTGTTTCATTGACCGTAAGTTCTACATTAGCTAATTGTCTACATCCTAAGAAGTTGTTATTGGCAGCATTAATATCCTCTACTCTCATAATTAAGGTTTCTCCTGAAGATGCATATGGTGTACTTACTGGGTTTATCGCTTGGTTAGCATCAGCGCTATTTGTATAATAACTAACCATAAAGACCTCACTTAAACCGAGAGATGCGGATAGGCCGTCTAAATCAAAGTCGGCAGACCCGTCAAGATTTAAGCCGTCGCAAGCTTCAATAGTTTGTAAGCCTATGGTACCCGCATCCTCGTATAAATTAATGATTACGATTGGTGAAAATGCTTCAGATCCACATTGATTATCAAAAGCTTGTACCTGATAGTTGTTGGCTCCTAACCCAAAACCTCCAAGAGGTACCGACAATGTACTCGATGTTTCATTAGGTATTACAAAACCGTCCTCATACCAAACAAATTCATCAGCAAACGGTGAGTCTGTTTCAATAGTTACAGATTCAAAACCACAAACACTCGCTTCTACTGGTGTGGCTGGGTCGCCGTCTGTATCTACAAATACCATTTCATTACTTGTGATTTCTGCAGAGATTTCTGCTTCAATAGTACCGTTATCAGTACCGCCAGCATTGGTTTGTTCAATGGTTATAGTTCCCGGGTTACCGTTAAAGTTCGTTACTAATAACATGTAGATTTCACCAGCTAGTGCATTGTCAATACTTAAGTTTTCTACTGATGCAGCTGAATAACTACAGTCTATAATATTCCCAAAGGGATAAAAGCCAGTATCTGGGTTGTTAGAAAAAGGACAAGATGGACAATCCTCATATGCAATATTAATACAGGCATCTTCCACAGATGTAAAAGGTCCCCAGATTACAAAATCTACATCTAAGCCATTCCCATTATCGTCTTGTTGGTTAATTTGAATTTCTATAGGGCCAGATTCGCCAATTTGAATGATATTCCATGTTGGATTTGGTGCTGAACCTAGACAAGCAATATCATTAGGATCAGGAATACCTATAATATTCGGTGTTGTTAAGGCGCCTCCTTCCGAACAAAAATTCTCTGCATTATCGCAGATAATATTGGTAGGGGCGTTTCTAATACATAAATCAAATGAAGAAGTTTCTGCGGTGTTACCGCCACTAAAAACTCTAACATAATAAGTGTTACCAACAACGAGCTGCGGAGTGACACTTGCAGTATCATTTGAACACGAAATCTCAGTTAACCCATTGCAATCACCCTCATAGAGAGCATGGTCAAGGTTAAAGGTACCACCTGTAATATTTAGTAAAGAAATGATTTGAACTTCAGACTCTGCAACAAATTGAAACCAAACATCATCGTTAGGTGTTCCTCCACACGACGCACCTGGATTTCCAGATGGGGTTGCGGCTAGAATAGTACCTGGGGTAAGCGCATCGCAAGTCGAATCTACATTTACAGCAGCAGTTGTGGCATTAGAGCAGTTATCATTGGCAGGTGGACAAGCCAATACTTGAATCGTAGTACTATTAATCGCACAATTTACGTCTTGGTCATTGCTTACACTGACAACAACGTCGGTTAAAAATGGGAAAGGTCCAATTTGATAAACTCCAGTTTGCGTTACAGGGGTTGTATCGGCATTAAAACTATTAGAGATGGTTAATGAACTAGCATCCCCCAAACTTATAACATCTACATCGATAAGAAACTGATCTCCATTGGCACAATCATCTATAACAGCATAAGTAGCTTGTGGGTTGATACAAGTGGCACAAGAAACGGTATAATTGATACCACCTGATAAACTTGAAGAACCTGAGCTACAGCTTACAGAACTATCTGAGTTAATAAACCAAGATATCGTATCGCCGGTAGACTGAAAGGACAGACCAGAAATATCACCAAGATTACCATAGTTTTGATCGGCTGTTGCAAAACCTACAAACGGTGTTCCGTCAGAATCAATAACCACCAGCTCGTCAAAATTGTTCTCAACAAAACCAGAGTTAAAGGTTAAATTTAAAGGAGTGCCGTTGTTGCTTGTAAATGTAAAAATAAAAGGATTATTGGCACCTCCATTCTCGTAACAGTAATCTTGAGTTAGGGGGCCGTCAGTAGCACAATCTAAGGTGAATGATGACTGTGGTGTAGTTGTGAACGAAAATGGTCCAATAAAGTTTGATATTTCCGAGGTACAAACTGCCTGAACATAAAAGTCGTAAGGTGTATTTTGCGTTAAACCTGTTATGTTATAAGGGTTTGTGGTAGCACCATTAATAAAAGTTCCAGATCCTTGGATAAAACCAGCAGGACCGTATTCTATATTCCATACAGATGATGTTCCATTTTCTGTCCAAATTAAATCTGCCGTACTTTCGGTCACATTAATAGCATCTAAATTACTTGGGAAAGGACAGGTTGGTCCAGCCTCAATACATACGTCTGCTGTACCAGATTGTGTATCTCTCCAAATGAGTGCTACATAAGTATCGCCTGGTGTTAAACCACCAATAATACCAGAATTACTACCGGCATCAAAGCTATTATTTGCGCAATCAGATACAGGAGTACCCCCGCAAGAATCATAGACTTCTAACCCGATGTTATCCGCACCTCCGTCAAAGTAAATAACCACGGAACCAACGGCTGGTGCCGTGAAGCTTATAAAATATCCAAAATTACCAAAAGCATCACAAGAAGGATTTTCGTTGTTAGCAGCGACATCCGCACCATTGGCAAAATTAAATGTAATAGGCGAAGCACTGCTACAATCGGCTTCAACGGTCATAGAAAAAGCATTAGCGCAAGTTTCACCAGGAGTTGCAGTGACAAAGTTTGATGGACCTGTAAGTGTTGCCGATGACGACGTGCAGTTGCTTTGTACATAAAAATCATATGGAGTTCCTGCGGTAAGTCCAGATATTAAATAGGATGTTGTTGTTAAACCTGTAATAGCATTACCTGTTCCTGGGGCAAAACCAGCTGGTCCCCACTCTAAATCGTAAGTATCTGCGCTTCCTAAATCTTGCCAAGTTAATTCGGCTTCAGTTTCTAATATATTGATTGCCGTTAATGAAGACGCTGGTATACAGTCTGGCGCTGCGGTTACATTTATTGTGAAATCTGCAGTGACACCAAATGAATCGTTAAAACATGGATTAGGTGAGCTCTGACCGAAATCAGCAGACCCCATTCTCATATTGTAAGTACCTAATGGGGCATTGGGCATTATAAATGACGCGTCAAATGTTGTTGGGTTTACGTTTGTAGTTTCACCTTGAAAAACCAATTCGGTAGCGTTGTCAAACACTAAATCATTATTG
>Ga0100391_1004257_pt1 | contig 13896 bp, 11 predicted proteins | sample CryGeymeta201515_FD_81541 | JGI IMG/M metagenome (GOLD analysis project Ga0100391, IMG submission 81541) | Groundwater microbial communities from Crystal Geyser aquifers in Utah, USA - Crystal Geyser metaG 2015-15 | ecosystem: Environmental > Aquatic > Deep subsurface > Groundwater | place: USA...
CGTAAGCGGTCTGTTGGTGGATCAGGATGGCACCCGGCTGCAACGCGGTGACAACGCACTGCTCCCGGCCTCACAAAGTTTTGAATTCACCGCCAACGAAGCGTCCGAGCTGCTGGTTACCTCGGATTTTGTCCTGAAAACTTGAGTTGAACCATCTCCAGCCAGGCGCTAATAATTCAAAATATGCAGACTCGAATCATTACACACATCAGCGAATGCGGCGGGCAGGTCGCTGCATTTCAGCAGGCCGTTACCCGTCGCGAACCGGTGCAGCATCGGGGCATCTGCGGCTTCGACGGTTTCATCGACACCTTCATCACTATGACGCACCCGGCCACCATGGCGGAGTTCGGCCCAAAGGTAGCCGCCGCCGCGGGTATCGCGGCCTCGTACGGCGTTGAGCATAAAGGCGACAAGTTTGGCGGCAACGGCCCGCTGATCGCCTCAGCTTTGAGCGACATTTTTGCCAACGGGATCGACATCACCTACATCGGTGCCATGGGGACCGGCGAAGTGCTGCCGATCTACCGTGAAGCCCTGGCGCATAAAATCCGCCGGCTTTACACCCTGGCTGATCCTGCCCACAGCGACTGCCTGGAGTTTGAAGACGGCAAAATCATGCTGAGCGATATGCGCAGCTGCGCTGAGATCACCTGGCCGCGCCTGCTGGAAACAATCGGTGCTGCACCGCTGGCGGAACTCTTGCAGGACTGCCGCTTTATCGGTGCAGTCAACTGGGGCAAACTCCCTCACGTGGGCGAGATTTGGCACAATCTGGCCCGGCAGCTGGCAGATCTGGGCGTGCCGCAGAAGCAGGTCGCCTTTTTTATGGATCTGGCCGAGTTTGAGCAGCGTCCGATGGCAGACCGTCAGCAATTGCTGGCACTTCTGCCGATCATCACCGCGCAATGCCATACCCTGCTCAGTTTTAATCTGAAAGAGGCCTGGCAGATGGCTGACAGCTTTGACGGTGACTTTCATGGCCGCAAAGCTCCGCATTCAGTCGCCGAACTGGCCGTCTTCCTCAAGCAGCACATCGATGTGGACCGCATCATCATCCACCCTAACGACGGAGCCGCCTGCGCTTCAGCCGACGGCTGTACCTATCTGCCGGGTCCCTACTGTAAAAAGCCGCTGATCTCCATCGGCGCCGGCGATAACTTCGGCGCCGGTTGCCTGGCCGCCTGGCTGGAAGGCCTGGACGATCTCGGCATCCTGCTGGCCGGCAACTGCGCCAGCGGCCACTTCGTGCGCAGCGGCCATTCCGCTTCCTTCCACGACATGGCCAAGCTGCTCGATCTCTGGCTGGCAGGCGACGTGCCGGAGCGGCTGTAGTGGCTAAGCAATTCGGAGGCGGTCCACACCGCGCAGCTCAGCCCGCTTGCAAAAGAGAACTGATGCCTTCTATCAAATAGTTTGATCCTGATAAAAGGGGAAATCTGGGAGGGTTCGGCTCCGTCCGGGCCGCGATCGTGCAATCGGTATCGCCTTTGCCGACACGGTCCAGACGGAGCTGGACCCTCCCAACACGGGCCAGACGGAGCTGGACCCTCCCGACACGGTCCAGACGGAGCTGGACCCTCCCGACACGGTCCAGACGGAGCTGGCCCCTCCCAACACGGGCCAGACGGAGCTGGACCCTCCCAACACGGGCCAGACGGAGCTGGACCCTCCCAACACGGGCCAGACGGAGCTGGACCCTCCCGCTTTTGGGAGCAAACCTTTTTTGAACCGGTATTACATGTAATGTGTTGGTGGCGGCAGGATGGAGCTTTTCAGGTGGTCGTCAGCTACGGCAACAGCATAAACATCAGAGCCATCACCAAAGTGGGAAAAAGCGCTGCCAGCAAGAGCTTGAGCGGTGATATGCCATCCTTGAAATAACGGCTGAGGATGCTTTGCCCCGCCGGATTCGGCGCATTGGCAATCACTGTGAGCCCGCCACCGGTTACGGCACCCGCGACGACGGCGTATTCCAGGCCCTGGGCTGTCGCGAGTGCAGTGCCGGTCTTGGAGATCCATTGCCCGGCGATCATTTGTTCGGGGCTGAAAGCGGGCACCTGAGAGGCCAGGAAGGTAATCGCGGCGTTGTCGTTAAACGCAGTTAACACCGTCGCACCAATGAAGAGCGGTATTTCCGACAGCGAGCCAAGCACCGGCGCGATCCACCAGCCCTGAAGTCCGCCATGAGTGACCAGTCCGGCCAAAAAGAAACCGACCATCAGCGGAGACTTCAATTGAATATCATACTGGTGGTGGTGCGTCGCCATCGTGAAGGCGAGGAAGAAAAGAAAACTACCGACAAAGAATGCCGGATGATGCAAGGTCAGCACGGTCCACGCGATGAAGCCCAGGTGCGCCAGCACGACCCAGAGGGGTGCCGGCTTGGGTTCCGGTTCAGTCTGCTGAGTCGCGGCCAGTTCGGCTGCCTTGGCTTGCAGCCCGGCAAAATGACGCCGGAAAATCAGAAAATATGCCAGCGTCGTTATCGTAACGCCCAGCATGGTGCGCCAGCCGAAATGTGTGAACATGAAGGGTAAATTCCAGTGCCAGGTCTCGGCCACCATCAGGACCGGAGGGGCCGCAAAATGCGTCAGCGTGCCCCCGACTGAAATGTTCACAAACAGCAGGCCAAGAGTGGCATACTTGAGCACCGGCGCGGGATCGAGCAGATAAAACTGCTGCCCCAGCAAGACCGCTGCAATCGTCATCGCAGCAGGCTCGGTAATGAAGGATCCAAGCAGGGGCGCGACAATTAAAATCGAGAGCCACCAGGCTGCGGGGCTGTATTTGCCGATCGAGGCCACCCGCCGCAGGGCCGTTTCTGCAAATTGTATCACCGGACGACTGGAGGCGATGGCCATGATGATCACCACAAACATCGGCTCGGTGTAGTTGCGGCTGTCGATATAAGCGGCGGCTGTGGTGAACCCTTCCGGTTGCATCAGCACGATCGCCAGCAGCAATGGGATCAGCCAAATACCGAAGATCGCCTCCACCTCTCCAAAAAAGTGAAAGAGCGTGGCCCGAAAGCTGACAGGCTCGCGCCCGTTCACAAATCGCTTTTGCAGCGACTGCATCTTCGAACGGTGCAGCTGCTCGTAGTGGTGCGCAATGCGGTTGAACTTAGCGGCTAGAAAGGTATGCACCACCGCCAGAAAAAAGATCGCTGTTGCCACCAGGTTGAACGGATCCGCCGCAGCGCGGAGCTTCAGCTGCTCGAATAGACCGAGCGCCTGCCCCCGCTGGATGAGATGCTGCGCTTCCAACTCAGCATAGCCCGATTCCGAAATTGGAAAGGTAGGCTCCACACTGGCCCCAGTATGGCCGCCGCCAGCGGCTAAGAGAGGGAGCGGACCCGCACAAAGTAGTCCGAAGAGGATACAGCCAAGCGGGAATTTGAATAAAATAGCGGTAGTTTTCATTGTAAGCATCAATTTTAGCCCAGCATTGCGACAAATCAATTTTTAACAACAGGATTTTGGCATGAACCTGCAATGTCAATGGCGCGCAAAATTTCGGCGAAAATCTCGTTGCCCTTTTGCCGCTGCGGGGCAAATTGCGCGTCCAGCACCTTAACTGAACCATGAGTCAAAGCCTAGCCTGGAACCGAAAAGACCTGATTGATGTCGAGCACCTCTCGCGCGGTGAGATCGAGAAGATTTTTAATGCCGCCACTGCGTTTAAGCAGGCGATGGAGGCAGAGGACAAAAAACAGCCCTACCTGGAGGGCCGCACCGTCGTCAACCTGTTCCTCGAACCGAGCACACGCACCCGCCTGGCCTTTGAAGTCGCCGCCAACCGCCTGAGTGCCGACACCATCACCGTGACAGGAGAGGCCAGCAGTCTGACCAAGGGCGAGACCCTGCGCGACACCGCCCGCAATATGGAGGCCCTCAAGGCGGATATGATCATCATGCGCCACTCAGCTTCGGGCGCACCCAACTATTTGAGCAAGGTCGTCAACATCCCGGTCATCAATGCCGGGGATGGTTCGCACGCCCATCCCACCCAGGCGCTGCTGGATGCCTTTACCCTGATCGAAAAACTCGGCCCGCTGGATGGCAAAAAAATCACGATTCTGGGTGATATTCTTTTCAGCCGGGTGGCCCGGTCCAACATCTGGTGCCTGCAAAAACTCGGTGCTCAAGTCACGGTCGCCGGGCCCAGCACCCTCGTGCCCAGAGCCTTTGAAGCACTCGGTGTCAAGGTCTGCCACGACCTGCGGCAGGCATTGGAAGATGCCGATGCCGTCATGCTGCTGCGCATCCAGCACGAGCGCCAAACCGCCACCCACTTCCCCTCCATCGGGGAATACACCAGCACCTTCGGGCTGAACCAACAGCGTGCCCAATGGCTCAAGCCGGGCGCCATCATCATGCACCCCGGCCCCATCAACCGCGGCGTGGAGATCGACTCCCAACTGGCCGATTCCGAACAGTCCGTCATCCTGCAGCAGGTCACCAACGGCATCGTGGTGCGGATGGCCGTGCTCCACCTGTGCTACTGCGCCCACAAGGGCAAAGCAGTCGAGCTGCCGGGTTTATTCTAAACCACCCGCTACGCTGGAGAGCACCAAGAAAAGGAGAAAGCCTGCCGTAACATGATCGAACAAGAACGTACCAAGTCTCTTATTTAATCTCATGAAGAAAATCCTTTGGATACAAAACGGACGGGTCATCGACCCCGCCAATCAGCGCGATGCCATCGGCGATATTTTTGCCGTGGACGGCGTGCTGGTCGAGCACTTGGACGATGCCCAAAAAACGGCCGCCACCCGGGTCGATGCCAGCGGCCTGGTAGTGGCACCGGGGCTGGTCGATATTCACGTGCATTTCCGTGATCCGGGCCAGACGCACAAAGAGGACATCGCCAGTGGCTCGCGCGCCGCAGCTGCGGGCGGTTTTACCACCGTGGTCTGCATGCCCAACACCAGTCCGGTCTGCGACAATGCGGGTACCATCCAGCGCATTATGGACAAAGTCGCGCGCGACTCGGTCATCCATATTTACCCTACCGGTTGCCTGACCATCGGGATGAACGGCGAGCAACTCGCCCCCACCGGCCAGCTCAAGAAGGCCGGCGTGGTCGCGGTGACCGACGACGGCAAATGTGTGCAAAGCAATGAGATCATGCGCCGGGCAGTGGAATACGCCAAAATGCTCGACCTGCCGATCATGGACCACTGCCAGGACGCCAGCCTGACCGAGGGTGCCGTGATGAACGAGGGCGAATGGTCGCTGCGGCTCGGGCTGCGCGGCTGGCCGAAAGCCGCCGAGGATATCATCGTGGCCCGCAACGTCATTCTGGCGGAACTCACCGGTGCCCGCATCCACATGCAACACGTCAGCTCCGCCAATTCGGTCGATATCCTCCGCCGTGCCATTGCGCGGGGCGTGCCGGTCAGTGGTGAGGCCAGCCCGCACCACATCGAGTTCACCGATGCCGAGCTGAAAGATTACGACACTGTGTATAAAATGAATCCGCCCCTGCGCACAGCGGCGGACAAGGAGGCATTGATCGAAGGCCTCTGCGACGGCACCCTCGCCTGCATCGCCACCGATCACGCACCGCATAGCCCGGATGAGAAAGACCGCGAGTTCGACACCGCTCCATTCGGCATCATCGGTCTGGAAAACTCCCTGGCCAGTAGCCTGGGCACACTCTATCACAGCGGGCGCCTCCCGCTCAGCGACGTCATCGCCCTGATGACGCATAAGGGAGCGGAACTCTGCCAACTCGCTGCGGGCACGCTCAGCCCCGGTGCTGTGGCCGACATCTGCATCTTCGACCCGGACGAAGCATGGACGGTCGATGCCGGAAAATTTTTCAGCAAGTCCCGCAACTGCCCCTGGCATGGCAAAACGCTCAAAGGCAAAGTCAAAGCCACCTTCGTCGCCGGCGCACAGGTCTATGACGGCCAAATCATCACCGTCTGAGCAAAATTATGGAGACGCCACCGCTCGATGCGCCGATCATCATCGCATCCTTGATCATACTCGCCGTGCTGCTGACCAGTGCGGTGCTCTGGATTCGCCAGGTGCAGCGTCCACGCGACCTGATCGAGACAAATCAGGGCGTCGATGCCTGGTCGATCGGCTGGGTCAATTTTGGCATCTTCATCTGCGCCATGATCACTGCCGTCTTCGTGGCGCAGCAGCTCGGCCTGGCGTTCATGCTGGGGCCTGAAGCGGGCAGCGTGACCGAACTGACGCCCTGGCTGGCAGTGGGCGCAGTCATTCTGCTGCAAGGGCCGATGCTCGCTGTTTTTTACCTGGCCCGCCGCTTCTACCCTGGCCACTATGCCAGCCGCCTGAGCCGGGTCGATTTGTCTTTTGGCGAGTCCTTCAAGTTGGCTGTCCCGCTGTTTTTCATGCTGTTGCCGGTCATCTGGATCGCGACTCTACTCTGGTCCAATGTGTTATCCGGCTTACAGCAAGCCGGTATCGTGGAGGAATTTGCGCCCCAGGAGTTGGTCACGCTGTTTCAAAGCGGGGGCGATTGGGCCGCAATGTTCCTATTGATGCTGATGGCTGTTATCGTCGCGCCCGTAGTTGAAGAGATCATTTTTCGCGGCTGCATCTACCGCTTCCTAAAGAGCCAAATCAGCCTGTTCAGCGCGCAGCTTGTATCCGGGGTCGTTTTCGCTGTCCTGCACGCCAATGTTCTGTCTTTCGTGCCGCTCGTTATCGTAGGCATTGTCCTGGCGCGCGTTTATGAAAAGTCCGGCAGCCTGGCCGTTGCCATCTGGTTTCACGCTTTTTTTAATGCCTTCAGCCTGTTGATGCTCTACATCTCCAGTTTTTCGGATGCTTTCCCCAAATAAATTCCGCCCTCCGTTTTCCGCTTTCAACTTTCCGCTTTGCTATGTTCACACCACACAATAATATCCGTATCGCTGCCAGCCGCCCGCTCCTGCCACCGGCCATCCTGATCGAAGAACTCCCGCTCAGCGAGCAGGCACTGGAGGTCACACACCGGGGCCGGGCCGAAAGCGCCGCGATCCTTGCCGGCGAGGATGACCGCCTCTGCGTTATCGTCGGCCCCTGCTCGATTCACGATCCGCTGGCCGCGCTGGAATACGCCAGCCGTCTGAAGCCCCTGAGCGACCGATATCAGGAGGACCTGCTCATCATCATGCGGGTCTATTTCGAAAAACCGCGCACCGTCGTCGGCTGGAAGGGCCTGATCAATGACCCGCAACTGAACGGCAGCTTCGAGATCAACACCGGCCTGCGCTGTGGCCGCAAGCTGCTGCTCGACATCTGCGAGCTCGGCCTGCCCACCGGTGCGGAGTTTCTCGATACCATCATTCCGCAGTTCATCGCCGACGCCATCGCCTGGGCTGCCATCGGTGCCCGCACCACCGAAAGTCAGGTGCACCGCGAGCTGGCCTCCGGGCTTTCCATGCCGGTCGGCTTCAAAAACGGCACCGGCGGCAACGTGCAAATGGCGATCGATGCCGTCCGCTCCGCCAGCCAGCCCCACTGGTTCCCCTCCGTGACCAAGCAGGGCGTGACCGCGATCTTTCAGACCACCGGCAATGCAACCGCCCACATCATCCTGCGCGGCGGCAGCCGCACCGGCCCCAACTACGAGGCCAAGGATATCGAGCCCATCCTCGAACAGCTGCACAGCTGCGAACTGCCACCACACCTGATCGTCGATTGCAGCCACGGCAACAGTAATAAAGACTACACCCGCCAGGGCGACGTCGCCCGCAACCTCGCCGCGCAAATTGCCGCCGGCCAACGCGGCATCGCCGGACTCATGCTGGAGAGCCACCTGGTCGCCGGTCGGCAGGATTATGACCCGCACGGCAATAACACCTACGGCCAAAGCATCACCGACGGCTGCATCGATTTCGCAGAGACCGAAGTGATTCTCGAGGAACTGGCCGAGGCCGTTCAGCTACGCCGGAAAAGCTAAGCTGTCGCAACCGTCTTTCGCTTACCGCAAGTTACTGCGCACTTAAAAATGGAGCTCATCTTTCCGAAATAAGGATCAAGCCTTGACAAGTGTTTACAGGCAGCATTTCAATAACGTCCTTCCTTAGGGGTGACCTGGTATTGGTCTGAGATGCTCCCTTGCTTCGGCACAGAGCGGTCCCTTCGAACCTGATCCGGTTTATACCGGCGTAGGGAAAGGAAAGGAGAGCCACTCAGTCATTTATTATTAGTCATCAGTCATCAGTCATTAGTCATCAGTCATTAGTCATCAGTTATTAGTTATTAGTTATTAATAATTAGTGATTGAAATCGGCCCTCCCCTTTTCGCCGCCAGAGGCCGGATCTCAAACCCAGTCATTGAGATCCAAATATGAAATACATCCAAAGCACCCTCGTGCTCTCCACCGCGCTGGCCACCGGCTTGTTCGCACAAAACGATAACGAAGCCGTTTACGAGCTTGAGCCCATCGTCGTCACCGGCGAACTCTGGCAATCGGAACTGCAACAAACCAGCGCCAGCGTCAGCGTGCTCGATGCCGCCACACTTGACAGCAACGGCACCCAACATTTCGAGGACGTGATCGGCGCGATCCCCAACCTGACCTGGACCGGCGGCACCTCACGCCCGCGCTATCTGCAAATCCGCGGCATCGGCGAGAACTCGCAGTTCGAGGGCGAGACGCCGGACAGCAGCGTGCGCTTCCTGCTGGACGACTTCGACCTGACCGGCCTCGGCACGGTGGGTAACCTCTTCGATGTGCAACAGGTCGAAGTGCTGCGCGGCCCGCAGGCCGGTGCCTTTGGGGCCAACGCCGCCGGCGGGGTGGTCAAGCTCGTCAGCAACGCGCCCACGCCCTACTGGACCGGCCAGGCCGAGGCCGGCATCGGCAACGACAAGCTCCGCGAAATGGGCGTCGCCGTGGGCGGCCCGCTGCTGGAAAACGATCCGAATCAGCTCACCTTCCGCTTCTCCATCAACAGCCTGAACCAGGACGGTTTCCGTGAGAACCAATTCCTCAACCGCGACGATACCAACGAACGCGACGAACTGACCAGCCACCTCAAAGTCCGCTGGCAGCCCAACGAAAACTGGAGCTTCGAAGGCGGCCTCCTCTACGCTGAAGCCAACAACGGCTACGACGAGTTCACGCTGAATAACGCACGCACCGACACCTTCAGCGACGAACCCGGCCGCGACGAGCAGGAGACCCGCGGAGCCAGCTTCAAAACGAAATACCTCGGGCTGGATAAGGTCGAGCTGACCTATACCGGCCAGTTCACCGACAGCGATTCGCTCTACAGTTACGATTCGGACTGGGGGGCCGAACAAGCACTGGGCTCTCCATTTTACAGCACCTACACCGGCTATATGGCTGTCGCCCGTGAGCGGGATGTCCACTCTCACGAGTTTCGAATGGATTCACAGGACCAGGAAAACGCCTTGGGATTCATCGACCGCTGGACCCTGGGGCTTTATTTCCATCAACTCGATGAGAAGAGCGATATAAATTACGACGAATCCTCCGTCGCCTTTGCCTACGCGGGCAACATAACGGCTGCCTCGGATTACGAAACCTCCACGCTTGCTTGGTTTGGACAAGCCGCACACCACTTCACTCAGGCAACCAGATTGATCGCGGGCTTTCGAATCGAAAGGCACGACGTCGATTTCTCGACCCAAACGCTAAATGACAGTTTAGGTTATATCGCGAGTCCTTTGCCGTTTAAAGCTTCGGAGAAGAATCACTTATGGGGCGGAAAAATCACGCTTGAACATGACTTCACAACTGAGCAAACGCTGTTTGCCAGTGTCACTCGCGGCTACAAGGCCGGCGGTGCCAACGGCGGCACCTTCAGTAATCCCGGCGATCCCCACACCTATGATAATGAGACACTCTGGAACTACGAGGCTGGGCTCCGAAGCTCCTGGATGGAAGGTAAGCTCGACTCCCAGATCACACTTTTCTTCCTCGACAGAAAAGATGCACAGCTAAGGGATTCTTCTGGATCCGGTGGATTTTTCCATTACTTCACATCCAACCAGGGTAATGCCGAACACTACGGTTTAGAGTCAGAAATAACATGGCACTTGAACAGGGATTGGTCTGCTCGAGGTAGCCTGGGCCTAATGGAAACCAAGCTTAGCGCCACCGGCAATGACGTCTCCAATTCGCCCGCATACAACTATAGTGCCCGCTTGGACTACCGTCCCCGGGAGGGAATCTTTGCAGGCATTGAAGTCCTCGGCAGTGATGACTATTTCGAATCCAATAGCCCGGCAAATCGTGAACAACGTAACGCTTACACGGTAGTCAATGCCTCGATCGGTTATCGCTGGGACAACTGGACCTTTACCCTCTGGAGCAAAAATCTCTTTGATGAAGCATACGAGGAACGTGTTTTCTTCTTCAACAATACTGATTTTGGCCCGGTCGATAGTCGCTACGAGGCTCCCGCCGCCCCGCGCACCTTCGGGGTGACGGCGAACTACCGCTGGTGACCGCGAGGCTTATTGACCGCCAGCATACTCTCTCAGCGGGCATGCCGAAAAATCAGCTTATCGTGATTGAAAGGTGAGCCAGTAGCGGTGCGTCAACCTGGCCACAGCCATAAGGTGCGCTGCGGGACGTGGTTGCGCTACCTGGTTAGCAGTCCTCTGCCATCATGCAGCCCTATAAATGAGTTGATTAGTCCGGAATACAAGCTATCATAAAATACATTAAAACTCTTCATTACCTCACATTCACCCTGCTATTCGTCTTACTTGCCACTGCTCAAGCGGCCAAACCGGCTGGCGCAGGCCAAGGCAAATCCGGCAAGGAAATAGGCGCAGCTCAACGCGAAATGGGCGCAGCCCATAAAGAAAAAGGCATGCAGCAGGCTGAAAAAGCCAAGTCCGGAGCCAGCGAAAAAGCCAAAGCCGCCGAGAAAAAAGCAAAGCAACCGGAGGAAGCCGCCGAGAAAAGCGACCAAGCCCGCGAGCGGGCCGCTGAGGCCAAGCAAAAAGCGGCCCAGGCTCAGGAAAAGACAAAGACCCAAGCCAAGGAAAAGTCCAATGCCAGCGACAAAACCGATGCTGTCCGCAAAGAAGCAGGCAAGGGTTCGGAAACCGGCCAGGCCAAGCGCGCAGAGAATAGCCGTAAGTGGTGGAAGTTCTGGGGCGAATAATACCTTCTTCCAAAAAGTTCGATCCTTATAAAATGAGGAAGTTTGTGAGCCCGGCTCCGTCCGGGCCGTGATCGTGCAATCGGTATCGCTTTTGCCGACACGGTCCGGACGGAGCCGGACCCTCCCGTTAAACGGATCACACCTTTTTCGAACCGGTATAAGCCGCAAGTGGTGCTTCAATTACAAGCATTCTGCGTTTAGTTAGAAGCGCAGAATGCTCTAGAAAACCCATTCCGCCCGTAAGATCACGGAGCCAAAGCGTGAGCGGTTGCGCTGATGCTCGAACTCCTGACTGCGCAGAGTGTGCGAAAGACTCAGCTCCAGTGGTTCCCGGCGCACGGCCACACCGAAGCTGATCTCACCCACCCAAGGCTCGGAATCGACCGAGAATTGCCAGTTCCAGAAAACCGGACCGTCCAGGGTAATGTCGTGCAGCACAGCGTAACCGCGTACCCCGGCAAAGCCATAAAGTGAGAGGCGCTGGGTGCCTCCCACGCCGTCGGCAAAGAGCGTATCCGTAAAGCTCCCCAATTGCACCCTGGGCGTGTTGTGCGTGGCGGGCAAATTGTAGCCGCTGCGGATCAGCACACCCAGGTAGGCGTCGGTCCGGTAGTTCCCCACGGCGGCTCCCCATTCGTAAAAACCATCAACTTCGATCCACCGGTCTGGAGCATGATCGAGAAAAACCAGTCGCTGTTTGTGATCGAAGTGCAGGTTCACCGTGAGTTCAGCAGGTGCCTGCGAGTCCCATCCCTGAAAGATCGGGCTATCCGAGACCTTCTCATGGACCCAATCCTGGGTGTCCTGAGCATAGCTGTTGCGCCCGGTCGTTCCCAGCGTAAGCGTCGCGGTGCTAGCGGAGTCGCCCGCATTGGCCTGCAGGGAAAACTCCAGCCCCAGCCAACCGGCATAAGGACGCTCGCCGGGCGGTGGCGTCAGCGCTGCCGGTGTGTCCGGCGTGAACATGAGCTGCGTGAGCCCAATCCCGTATTGGATCCGCTCAATTTGTGGCTCCGGAAATTGCCAGCGCCCGAATATGCCGTTCCCCTCCGCGCCGGTTAGTGTTTTCAAAAAATCCTGCAGCCGGTTGAAGTTGTCTCCCTCCGGCGACAGCTCGCGGGCATAGGCAATCCGCGCGCCGTTGGTGTAGCCGTCGTCCCGCCCGACCAGCAGATCGTTGTCCCATTGCAGGATGAGCTGCGGAAGATCAACGCGCTCCACGGCCTGCACTGAGCTGCTTAGCAGGCTGATAATTAAGACCTGTCCCAGCCGGATTAGGTGCGTATTTGATAACATGGCAAATTACTGAACTGAACTTCGCAATCGGGACAGGCGAGAATGAGGGGCACCCGATACAATCAGCTTGTCGTTATTTAGCGGGTAGCCGGAGGGCTGCCATCTTCTATAAATGCATCTTCGCAGCAAGCAAGTTCCGACGACGCCTGGTGCCCGGAGCCGGACTCGAACCGGCACGCCATTGCTGGCAAGGGATTTTAAGTCCCCAGTGTCTACCATTCCACCACCCGGGCAGGCTTCGGAAAGTCTGAGATCGAAGCGGTTGCCACATGCGCTGGCAAGTCTGGAACTGATAAAAGCATTCGGCGGACAGGGCTTTTTTTGAAAACAGGCCGGAGGCGCTGTTCTCGTAGCAAAGGCGTCCCGCCTGTGTCCCGGAAACTGCCGGCATACCAACAAAAAAGCCCGTCACGTTGACGGGCCTTTTGAAAATAAACGGATGCGCAGCTTAGTTCTTAATCTCGCGGTGCAGAGTGTGGCGGCGAAGATGCTTGTTATACTTCTTCTTCTCGACGCGCTCGGGCTGCTTCTTCTTGTCGCGCGAAGTCATGTAGCGGGAAACGGGCTTCCCCTCGGCGCGGGCTTCGGTGCATTCAATTGTGATGTGTTCTCTGGGCATAGCAGGACCTAAGTTAAATTTGGAAAAGAGGCGGAAAGTAGGCAGTCGGCGCGGTGGTGCAAGCCTTTATTTTGACGAATATCAAGCCTCCAGCAGCAGTTCCTCAAAAAAGGTGATCGTGGGCTTGAGGCCTTGATCCAACGAGATGCCAGGCTCCCAGTCAAGGATACTGCGGGCCTGGGTGATATCCGGCTGGCGCTGCTGCGGATCATCTGAGGGCAGCGGCTGATGCACAATCCGGGACTTGCTGCCGGTCTGGGCGATGACTTTCTCCGCCAACTCCAGAATGGTGAATTCACCGGGATTGCCCAGGTTGACCGGGCCAATCGTCTGCTGCTGGTTCATCAGGCGGATAAAGCCTTCGATCAAGTCGTCGCAATAGCAGAAGGACCGGGTTTGCTGCCCCTCGCCATAGACGGTGATGTCCTGGCCGCGCAGGGCCTGGACGATGAAGTTGGAAACGACGCGCCCGTCGTCGGGACACATGCGCGGACCGTAGGTATTAAAAATCCGGGCGATCCGGATATCGACCCCATTCTGCCGGTGGTAATCCAGAAACAGGGTTTCCGCGCAGCGCTTACCTTCGTTGAGCAGTCGCTCGCATAGGTGGCTTCCAAGAAAGCCGGCACCGCCGGTAATGAGTATTCGCATGCTGGTAAATCAGGTTTGAGATTTGGGCATAGTCCACCATATTATTTTCGATAAAATGAGAACTTCAAAATACGCGGCGGCATACTCAGGTCGCCTGATCCGGCTGGCCGGTAGCCTCCTGCTGACTTGTGCCGGTGCGCTCGCGCTCAGCGCACAGTCAGAGCCCGTCCCGGAGGCGACCGCCCCCGCCCGGCCCACTGCCAGCGATGCCGC
>Ga0100391_1004258_pt1 | contig 13893 bp, 13 predicted proteins | sample CryGeymeta201515_FD_81541 | JGI IMG/M metagenome (GOLD analysis project Ga0100391, IMG submission 81541) | Groundwater microbial communities from Crystal Geyser aquifers in Utah, USA - Crystal Geyser metaG 2015-15 | ecosystem: Environmental > Aquatic > Deep subsurface > Groundwater | place: USA...
CATGGAAACGGGCATTGTCGGGCGGCTCTGGACCTCGTCGGTGGCGATCGGGCGGCAGCATGGTTTCGACATCCAAGTCTTTGGAGAAACAGCAGGTTTCCGCTGGGCCTCGGAGCAGCCGAACCAGGTTTTCTACACCCCCGTGGGCGGGCGCACGCAGATCATGGAAAAGGGCGAAAGCGGCCTGTCCGACGAGGCGACACGCCTGTCGCGTGTGGCGATCGCGCACCCGGAAGGCTTTCCGCTGGCGGTGGCGAATATCTATGTGGACCTGGCCCGCGCGATCCGGGGCGAGGTGGTGGAGAGCCTGCCGAAAGCGGTGGATGGCCTGCGCTCCATGGCGGCGGTTCATGCGGCCGTCGCCTCGGCCGGGGCGCGCGGGACATGGGTCGATGCACGGCCCCCGATGCTGCGCTGAGGGGCGCGCACAGCCCGTACACACCCTGTACACATCCTGTACATACACGTGGCACCGGATGGGCCGAACCGGACGCGCAGCGCGGGGGCGGATCAGCGCCGGGGGCGGAGCGTCCCGCGCTCGATCACCCGGCAGGGGAACAGCCGGGTTTCGGGGTGACGTTTGGGCGTTTCGACCGTGCCGAGCACGAGGTCGATGGAGGCGCCGATGATCTCGGCGACGGGCTGGCGGATGGTGGTCAGGTCGATCAGTTGCCACGCCGCCATCTGCATGTCGTTGAGCCCGATGATCCCGATATCGTCGGGGCAGCGCAGGCCGGCTTCGCTGATCGCCGAAAGCGCGCCGATGGACAGCACGTCGTCGCCGCAGAAATAAGCCTCGGCCGGGCCCTGCATCAGCAGCTTTGTCATCTCCACCCGGCCGGCATCGAAGGAATAGGCGGTGGCATAGCTGACCGAGACCTCGATGCCCGGATGATCGCGCAAGGCGCCGACAAAGCCCAGCGCCCGGTCTTGGGTGGAGGTCGCCATTTCCGGCCCGCCCATGAAAGCCACCCGCTTGTAACCCCTTGCCATCAGGCACTCTGCCGCCATGCGGCCACAGGCGGCGTTGTCGATGCCGACGATATGGACCTGCGGCGCGGTGGTGTAGCGCCCGAAGGAATGAACCACGGGAATGCCCGCGTCGCGGTATGCCTCGGCGAAGGCGGGCGGCAGGGTGGAGGAGGCGATGATGGCGCCGTCGACGGAATACTGGCGCAACATGCGGATCGAATGGGCGGGGTCGGTTTCGCTGCTGAGATTGACCAGAAGCGGGCGCAGGCCGCGATCCTGAAGGCCGCGGGTGAAGAGATCGAACACCTCCAGAAACAGGGGGTTACGGAAGTTGTTGGAGACCAGCCCGATCAGTTTCGTGCGCCCCGTCGTCAGCGAGGAGGCCAGCGCATTGGGCGAATAGCCCAGCGCCCGCGCGGCCTTTTCGACCTTGGCGCGGGTCTTGGCCGAGACCGAGGCGCCTTCGGTGAAGGCACGCGACACGGCCGAGGTGGAAACCCCGGCGCGTTCGGCCACGTCCTTCAAGGTTATCGCCATGTCTTGCCCTTCGCTTGCCGGGGTAGATACGCGACTTTTTCAAGGAAACAATGGGAGATGCCGTGGTTTTTTGCAACCGGTTGCAAAGAATCGGAATCGGGTCTACGGTTTTCGGCAAGGTGGGCTGGGAACCGACCCATGAGCCACCGTCAGACATGTTGGGAGGACATCATGACAGCTTTCTTCAAGACCGTGGCCGTGACGGCGGTGGCCGCGTCGGCCCTGCTGGGCGCCACTGCCGTCAGCGCCGAGGGCGAACGGTATATCCTTGTCAGCCATGCCCCGGACAGCGACAGCTGGTGGAACACGATCCGCAACGCGCTGGCGCTGGCCGGCGAGCAGATGGACGTGACGGTGGAGTATCGCAACCCGCCGACCGGTGACATCGCCGACATGGCGCGGATCATCGAGCAGGCGGCGGCAAGCGGCCCGGACGGGATCATCACCACGCTGGCCGACCCGACCGTGCTGAGCGATTCGATCCGCGCCGCCGTGGCGCAGGGCATCGACGTGATCATCATGAATTCCGGCACGCCGGAGCAGGCGGCCGATGTGGGCGCGCTGATGTATGTCGGCCAGCCCGAATACGATGCCGGTCTGGCCGCCGGTCAGCGTGCGGCGCGCGACGGGGTGACCAGCTTCCTGTGCGTGAACCACGTCATCTCGAACCCTGTCGTGGCCGAGCGCTGCGTGGGCTTCGCGGACGGTCTGGGCGTGGATCTGGGCGACAGCATGATCGACGCGGGGCAGGATCCGCAGGAGATCCGCAACCGGGTGATGGCCTATCTGAACGCCAACCCCGATACCGACGCGGTGCTGACGCTGGGGCCGACCAGCGCGGACCCGACGATCCTGGCGCTGGAAGAGCTGGGCCTTGCCGGCGACATCTATTTCGGCACCTTCGATCTGGGCGAGAACATCGTGCAGGGCATCCGCGACGGTGTGATCGAGTGGGGCATCGACCAGCAGCCGTTCCTGCAGGCCTATCTGCCGGTCGTGGTTCTGACCAACTACCACCGCTATGGCGTGCTGCCGGGCAACAACATCAACTCGGGCCCCGGTTTCATCACCGCCGACGGCCTGGCGATGGTGGAAGCGCTGGCCGGCGAATACCGCTGATCGGTTGACGGGAGCCTTGAGGGGCAGGCGGCGGAGACGGTGCCTGCCCCTTTTCCATCGGCATGGACCCAAGGGGAGAGGGTGACATGAGCGTGATCGACGGCGCGACGGACGAACGCATCAAGAAGACCGGCGGCTTGCGCCGATGGCTGATCCGGCCCGAGCTGGGCGGGATCGTCGGTACCATCGCGGTTTTCGTCTTCTTCGGCATCCTCGCGGGCGACAGCGGGATGTTCAACGCGCAGGGGATCCTGAACTGGAGCCAGATCAGCGCGCAGTTCATGATCATCGCGGTGGGCGCGTGCATGTTGATGGTGGCGGGCGAATTCGACCTGTCGGTCGGTTCCATGATCGGCTTCGCGGGCATTTCCATCGCCATGTTCGGCGTGGTCTGGGGCCTGCCGATGTGGGTGGCCATCCTGATCACCTTCGCGATCTGCATGGGTGTCGGGGCGATCAACGGCCTGATCGTGGTGCGCACCGGTCTGCCCAGTTTCATCGTGACGCTGGCCTTCCTGTTCATCCTGCGCGGCTTCACCATCTTCATCCCGCAGACGGTCGAGAACCGCACCATCATCGGCGGCATCGCGGAGGCGGCGCAGGGCGATTGGCTGGCGGCGGTGTTCAGCACCGACCTTGCCGGGTGGCTGTTCGTCTGGCTGGCCGATATCGGGCTGATCGACACCTTCAGCCGGGGCAGCCGCGCGGGAGAGCCGGTGATCTCGGGCATTCCGATGCTGCTGGTCTGGGCGGTGGCGATGGTGATCGCGGGCCATGTCGTGCTGACGCGCACGCGCTTTGGCAACTGGATCTTCGCGGCGGGCGGCGACGCGCAGGCGGCGCGCTATGTCGGCGTGCCGGTGGACCGGGTGAAGATCATCATGTTCATGACCACGGCCTTCTGCGCCACGGTCTTCGCCTGCCTGCAGGTGTTCGAATTCGGCTCGGCCGCAGCCGACCGGGGCGTGCTGAAGGAATTCGAGGCGATCATCGCGGTGGTGATCGGGGGCGCGTTGCTGACCGGCGGATACGGCTCGGTCATGGGGGCGGCTTTGGGGGCGCTGATCTTCGGCGTGGTGCAGCAGGGGCTGTTCTTCGCGGATGTGGAATCGTCGCTGTTCAGGGTGTTCCTGGGCTTGATCCTTCTCTTCGCGGTGATCCTGAACACCTATATCCGCCGCATCATCACGGGAGAACGGTGATGTCCGATGTCCTGGTCCACATGGAGAACATCACCAAGCATTTCGGCCCGGTGATCGCGCTGAACGGGGTGTCGTTCGACGTGAAGGCGGGCGAGTGCCACTGCCTTCTGGGGGATAACGGGGCAGGCAAATCGACTTTCATCAAGACGATGTCGGGGGTGCACAAGCCGACCTCGGGCGAGATCCTGTTCGAGGGGCAGCGGATGAGTTTCGGTAGCCCGCGCGACGCGATGGAGGCGGGCATCGCCACGGTCTACCAGGACCTGGCGATGATCCCGCTGATGTCGGTCACGCGCAATTTCTGGATGGGGCGAGAGCCGCGCCGGCGTGTCGGGCCGTTGAAGGTCATCGATTTCGATCTCGCCAACCGCACCACGATGGACGAGATGGCGCGCATGGGGATCAACCTGCGCTCGCCCGATCAGGCGGTGGGCACGCTGTCGGGGGGCGAGCGGCAGACGGTCGCCATCGCGCGCGCGGTCTATTTCGGCGCCAAGGTGCTGATCCTGGACGAGCCGACCAGCGCGCTGGGCGTGCGGCAGACGGCGAACGTGCTGGCGACGGTGGACCGGGTCCGCAAGAGCGGGATCGGCGTTGTCTTCATCACCCACAACGTGCGCCACGCGATGGCCGTGGGCGACCGCTTCACGGTGCTGAACCGGGGCCAGACCCTTGGCACGGCGGATCGCGGGCATATCACGGCGGAGGACTTGCAGGACCTGATGGCGGGCGGGCAGGAAATGGCCGCGTTGGAGGGATCGCTGGGGGGCACGGTATGAGCTATTACACTGGTGAAGATCTGTCGGTGGCGGCGTTCCGGGCGCTGGTGGCGCAGAAGCTGGACCCGGCCTCGGTCCCCCGTGCGGATGCGATCGAGAAGTCTGTCCCGGTCTACGACATGGCGCGGTTGCGCCCGGACCTGCGCGGCGCGGCGCGGCGCGGCTTGCAGGCGGAATGGGCCTGGGTGCTGAAGGACGGGCCGGGGGTGTTGTTGCTGAAGAACAGCTTTCCCGATCTTGCCGTGATCGACCGGGCGACGGCGCTGTTCGACGCCATCATTGCGCGCGAGGCGGCGGCGGGCGGGGCCAAGGGCGATCATTTCGGCAAGGCCGGCAAGAATGCGCGGATCTGGAACGTGGCGCAGAAGCAGTGCCTTGCCGATCCGGAGGGTTTCGTCCTCTACCACGGCAACCCGGCCATCGACGCGGTCAGCGAGGCGTGGCTTGGCCCCGGCTACCAGATGACCACGCAGGTCAATGTCGTGCGCCCCGGCGGTGCGGCGCAGACGCCGCATCGCGATTACCACCTGGGTTTCATGTCGGCGGAGCGCATCCGCGACTTTCCCGTCCATGTCCATGACCTGTCGCCGTTCCTGACCCTGCAGGGCGGGATCGCCCATGGCGACGCGCCGGTGGAGGCGGGGCCGACCCGGCTGCTGCCGTTCAGCCAGTCCTACGGGCCGGGCTATCTTGCCTATCACGAGGCAGAGTTTGCCGCGGTCTTCGCCGACCACGCGGTGCAGGTGCCGCTGGACAAGGGCGACGTGATCTTCTTCAACCCCGCCCTGTTCCATGCGGCGGCCGAGAACCGGACGGCGGACATGCACCGCATGGTGAACCTGATGCAGGTCTGTTCCGGCCTCGGGCGCGCGATGGAGGCGTTGGACCGCGCGGCGATGTGCCGGGCGATCTACCCTGTGCTGCAGCGCCTTGCCGCCGCACAGGAGCCCGATCCGGCGGTCGATACGGCTGCCGCGGTGGCGGCGGCGGCGGAGGGTTATTCCTTTCCCACCAGCCTCGATACCGATCCGCCGGTGGGCGGGCTGGCGCCTGAGACCATGGCGCAGTTGTTCCACCGGGCCCTGGCGGCGGGCATGGCGCCCGAAGCCTTCGCGCAGGCGCTGGCCGCGATGGCCGCGCGGCGGCGGGCGTGAGGTTTGGCGTGGCCTGCTGGGTGCTGACCCGCGGCCGGTGCGCCGGTGGCGGCGGCAGGATTTGAGTTTGTCTGCCAAGATGAACGAGGGCGTCAGGCCCGGCCGCGGGCGGCGGCGAGGGCCTGTGACAGGGTCGCGCGGTCGCCGATCTGGTTGGCGAGGATGAGGATCAGGCGGGCATTGAGCGCGTCGGATTGATCCTTGGTCAGCCCGGCATGGGCGGCCAGCAGTTCATCATAGAAGCCATCGGGATCGGGGATGTTGGGGGCTGTGGTCAGGGGCATGGTTGTGCGGTCGCTGTGTTGAGGGCTGTGCGGATGACATCGGGGGCGGCGTCGGCCCAGCGGGCGGCGACATGCTGGTCGGGGCGGATCAGGTAGAGCGCGCGCGGCGCGTGGCCGAGGTAGCGGGCGCGCAGGTCGGGTGTGAGGTCGGCGTCGGCAAGTGTCAGGCTGCGCAGCGGGATCGCGGTTTCGGGGCAGGCGGGGGGCGGACAGCCGATCGCGAGCAGCGTGAAGCTGCCGCCGAGGCGGTCGAGCAGGTAGCCGGAGGCCAGCGGCGCGTCGGGGCAGGGGCTGCCGGGCCGCGTGCGGGCCGGTCCGTCGAGGGCGTCGGTGCCGTTCAGCGGCGATCCGTCATAGGTCGATGGCGTGGAGAGGCGGCCCGAATTCACCATGGCGCGCGCGAAGGGGTGGTCGCGGGCGAGCGTCAGGACGGCGTCGCGGAAGATCCGGGAGATCTCGGATTTCGGGGTCAGGAAGTCGGTGGCGCGGGTGGAGTTGAGGATATTCTCGTCCGCAGCCGCTGCGCGTTCGGCGTGGTAGGTATCGAGCAGGGCATCGGGGGCGTGGCCCTTGAGCACGAGGTCGAGTTTCCATGCGAGGTTGTCGGCGTCCTGCAGGCCGGAATTGGCCCCGCGCGCGCCGAAGGGCGAGACCTGGTGCGCGGCGTCGCCCGCGTAAAGGACGCGGGCGTGGCGGAAGGCGTCCATCCGGCGGCACTGGAAGGTGTAGATCGAGGTCCAGACCAGATCGTATTCGGTGCCCGGGGGCAGGAATTCGTCGATGCGCTGGCGGATCTTGCCGGGGGCGAGTTCGGCCGTGCGGTCGATGTCCCAGCCAAGCTGGAAGTCGATGCGCCAGATATCGTCGGGTTGCTTGTGCAGCAAGGCCGATTGCGGCGCGCTGTGCAGGGGCGGTTCGAACCAGAACCAGCGTTCGGTCGGGAAGGGGGCTTTCATGCGGACATCGGCGATGAGGAAATTGTCCTCGAACACGCGGCCCTTGAAGGAGAGGCCCATGGCCTCGCGGATGGGCGAGCGGGCGCCATCGGCGGCGATGACGTGATCCGCCGTCGCTGTGTAGGGGCCGTCGGGGGTGTCGATGGCGAGGGTGACGTGGTCGGCGTCCTGCGAGACGGCGGTGACGGTGTTGCGGCCGCGGATCTCGATCGGCGCGCCCTGCGCCTCGAGGACGCGGAGCCGGTCGACGAGGAATTTCTCGAGGTAGGGTTGTTGCAGATTGATGAAAGCCGGGTTGCGGTGGCCGCCTTCGGGCAGAAGGTTGAAGGTGAAGACCTCGTTCTTGCCGTGGAAGACCCGGCCCATGTTCCAGACCACGCCCTTGTCGCGCAGGGGCTGCCCCGCACCGAGGCGGTCGGCGATTTCCAGCGTGCGCTTGGCGAAGCAGATCGCGCGGCTGCCCTGGCCCGCGCCCTCGCTGTCGTCGAGGATCAGCACCGGCGTGCCCTTTTGCGCGAGGTCGAGGCCGGTCGCGAGGCCGACGGGCCCTGCGCCGATGATGAGGACACGATGGTGATGGGGCTTCGGGTCCGCCTGGGCGGGGACCGGGGTGTAGGGGTAGAGGACATGGGTGAGGGCGTGGGTGGCTCCGATGGTCATGGATCGGCTTTCGGGTCTGTGGCTGGGGTTATCACGCGTGATAAGGCGTCTAATGCCTTGTTATCGTTTCAAAACGGAGATTTCGTTATCCTTTTGTCAAGACACGCGGTCCCGATGACGTTGTGCGGTGGGGTGGCGGGGTCGGGTGGGCCGGCGGGGTGAACCCCGCCCTACGGGGGGAGCGGCGGGTTGCACCCAGCCGTAGGGGGGGCGCGGCGGGGGGGGCGGCGGGTCAGCCTTGCAGTTGGTCCCACATCTCCAGGTCGCGCGCGGCGGTCCAGATGCGCGGATGGGCGATGCCGCGCGCCTCGTCATGGGCGCGGGCGACGTTGAAGGGGAGGCAATGTTCGTAGATGGCGTAATCGGCGAACTTGGGATCGCATTCGGCGCGCACGGCGTCCCACGCGTCCTTGAGGCTGCCGCCGCGTGCCGCCACCCGTGCGGCGGGGCGGTAGGTGCTGTCCACGAAATCGCGGGTGGAGGCGATGGCGCGGGCGACGGCCTCGGCCCCGATCAGCGCGCCGCCGCGACCCGGCGCGATGGCGTCAGGCCGGTAGGCGGCGATGGCATCGAGCGTCCCGCCCCAGTCGGCAAAGTGGCCGTCGCCGCAATAGCAGGCGGACCGGTCCTCGACGATGTCGCCGGTGAAGAGCACGCCCGCGTCTGGCACGTGGATGACGGCGTCACCCGCCGTGTGGGCGCGCCCGACATGGGCGATGTCGACGCGGCGGTTGCCGAGATGGACGGTCATGGACTGGCTGAAGGTGGTGGTGGGCCAGGTCAGGCCGGGGATGCTTTCGTGGCCTTCGAACAGGCGCGGGAAGCGCTGGAATTCGCTGTCCCAATCCTCCTGCCCGCGTTCGGCCACCATGGCGCGCGCCACATCGGACATGATGATCTGCGGCGCGCCGTAGGCGGAGGCCCCCAGCACGCGGACGGCGTGGTAGTGGGTCAGCACGAGGTGGCTGATCGGCTTGTCGGTGACCGAGCGCACGCGGTCGATGACCTTCTGCGCGAGGCGGGGGGTGGCCTGCGCCTCCACGATCATGACGCTGTCATCGCCGATGATGACGCCGGAATTCGGATCGCCCTGGGCGGTGAAGGCGTAGAGGCCGTCGCCGATCTGGTCGAAGGTGATGGGTTTCTCGGTGAGGTCGGCTTGGGAGGCGAAGGCTTTGGCCATGGGAGTTGATCCTCGGGGTTGTGCCTGTGGCCGGGTCGGGAGCCTTGGGCGGGAGGGAAGGGGAACCGGCTGGCCGGTCAGGGCGCGAAGGGGTCGGGCAGGGCGGGCAGGACCTGCCCGGTGCAGGGGCCGAAGCCGATGCGGTAGCCATCGCCCCGGGCGTGGCCGTGGAGCGCGAGGGTGTCGCCATCCTCGATGAAGGTGCGGGTTTGGCCGTCGGGCAGGGGGAGCGGCTCGGCCCCGCCCCAGGAAAGCTCCAGCAGGGAGCCGCGATTGTCGCGCGCGGGGCCGGAAATGGTGCCGGAGCCAAGCAGGTCGCCCGCGCGCATCGGGCAGCCGGAGGAGGCGTGGTGGGCGAGTTGCTGGGCGGCGGAGTAGTAGAGTTCGGCCGCGTTGGTGTGGGCGATGGGGTGGCCGTTGAGGGTGACGGCCAACGCGATGTCGTGGTTCATCGGCGTGGTGTCGGCGAGGTGCGGCAGGAGCGGCGTTTCCCGCGCGGGCGGGGGGATGCGGAACGGGCGCAGGGCCTCGGCCGGCACGATCCAGGGGCTGATCGTGGTGGCGGTGGCCTTGGCCTGGAACGGCCCCAGCGGTTGGTATTCCCAGGCCTGGATGTCGCGCGCGGACCAGTCGTTGAGCAGCACGTAGCCGAAGATGGCGGCGTCGGCCTGATCGACGGTGAGGGGGCCTTCGGAGGCGGTGCCGACCACCGCGCCAAGCTCCAGTTCGATGTCGAAGCGGCGGGAGGGGGCAAAGATCGGGGTATCGTGGTCCTTGCCCTTGAGTTGGCCCCAGGGGCGGCGGATCGGGGTGCCCGAGACCACGACCGATGACGCGCGGCCATTATAGCCGATGGGCATGTGCAGCCAGTTCGGTGGCAGGGCGTTCCCGGCGCCGCGGAACATGGTGCCGACATTTGTGGCGTGGTGCCGCCCGGCGTAGAAGTCGGTGTATTCCGCGACGCGGAAGGGCAGGTGCAGGGTGGCCTCGGCCAGGGGGACGGAGAAGGTGGCGATGGCGTCCTGCGCCGCGTCCGGGGCATCGTGGCGCAACAGGGCGGTCAGGGCGGCGCGGTAGGCGGCCCAGGTCGTGGGGCCGAGATCCATGAAGTCGTTCCAGACCGGCGCATCGAGCACATCGGCGTCGGGGTCGGCGCGCAGGATATGGGCGGCTTCCAGCCCGGTGGCGTCCACGATCCGGTCGCCCACGGCCACGCCGCAGCGCAGGTCGCCGTCCCCGACGGAGAAGACGCCATGGGGCAGGTTGTTGAGCGGGAAATCGGTGGTGGGGGTGTTGGCCGAGGGGAGCCAGGAGCGGATCAGGTCGGGCATCGGGCATCGCTTTCGGGCGTCGGGCCCTTTCGGGCGCCGGGATCCGGGGCTGGCCGACCCTCCGGGGGGAGGTTTTCGGCCAAGATGAACGGGGGCGTGGCGCTTGGGCCGGGGGCGGCGTCGGGTTGTGCTGCGGGGGCGGTGGCGGGCGCGGGCAGGGTGCGGCAGGCGGCGGCGGCTTGCGGGGAGTCCGGCGCGCGTTCGGTGTTTGCGGGCGGGGGGCGGCGGGGTGCACCCCGCCCGGCGCAGGACCGCCGGGCGATGGCGATCAGCGCGAAGGGCGCGGCGGTCGTGGCCGCGATGACGAGGCCGATGAGAATCCATGCGGTGGGGGTCATGGTGCGTCCGGGTCGCTGCCGGGATCGGACGCGGGGAGGGGCGGGCGGGCGGTGCTGGCGGTGCTGGCGGCGCGGGCGCGGGCCTGGCGCTCTGCAAGCCAGACGAAGCGCCCGAGGCCCGCAAGCACCACACCGCCCAACGCGAAGAGCAGCAGGAAGGTGCCCCAAGTCATGGCTTGGCCGCTGTCTGGGTGCCGGGGTGCAGCGACCCGTCGAATTTCTTCTCCAGGCTCTCCCAGCAGTCGATGTAGTTGTCCTGCAACGGCGCCTCCTGCGCGGCGAAGCGGGTCAGGTGCTGGGGAAAGCGCGTCTCGAACATGAAGGACATGGTGTTGTCGAGTTTGTGCGGCTTGAGATCGGCGTTCGACGCGCCCTCGAACGCCTCGCGGTCGGGGCCGTGGGGGAGCATCATGTTGTGCAGCGAAATGCCGCCCGGCGCGAAGCCCTGCGGCTTGGCGTCATACTGGCCGTAGATGTTGCCCATCAGTTCGGACATGATGTTCTTGTGATACCACGGCGGGCGGAAGGTGTTTTCGGCCACCATCCAGCGTTCGCGGAACAGCACGAAGTCGATATTCGCGGTGCCGGGCTGGCCGGAGGGGGCGGTGAGCACGGTGAAAATGCTGGGGTCGGGGTGATCGAACAGGATCGCGCCGACGGGGCAGTAGGTTTTCAGGTCATATTTCAGGGGTGCGTAGTTGCCGTGCCACGCCACCACGTCGAGGGGCGAGTGGGGAATGTGGGTTTTGTGGAACTGGCCGCACCATTTGAGGGTGACGGTGGAGGGCACCTCGCGGTCCTCGAACGCCGCGACGGGGGCCTTGAAGTCGCGCGGGTTGGCCATGCAGTTGGCGCCGATGGGACCGCGGCCCGGAAGCTCGAACTTCTGGCCGTAGTTCTCGCAGACGAAGCCGCGCGCGGGGCCGTCGAGGAGTTCCACGCGGTAGACGAGGCCGCGGGGGAGGATGGCGATGTCCTGCGGGGCGACGTCGAGGATGCCAAGCTCGGTGCAGAAGCGCAGGCGGCCTTCCTGCGGGACGACCAGAAGCTCGCTGTCGGCGGAGTAGAAAAAATCGTCCACCATGGATTGCGTCACGAGGTAGACATGGGCCGCCATGCCGACTTGCGTGTTCACGTCGCCCGCCGTGGTCATGGTGCGCATGCCCGTCAGCCACGTTGTCGGAGCCTCGGTGTGCGGCACCGGGTCCCAGCGGTATTGGCCAAGCGAGGTCACGTCCGGGTCGACATGGGGGGCGGAGCGCCAATAGGGCAGGTCTATCTTTTCGTAGCGGTGGGAGTGTTTGACGGAGGGCCGGATGCGGTAGCACCAGGTGCGCTCGGGGCGGGTATGGGTGAAGGCGGTGCCGGAGAGTTGTTCGCCGTAGAGGCCGTAGGCGACCTTCTGGGGCGAGTTCATGCCTTGGGGCAGGGCACCGGGCAGGGCCTCGGTCTCGAAATCATTGCCGAAGCCGGGCATGTAGCCTTCGTGCGGGCCGGGCAGGCTGGGGGCTTGGGTCATGGGACGCGGATTGGATTGAACGTTCATGGGGGCCTCCGGGGTGGGTGAGGCAGAGGGTAGTGGTTACTTTTGTAACTAACAATAGGTTGTGAGTGCAACCTTCGGACCGAATGCCCGACCTCCGCGCGCGAGGTCGATGGCATCGCGTGATGGACGTACTACAACGGACTGCAGAGGTGGTGTGACAAAAGGAATGGCGCATAAGGGTGACGTCGACTCTTGGACCAAGAATTTTCCCTCTACGCGACGGGTTTACATGCCGAACACGGCGTGATGGAGTTCAGTGCTGGTATTGGGAAGCGACGTAATGGCAAAATTCCGAAAGATCTTCTTCGTGCATATTCCAAAATGTGCCGGCTCGACGGTGTATAGCCACATAGCACGCCACATTCCGGAACGCTGGTGGGACAAGCTCTTGAAACGCCGAAAGCACACCATTGTCCATACAAGATTTCACAACGCCGCGATTGAAACGAGGATTGTCAAGGCAAGACAGTCAAAATTTATTTCTGGCCATTTCGACAATGCGACACTTTTTAAAATGGAACCACATATAAATGACTTCATCTTTACATTTTTGCGCTCGCCAGAATCAAGGTTGCGAAGTGCATATCGGTTCTTCTGCAGTAATCAGGGGTGGAAATGGGTCGATCTGCCGGGACATTGGAGTGACTACAGTTATGAGGACTATTTACGCCTTGATTCGCGCAACCAGAGAGCGGCAATTGACAACGCGATCGTCCGGCAACTAGGTGGAGAACTGATCCAATCTGTCGAAGATGAGCATACATGGCTGCAATGGGTCGATATCGGTTTTGCTGCTCTAAAGAATATGCAATACGTCGGATTTCAGCACAGATTTTCTGACGATCTAGACGAAGTCTGCAGAAGGCTGGGCTTGCCCCACTTCAGTGGGGCCAACAAGAATATCAGCCAGAATCAGGGGGAATTCGATATTTCTACCGTGGCCGAGAACCTAGAAAGCCAAAAGACAAGATGGGACAGAGTGCTCTACGAACGTGCTCTGGCGGAATTCTGCAAAGACACAAAATGATTGGATGAGGTGTATGCAAGACTCTCCCCCCTCAGCGCTTCCCATAGTACAGCCCCACCACATGCTCGGCCTCGGCGAAGAACAGCCAGCGCGCCACTGCGACGCCGGTGAGGTGGCTGAGGACGGCCAGCGCGGCGATCCAGTGGTTGAACGGCAGCAGGAGCAGGATCACGGGCAGGGCGAAGGCGAGCGCGCCTGCGATCATGCGCAGTTTCAGGCTGTGTTTGCGGCCCACGACATGGACGAATTCGCGCAGCAGGTAGTTGGTGCCGGTATGGGGCGGCTCGAACGCCTTGACGGTGCCGATTTGGCCGAGGCCGGTGGCGGTTTCCATGTCGGTCCCCGACGCCTTGAAGCGGGTATCGCCGAGGATCCACGCGGCGACGGTCGCGGCGCCTGAGGCCAGCAGCAGCGCGATCGCCAATCGCACCTGCCCGGCCAGAAGCGCGCCGCCCGCCAGCGACAGGCTCAGGAACATCGCGGGCGTCAGGGGGGTGTGCCAGCGCGGGATGGTCTTCATCTGCGCGTAGATCATCGAGGTGGTGAAGACGGTGCCGAGGCTGAGCGCCGCGCCGAGATAGCCCAGCGGCTGAAGGGCGGCGTTCAGGAACACGAGGCCCGCGCCGTAGGCGGCCATCACCAGCAGGGCCGCCACGGCGCAGACCCCCTCGCGCGAGAGCCAGCTTGTGCGCCACTGCGAAAACGCCTTCCACGCCCGTTCAGGGTGGCCGAGGTGGAAGGTGGAGGCCAGCAGCCCCCCCACCGCCAGCAGGTAGGCGAGGGTGAAGAAGGCAAACGCCGTCCA
>Ga0100391_1004259_pt1 | contig 13891 bp, 7 predicted proteins | sample CryGeymeta201515_FD_81541 | JGI IMG/M metagenome (GOLD analysis project Ga0100391, IMG submission 81541) | Groundwater microbial communities from Crystal Geyser aquifers in Utah, USA - Crystal Geyser metaG 2015-15 | ecosystem: Environmental > Aquatic > Deep subsurface > Groundwater | place: USA...
AGTCTAGATAACTCTTACTTAGCATGGTTCCTAGGTGTCCATGGCCCACTGGTTAAGGATTGATATCCTTTAATTAACCAACGCCATGACACTGGAGGACGATTACAAACAAACAAACTACTAGTAGTAGCAGTAGCTAGTAGACTAATCTATTTAATTAGATCCAGTGTGACTGCTGGCACATCATGCGGTGTCCGATATGCTTAAATTCCAATACATTTCCTTACAACAAGAAGTATTCTTGTTGGCTTACACGATTCATACCTTTTGCGCTTGTTTTCGTCTAAATACATTCGGTAATTAGAGTACACAAACCTCTATAGCGACACTGCATTTGACTCGTTCTTAACAACAGCTCTTAGTAACCTCAATTTTGCGTATACACATACACGCACACCTCAGGTTTTTTCTCGTCTCAAGAAGTATTATCCCAATAGCTTTCAAAACAAACAAGACGCAAGAGCACCATAATTGGTACTAGTATTTTCCAGAGTCATCTAATCGCAATTGATTGCACAGATTACTTCAAAACATCTGAGTGCAGAATAGATAAACTAAAATGCCACTTCGAAGCAGATCAAGATCATGGACTGAATGGGCCGAACATACAGTATCCGAGGACGTCACTGTAACTGCCTCCTCTCTCCGCGAATCTTCTGCCGAAATGTGTGGCATTGACACTGCCTTTCCGACTCACAATACAACTGCGAGAAGGCGGCAAATACGGACGCCTGAAGGGCAAGTGGTCAAGCGAAGATCCAAACCAACAACAATAGTGTTTTCATTTCTACTGCTGATAGTCTTGCTACTACTAGTTTCCCCTCGATCTGTCACGGCGATTCGAATTCTGCTTTCCGACGACGATGGTCTCAATCAGCCTGGCTTGACCAGTCTGCGAGATGCTCTCGTGGCTAACAATCACGAGGTTCATGTGTATGCACCTCCTGTAGACAAGACTGGTCTCAGTGCCAGCGTTCAATTGCAGGCTAGTTATCGGAACCTAGGAGACAATCGGACCGAAGTTGATGCACCCCCGGCCACCTGCGTCATTGCCGGTCTGAGTTTGATGGATATAGATGGTATCGGACCACCCGATTTAGTCATTGTAGGTATCAGTGATGGCTTTGCTACTGGATCTCAAACTCTGCATTCCAGTAGTGTCGGAGCAGCCATGGTAGCTTTGAGTCGCGGAGTTCCCGCTTTGACTATTTCGGCAATTCCTACCACAGATTCAATTGACGAATACTTTGAAGGCGTTGCTAACTTTACTGTGCGACTTGTCGAGGCCTGGGTCAGCGGCAATCATACGGGACCACTGTCTGATACGCCCCTGGGATATGGTCTGAAAGTTTCTTATCCAGGACTACCGACCGCCAACGTGTCCGGCGTCCGAACAGCTCAAAATGGTCAGACCAATCCTCAGAGCAGTAGCAGTGGTAGCGACGGCAATGCCACCGCTTTTTCGTTGGGTTACCTACCCTCCGCGAATGATCCTACTATCTTCCAAGCGGCACCGGTCGTAGTGACCGATGATCAAGCAACTATCGTGTACGGCGCATCGGAAGAATCCATTATCGAGTCGGGAGCCGTGAGTGTCTTACCCATTTCCAGTCGATTTTATCTTCCAGCTAGCGAATTCAACGTCCAATTCGTGTTGGGCATTCGAAGGATGGTGGCCACACTGGAACCTTAAAAGTATCCATCCATTCAACGAATAAATAATTAATACATAAACTACTGTACTCTACATGGTAGTATTCATGCGATGGTCGGAGGAGGTCTACTGAATGCGCATTTCTATAGTGTAATTTTTCATCCAAATAAATGACTAGCACCGGAGAGGGCATGCAAGTGCTTGTACTTTTGTGCATCACCTCCTTCTGTGGCGATCAGCGATGTCAGAATGCCACTCTCTCCCTTGCGCGCAGTTCGACCGACTTGGTGTACAAATGAACTCACCGTAGTGGGAACCTCGTACAAAATAACGTGCCGTATATTTGGAACATCCAGACCCCGAGCAGCAATGTCGGTACAAACAATAATAGTTCTGGTAGTGGTAGCCGTCGCTGACACGTCATCGATGTTGTCGTTACATTTGGTGCCAAAATTGTCCATTGCCCTCAGATTCAAAAGTAACTCTTGCATTTGCTCTCTACTAAGTTCTTCGTGTAGCAGTTGCAAGCTCTTTCGATTGTTGCTGCTGCTGCTGCTGTTCTTGTTCTTGTTGTTGTTGCTTTCTGTTGTGACAGTCTTCCGTTGTTGTAATATCAATCTTGCGTAGACTTCTGATGCTTGTTGAACATTCTTGCAAAATATCATGGTAGATCCATTTCGTAACCAGTCGTTCTTTGGATCCTGCTGTTCGTCATGCAAAACACTTTCGAGTTTCTCCAATCGGTTTCCAGAAAAGTACTTGAATCGCTGCCGTAGCGTTGGGACCAACACTTGCGTCTGATGAGACATAATACCCGGTTCTCGAATCAGCAATGGTTTGGTATGCACCAAACAAAAATCTCGTTCTAAAAGTATTTGGGTGTGAATCTTGGAAAGAAAGGCTGCCGTTCCAATCATCATTTGTGTTTGTACGCGATAACGTTGTAGAATGGCACTACCAATGGGAGAAAGTTGAGTATTTTCGTCCATGGCATTGTTATTGATGTTGATGTTGATGTTTTTGTTATCGTTGTTGGTAAGTGTTCCATCAGTTTCCTTGCTACAACCGTACAGCACGGCATCGACTTCATCAAAGGCTAAAATTCGGATCATATCATTGTCAAAAATGCGATTGTGTGATGATTTCAGTGGTCCGTCGTTCACTGCACTACTGCTGCTGCTGTTGCTGCTGCTGCTGCAAACAAAATGAATCCTTTTGGTAGCTATTGGATCCAGTAATGTAGCAATAGATTCATGTTGATCCAATAACAGATCGGTAGGTGCCAATACCAGAGCTTCTGCTATTGGATTGGATCTTAGTTCTTGAAGTATCGGTAAGAGAAAAATTAGTGTCTTGCCACTTCCCGTTTGAGAACAAACGAGAATTGATGTTTGGAGTTGTTTTTGTTTTTGTTGTTGCTGTTGTATTTGTTGTTCATTGTCATTACTAATATAGTTGACTGTGTCGGTATCTGACATTGCAATATTCTTACCAGTATCTTTTTGTAGACTGTACAGAGCACAGAGTGCTTCGTGCTGCATTGCATTCGATTTTGTGATACCAAAACATGTCTTTAATCTATCTGTAAGATCTTCGTCGAAGAATGTTTCAAAACTGTGAGTGGTTCTGCTACTATTGCTGCTGCTGCTGCTGCTGCTGCTGCTGCTGCTAACATCATCTCCTGCAAATAATGTGCTGCTGCACGAACAGGTAATTGGGAATGTTAATGGTAGTAATGGAGGGGAAGAAGAAAGAATAGGTGGGGGTCTCACTACAAAGGCTGCTACCGAATATCCGCAATTGTTACGAGTAGTAGTCGTACTGAATGCAGCTGCTAAGAACAACCAACAACAAGAAAGATATGTTCGTCTCATTTATTGCTGTCGTTGTTGCTTGTTGCTTCTTTTTTATTGTGAACGGATAAATAGCCTGATTTTATGTTGTTTGTGTCTATTCTACTGTTTTTGTAAAATAATGAGGATGCCATGATGATTAATTTGAGGGAGGTAACGTTGTCCTAGCAATAATATGGATTGGCATGCAGGCTGCGGGGTGTGGGTTGTGTGTGTGAGTGATAATTAATACAGTAAGAGGTGAGAGAAAAAGCAAAGATATGCCTTGAAACGTACCTCCACTTCTCGTGGCACGTTTCAGCTTCATCATAAACCCGTAAAACAAAGCTACTAGGTACTGTACTCGAGTAGCTACTAGAGTAGTTTAGTACTAATACTAGAGTACTAATACTCGTATTACAGTACTCATCATCAGTAGTACTAGGTCTACTTGCAGACTCCAGGAATAACAATCAAGTATGCGAAATTTCTCTAGCCACTCATTACAGGTACTAGCTAGTAGGTGGGTAACAAAGAATACTGTAACAAGTACCAGGTACAAGAAACAATTCTTTCATTGGCCATGACAAAAACTCGGTTTTGGACATAAAGTGCTACTAAAAGAATTGAATGTCTAATTACGGGGATCACAACTATGGCGCCCGCAGGGCGCCAAGGTTACCCGAAGGCAACCATTGGCACCTGACATAAAGTGCTACTACTAGCTATTAGTTGTACCGTATGATGAAAGGAACACTCTCTCTACTAGTACACTACTAGTAGTAGCTACTCGAGTCGTAGAGTGCCATACTCTGCTGCTACTAGACACCCACCTGGGTCGACTTGACTACTTTTCAAGTGAAGGTAAGAATTCATAAAAAAGAATATTACCAATTCGTCATCGCCATTAAAATTTACGGTAATAATTTATCGGCAGGTTGCCGAATTGGGCCGCTGACAAAGCACGAATGATGCCCCCTCTCTGTCCCTCCCCCCCTCCCCCCCCCCATATGTACGGTATAATGATAGTAGTAGTAGCTACTAGTAGAGGCAAAAATACTACCAGTAGACTACTTAGTACTACTACTGGACTAGTAGTACTAGTAGCGCAGATCAGTACCACCTGGTTGGTAGTAGACTACCAGTAGCAGGAGCATCTTGGCGTCTGTTTTTTCGGTGGGACGGTTGTAATTGCCAATTCTTGCGTGGTGGTTGTGGAATGGAATACTACCTGGTACACTATGCTGATAGACTTTCCTTTTCAATAATAACTGGTATTTGACCAATAATACCATAGTTACGAGTACCAGTAGTGAGTGTATTACTACTAGGTACCACCGTTAGGTAGCCTAGTAAAAGACTGTATACTGATAATTTTAATGTCCATTGCCTTGCTGGTTTTATGCGGGGGGGGAGGGTCGTAACTCCGTTGATTTTGTTTTGGGGTCACACAAAAAAAGACCCAACAATTTTGTGGGCTTCACATTTCATTAATTACTGAAGTATTCTTTATTATTTTTAATCAAAGAAACCTTTGACTTATCATCATCATAAAGCCCAAGCAAAAACCATTAACATAGCAAATAATAGCAGTAGTAAACAGTAGTAAATGATAATGATGATGATATTCCCACAACAACAACAACGCCGCAGCAGAAGCTTTGTTTGGTTGTGGTGCTACTGTTGCTTCCTTGCGGTATCTGTCTTGCCAACCAAGACATTGGCTCAAAACATCACAACAACACCAATTACTCCTGTGAACGGCGCCACCAACAATAATGGTACAACAGCAGCAACATGTTCAGTAGAAACGACCTGTACAGATTGTCTTGCAGCAGGATGTGCTTGGACGAATAATGACTCGTGCATTCCTGAATGTCCTGAAGAAGGAGGCAGTAGTACTAGTAGTAGTACAAACAGCACAACAGATGATAGTACCGGCAACAGCAACATTTTTAATCAGAACAATAACAACGACAACAACAACGACAATACTACTAGTACCGCATCGGCTGACACTTGCATTGATATCAACAGTGGTACGTGTCCACCAGCTGTTGACAATGAGGAAGAAGAGGACGATACTACTGTTGGATTAACAACGGACGGTTCTGATACGAGTGATGCAATTTGTACACTTTTGGGCAGTTCGAATTGTACAGCTTGTATGACGGCTGGTGATGGAACTTGTGCCTGGAGGACGAACGACAATGCCTGTACAGTTCAATGTTTGCGTGCGGATACCCGAACGACCTGTGTGACGCGTTCGATTTTTCCTGCAACCTTTACACCCCAAGACATTTGTAATTACGAATCACCTGTTTGTTCCAATATTACCACACCACCACCAACAACAACAACAGCAAATAACAATACCAACACCAGCACCAGCACCAGCACCAACTCCGACATGGAAGAAGACATTACATGTGAAGAATGTTTAAATGTTGGTTGTAGTCATTTTCAAATTTGGGGTGATGGTCCAGCACTGTGTCTCAATGATTGTTCTCCCACAGAAAACATTACCGATACAGCATGCTTTTCTATCACAACTCCCCCTCCTCGATATGAAAACATTACAATAACTACGACGAGTCCTTTAAATTCATCACAGGTGTGCAAAGCATTGCTCGATTCATTGCCATTTTATCCCAATGACGGTGTGTCCAGTGTTGCACCCCGTCCTGTACCTGGTGCTGATAATGGTGATGGTGGCAACGGTACGAACGTAAATGGTACAAACATTCCAGCTCCTGCACCTACATTGGCTCCCAATACACCCTGTACGACACAAGAAGAATGTAGTGAAGGATCTTTTTGTTCGTCTAGCAGTAATACATGTATGGTACTCAATTGTACCAATTGGATTGAAGGAACTCCCACCGATAACGTTTTTTACAATGAAACACCCTGCGGTGATCAAGAACGTGCATTTTGTGGATCGGATGGAATTTGTCACCAATACAGTTGTGAAAGCTGGTACAAGTTTGGTCCCGTGGCGTACACAGGATATGATCCTTCTAATCCTAAAGAATTGGAATGTGAAGAATATGATACTGGTTTTGAAGACAACATGAACAGTATCGTATTTGGTTGTCGGCCCTATTCTCCTGGGAAAAAGGCACCAGAAGCGAGATCATGGGCACATCCCTACAGTCAAAAATGTTCTGCCACTCCTCGGAATGGCTACGACTACGTATGCTACAACAACCTTCCCACGGAACGGTATCGTCAGTTTCAGGCCGATATTGCACGACAGCGACCACCGAGTTGTGATCGTGAAACGTACGAACCGTTAGGGATTGAACAACCCATTTTTTGGTACAATTTGAATATGATGGTACGTACCCGTGATCAGATGGATGAGATTCAGAACGATCCGGTCAATGCACGGGAATACAAAACCGGACGCGAAAATACGGTCAGTACGGCCAGTTTCGATGCCAGTGAAGCGGATGATACTATGTTTGCCGTGGTATATACCGATAATGTGAATGAACCCCCCAAACAAACATTTGGTCCACAAGAAGTAGTCAATACTACCGATACGAGTAGTGCGGCCGATGGTGCTATTGTTTCTGTCATCAGGTGGAAGAATACCCTACTACTTTGCGCTGCATTGGTTCCTCTTCTTTTCGACGTTGGACTGTAATATAAGTATTTGTGAAAATGCGCCTTTTTTTGTTTGTCGTTAGGAAAATACGGTTTACAGTAACATGCAATATGCAATGGCGACTGTCGTTCAAATAATCTGCATTTGGTAATCGAGTTAGAATGGATAAAGTCAGCTACTAAAAGAGTTCAATAAGATTAGTAATCTTTTAGTGTTCGCCTTGTCTTGGTAGTAGTCTATCATCTGTCTTGTTATTGTACAGTAGAGTAGATACTAAGTGCGGTACTATTAATACTACATATTCTCAAAAACTTGCTAGCAAAGCAAGAAGTGGAAGTTTTTCGCACCAGGACCAATGCCTCTTTAAACGAATGCATTTATTTAGTGAGAAATGTAGCTTGATACACAATATCTTTCCATTTAAAGTTTGGCTCTAGTTGTAGCTTTTATGTATAGCAGCAGCAGCAGCAGCAGCTATTGATTTTAACAGTGCAACCAAATGCGATCGATACTGCAGAGTTGGGATGCGCAGTTTTTTTATCTCATTTTTCTTTTAGCAGAGAAGAGACACACGGCAGTCTTAAAAGCAGGATTATGGAAAACGTTGGACACTCTTGTTGCTCAGTGGAGTCATTTTCGCAGTGACTCTCAACGAATCATATTGTACATTAACAGCATGTATCTCCCAACGAAAAGCTTGAACGCTCAGCAAGACTTTGTAGAATACGAATACGTGTTCATGTTCCTATCTCTTTAGGCTGGGAAGGTTCGCAGCTTCCGGATAGCCATCTTGAAGAGAAGGAGGAAAGCAGGCCAAATGAAAACCCTTGGACGATAGAATTGTGGATAAAGAAGGTAGGTCCGGAAAATCGGGACCTTGCTTCCTGGCGTATTGCTGCTCCAACTGCTGAGAAAGTTGTATGAGACCATTGAGCGATGTTGGTGCCACATGACTATCATCCCTTCGTCTCCTCTTGTTGGCATTGTTCGTAACAACATCGGACAAGGCAACGACCTCGTTTCCATTAGAACTATCCGAGGTTGCTGATCGCTTGCGCTTGCCACTAGTACTACTTGTTGTTGAAGTAGAAGTAGTAATATGTCTTTTGAAGGGTGAGCATTGGTAAGTTGACTCAAGCATGAGTTCTTTGGGGAGACCTGTGAACCAAAGATCCTCTTTCCCTATTGGGGGATAGAGTGGTGGAGTGACATCCCCATCTTGGGCAATACAGCTGCTGCTGCTGCTGCTGTTGCTGCTGGTGGTGGTTGGACTGTCACAGGCGGTGGACATGTGAGTGATGATCAGACTCTCTGGAATAATCAGCAGTGGAGAGTCATCGCTGTCGTCTTCCTCGTCCAATCGATCATAGTGGCCGAGGAGAGTAGCAGCATTGCCACAAACATCTGCATCGACTTTTTCAGGAAGCGAGAAGCTCGACTGGCGGGATAGCATGACTGGAGTTGTGGGTGATCTCATGTTGTTTGGTTAAGCAAAAGGTAGCTGCTGTATCTGGTAGTGCTATTTGATGATAATAAGAGTTGGATAATATCCAAAGATGGAGAGCGATCTTAGATTTTTTCTGTTGAGAAAAAAGATATGCTGAAAGTTACAGGGGTGCAGCAAGGTGCAATGGATTTTTCTCGAAGATACTCAACCTCATGATCTGCTCTCTTTTTAGTAGGAGCAACTCAGTGCGTACGAAGTGAGTTGAAATTCTGATGGCCTCTGGAGCCAACCAAAAGAGTTTTCAACTTCAACAATTGTCTTGGATGGTAAACAATTCACGTATGACGTGGTGTATGACAGAGACATCACAGCATGTACGAAACCTTTGCTATTTTGAAAATTAAGAATTTTGATTGGTCCAGCTTATCGGAAAATTGACTTGCGTAGGTGTCTGGCAAAACACCTCGATTTTATGTTCTGCAGCACGATTGGACGAGGAAGGCAGAGTGTTGTGGCAGTAAGCGTTCCTGGTACTATTGTCTGCTCCTACTAAAGTACCTAGTAGTACGGTAGATCTACGAGTTACGAGTTCTAGCTATGGTACAAAGTACTGGTACTACATGACTAGAGTAATAGCGAGAGTGTCGATATTGTCATGTTTTTGTGTTGACTGCAACTACCTGGTACCTACTAGCTATGGTACGGATTGCTAATAGTTGCTTTAGCATCCTGCGAGGTACTAGTATTGGTACCGTAGTACTGTAAGAACGCAAGCAGCAGCGGCTATCAGAGGAAAAGAGAGGAGACGGATGCTGGATGATTTGCAGTGAAATGAAAAGTGAAGTCTGGCATAGATGCACGAAGTACTGTATGAAGAACTGGCTTAAGCAGACTGCTCTGCTATTACTAGGATGAGGACAAGCTGAGTGCTAGGTAGAGCAATCAAGTAGGAGCAATCAAGTAGGCCAAATCCATCACTCCCTGTCTCAAAGGCGAATTGAGTTTTCAGAGTATGATAACTTCAACCCTATCTATCCGTATCCAAAATCAGAAGCTCTTTTGACTTTGATACGTGCATAACGGTATATTCACCTATGCGATGTATTCAAATGTAAATAGTTTTTAATTAAGAGAAAAAGCGAGGCTATTACATCGTAATTAAGTACACACACAGCAATAGCTGGATTTTTGGCGGCGCGACACTCCTCAAGTTTTTTTATGAAAAAACAATTCCAATCAATTTTTCTCACCGTTCGAGATACCAGGTACCCCCCTCAATTGCAATCACTGCCGCTATCAAGAACTTGAAGAACAGTGGAGGAAAAGCTCATTTTGATAATTCAGGAGCACCACTCTCAGTACCTCTGAATCTCTGAAGCTACTTAGATAGAGATCCACTGAGATAACTACTAGTACTTGATCACTTGATTTGACTACAGGATAATAATATATAATAGCTACCATGAATATCAGCGAATATATCCTGGTTCTAAATGATTTTTGGGGCCTTAACCATGTCCCAGCCGCGATTGTTTCGCGGACGAAGCAACTTCTGTCAACTATGTTGTCTCTGCTGGATATTGTACTGGGAATCGAAGGCAATCTCGTTTGCGTCCTAGTGATGGCGGTCGTTTTAAATTGCGCTGCACTCAGTGGCATTATTTACATTTTACAAAAGAGAACAACATTCCATACTGACAACTCTACCAACAAGGCCTGCAGCAAAGCTGCAAAGCTAAAGCGACAAACAAGATTACGGAGCGAAGACCGACCTATAGCGCTATCCAGACAGGAAGTCGCACAGGCTGAGGATCAGACGGTTTTTCTTCTCAATAAAGATGAAAAGAAGTCTGCAGCAGCAGGCAAAACAACAGTCGAGAAAGCGGCCACGACGGAGATAGGGCCGACTTTGACTAAAACGAAATCAAAATCGATTAACGCGAAAAAAGTAAACGCTACTAAGAATGGCGTGCTTCCCGGCATGAACTGGCTCCTGCATAAGGACTGTTACACTCTCATTTCGGCCTATAATAGAAACCCGAAAATTATTTTGGAAATGGTAGCAAAAGATGTTTCCCGAAGCGCTGCCCTACACTGCAATACGCCGAAGTCAAAAAAGGACGACAACAACATGATGCCAAATGTCGGTGTCAACACTACCAAGGATACTACGGCATCGTCATTCACTGCGACTGCAAGTCTACAAGACAGGAAAAAACACTTTGCATCTGATATCGGCGTTGCACTTCGATTGCGATTGCGATCTATGGCAGCGCTAATGATTCAAAGCTGGGTCCGCATGTTACGAGATCGTCATGCGTACCTGCAATTGTTTTCTAGTCTCAACACAGCTCCCATCAACAATTTCAGTCCTTCAGCATCAGCTGCAAGGAAGGCTAGCGAAGCAAAAAGTAGCAGGATACACCAAAATATCATCAATGATGTAGAAAGTATTCTCTCATCTTTATCTTCCTGGTCCATGATGTCTGCCAAGGAGAGCCAGACACCAAGATTTTCCTCCTCCATCTCCAGAACGACTGTCCCGGGAAGAATGGCTTCCGGAAACACATCCTCCTTTAAGGAGCCTACAAAGCAAACTAGCACTCTTCCAACGCTTTCGTGTTCATGTCAAGACGACTCAATGTCTCCAGAACAACAGCAGCAACACCAAGTACATTCGGATTCGTTCCGTAAATTACAATCTTGGTGGAAAGATTCTATGACAAAACTCAAAGTACAACAGGTCAGCGTTGTTCGTCAATGCGGAGCCGCGGTAGACTCCACCAACGAGAAGTCCTCTACCTGCTGTGCCGCCATGGATTTGACAACAATAACAACGAACGCCAGAAAAGGTGATAGCCCTATGGATGAAAAGGGCATTCGACATCAAAATCCTGCAATCGGCCATGGTGATGACGATGGTAGTGATGATGATGATAGTGGTGATGATAGCGACGACGATGATGACACTATTTTGGCCGATTCAACCGCTGCCGCTTCATTTGCTCGTAGACCTCGTCGACGAAGAGAAAATGCCAATTTCTATTCCAAATTATTGAACAAGGCCTTCGAGCATGTACTTAAATGTCATGTCATGTGCGAAACAACAACAGAAAGACACATGGCGGCGGTTCAAACATTCTCATGTAAAAATCCCATGTCCTGCGAAAAGGCAGCAGAATGTACCGAGGACAGTTTTGAAATTCTCTTACCGAGTACAGCAGGGGGGACAAAGGGCGCTTCGGAATGTACTAATGTAGTGTCGGTGTGCGCAGTTTCCGTTCAACCATCTAAACTCTTGACACAGCATCCACACACCAAGAGAAATACTCTAGCAGTTACGGGAACGATTTCGGATAGCAGTAGCGAGAATTCCAACGGAGACTACTCTTGTAGCATTGCGGAACTCTACCAATCACCACGAACAAGCATTTTGTCGAGTGATGCTGGGACATATTCGTATGACGAACGAAGTGTCGAGTGTGCAAAGGAAACGCTTGCTACAATTTCCTCATCGAATCCTCCAGTTCCAACTACCGTCACTAGCAGTGAAAGCGACAGTGGTTTCTCTGAATCCTCCTTTCATATGTGTGGAGGGAAATTTGGGTACCAGTAACACAAGTTCACCTTCAAACACGAATGGAGGTAGCTAGGGCTGATGGGCTCATTTCATGGAAATTCATAACTGTTATAGTAAACAAATGTATTAACATGAGAACGTTGTTTTTACTTGTGCAATAATTCTAGGGACTCTGACCGGGAGTTTCTCGAGACTTTTCAGTAGAATATGATTGCCATTAGCCCTGACAAGGCATACCAAACATGTTGAGATCCTAAATCCGTTCGTATACGAGACAGCTGTCAACGCCACTAACGCAACTCGTTTATCGGTTCGCTGCTTCACAGTAAGTCATGCCCGTACATGCGGCTCTTTCGTCTACGGGCAAGTTTTCACCTGCGTAGGCAAACGTGCAAGGCCTATACATATTGAATGTTGCGATTGGCCACAATAGAAATAATTCCAAAACCAGTCTTGCGCTGCAACACCAAAACAACGTCCCGGTCAGGCTAGTTGCTGAAAAAAAAAAAGTCTTCGCCCACTTGTTCTGCCATTTCTTGAGACGCGGATACGAACTAAAAAATACGAATACCAATAGCAAAGAAAGTTGCTTTTGACAGTATCCAAATCCGCAACCCAGCCAACCATGAGTTTCCAACTAATTTGGAGATGCCAAATCGACAAATACATCCCTAATACGTATCCAGCCAATATTTCAACGTTCATGGCCACGTCGAATCATACGTTGTTTAGCAATTATGGATTACGAAAAATTCCTCTTCTCGCTTTGACTATTCCAAAATGATGAGAAAATGTCATGAGCAGAGTCCCAACCCCAACGAGGCATGAGGCAACCACACCATTATTTGATGATGGAATTTGTCCACATTCCTGTCTCCTTCTCCGTATCAGCCATGCTCAAGTTTCTACTTTCTACCGTACCCAGTAGTAATGTACCAAAGGCTACAGCAAAGAAATACTTCCTTAAACTTTCCACGACACAAAATAAAACATATTTTCCAGAAATCCATTTCTCTTTGAACTTTGAACTGCCGCCATGATATGATCTAGTAAAGTAGTACAGTAGTAGCAGGTCGCAGACGCAACTAGCAAAAAAATGTTATAATCTCATCAAAAACTGGGTGATAATGATAACAATAATCAACACTGTTGTAGCTAACAAGAGACGACGCAGCATGGTGCTCCGATCAACATCATTATTTTCAACAACATAGTCGTTGTTTGGTTCTTCTGGATTAGAATAAGAACAACAATTATTGTTCTTTTTGCTGCTGCCCTTTTGTATCAGTGGCGTTCTTGTTGTTGTTGTTGTTGCTGCCTTATCTTCAGAATATGCCGCGTTCGAAGTGGTGTTCTCTTCTTGACTTGGTCGAAGATTGTGGTGCTTTTCCGTATAGACCTGAACAAAAGGTGCCGCCATTTTTGAAGATTATTAATAACAACCTTACTACTCTACCTATTTTTCTGATTGGAATTTGGAATGAATGAAAAGAGTGGAACGATCATTACTGGAGGCAGTCGTCTATGGTCTTAGTATGGTAGAGAGTGGTATCACGAGTAGCTGCTACTACTAGTAGTAGTAGAGTACTACTACTAGTAGTAGTAGACAGAGCCCAAAGCAAGGAAAACCGACGCATCGCTCTTTCTCGAACCATTCAGAGCCAGCCGAAGGGAACGTGAGACAAGGAGACCCGAATCCGACGTCACCGGAATGACCCGAAATGCCCCATCCCGTCTCCCACTCAGAAACAGGAACACATCGGGA
>Ga0100391_1004260_pt1 | contig 13887 bp, 7 predicted proteins | sample CryGeymeta201515_FD_81541 | JGI IMG/M metagenome (GOLD analysis project Ga0100391, IMG submission 81541) | Groundwater microbial communities from Crystal Geyser aquifers in Utah, USA - Crystal Geyser metaG 2015-15 | ecosystem: Environmental > Aquatic > Deep subsurface > Groundwater | place: USA...
CAACACATTTCAACACGTGTCAATAAATTTCAACACATTTCAACAAATTTCAACAAATTTCAACATGACTCAAAGGCACGGGATTCATTGAGGTTATGAGCTCTAATTGGCGGACCTTCCAGGTAGAGGTGTTTGTACCTGTCGTGTTAAAAATAGGCCACCACAGACGGTGGATGGTAGTGGTGAACTGTGCGAAAGAGTGGTGAATATAGGATCACAAGTAGTCTAAGGGGTGCAAATGTGAGTTAATGAAGTCGGCAGAAAAATAAAAGCTTACACAAACCCATCATCCACATGGGTCAACAGTAGCATGCTGGTTTCGAGTCTGCAAACGTTCAGTAATTCTAGCGTTATCAGTCATCAGACTATCATACAGTGCTTGCTTCCGACCTCGTGAGACCCCACAACAGGTAAAAATGAATGCCACCCAGGTCTAGATTTAACAGCTAACAAGAAGTTCCCTCCTCAAAACTGAAAATTCTCCTTGCTTGTTTCTTTGGTGCGGCTTGCCACAGCCAGCTCGTTTTTGCCACGTTGCTCTTGCTATCTAGGTTACTACTCGAGTAGTAGCAGTCTAGTGAGTCTAGCTAAAGTAGGTTTACTACTAGACTCTACTAGCTCTCGCAAAGAGCATCTCTGGCTATTTAGATGCTCAGTTGCTCGGCCAGATTGTTTGAGGACGAGCAAACTGACTCATCAATATCATTATTTTGTCCGATAGTGCTCCGGAGGGTCTATTGACGAATGAAAGCTCTCCTTCTCTTCATCCACTTCTGTCTCCCATGAAGATCCATCAGCAGATCGCCTAGAATGGAACACAATCCATAGCGGCACAACCCCGAGAGAGTCCTGACCAAAACTGTATGTATATGATCGACCGAATTAATTGCTTTAAACGAACGAACAACAACAGTTGTGTTAAGAGGAGAAACATGGGAGCATCACACCAGAAGAGATCGACGCCATTACAACATCAGCTGCTGCTGCTGCCATTGCTGCTATTTTTTCTGCTTGATTCGAAGCAAGTCTGGGGACTTTTGACTCCTCAGTCGTCGCCATGGTCCACCAGGACAACGAAAACTCAAAACGCGATTAATTCTCAACTGCAACTGCAACTCTCATCTCCTCAAGAAATCATTGAAGCAGGTGTATCGCTGGACACCTTTGCTCCCCAATTTTTATGGCTTCCCATGATTGTAGCGCCCCGTGCTGAGTTGACCAAAAATCTCATGGGTGGAACGAACGGAATTTTGGCCATTGTGAGCCTATCTCTCGTTCATTTGATTATTGTTGTAACGGCTGCTGCTCAGGAAGGATCTCTGGACCAAGTTAAAATTTTTGGAGAAGTGTTTGATCCATCTCTTTCCCAACTAGGTGGGATGCAAAAACTGTTTCAATATCCAAATTTTGTAGCAGAAGAGTGGCCTCACGTTTTGATTTGGGACCTGTTCGTTGGACGCATGATATGGTTGGACGGATTGCAGCGTGGGATCAACTCAAGGATCGCTCTGGCTTTTTGCAACGGCATTGGACCACCCGGATTTCTGATCTACGTTTTGACATGTTTGATTTCTGGTAAGGGCATGCCCAGCATGGACGGCACTGACAAAAAGACGTAGAATAGAAGGTAGAAGCTATATTACCATATTTAAAACACTTTTGTTTCTGATGCATGATGACTCTACGTGAAATTGCCTTTGTCTCGAAGAAATTTGTTTGCGTCTATTGTCGCCTAACAATGCTTCAATACTGAGATAGGAAAATGACATGGCGGAATCTATAGCATTAAAGAGTGCATGTCTGTGTATTGTTATTTGTTATAAGAACTCTCTTTTGAATCCTTCCGGATCAGCTATTAGACGTAGCCTTCCGATGCCTTTTCTTGGCTCTTCCACCAATTTGGAATGTTTTCCGTAGAATACGAGTACACACCCCGGTTCACAACTTCGGTTCCCAACCACTGCGCCAACTTCAGACCAGGTCCAGGTTTGGGAAAGGGTAGTCCAATAACGTGAAAGATGCCCACGGCAGCACCCTTGCCTCCCGTGTTACCCTCAAATCGATCAGCAACGTACCCTACCGACAGGTACTTGATTTTGCCATCATCGTCAAAAATAATGCTGAAAGTTTCGGGACTGCCCTCGAGTTTGGCACCGTTGGGAGGAAAGTACAGATCTCCACCAAATCCGAGGCCTGGTTCTCCCGTAAAGGTTCCGGTGTTCCGGACCAAGAACCAAACGCGATTGGGATTTTGAGGATCAATGGAATAACCGAAACTATTGGGATCGATGTCTGGTAAGGCCTTGTAAATTCCAAATGTATCCATTGTAGAAAGGTAATCTTTCTTGTTGAGAGGTCCAATATACGGTCCACGGAAGACAAATTCATCCGAAAACACAGACTCGTCGTAGGGAGAATAGAACCCGGATTGGGAATATATAAATTTGTGAGCGGTCTGGATCAGTGGATGATCGGCCGAGGCCATATCACCAATTGGTGGCAGTGATTGCGGATTACTCTTGTTCTCAACGTTTGCATCGGTTGATTCAGTTGTACTACTCTGACCCAGACTCTGACTCTGACTTTGTAATATTGTGAAAGTTCTGCTCGTTGTTTGACTGGAAGTACAGGGTATTGAGAAAGCGTTGCAAGAGACCATTAGGTATGCAATTGTAATCGCGTAGGCAATCGCATTTGCTCGAGTCATGGTTACGACTTTCTTAATCCAAAAATAAGTGCACCGCTTGATCTTTAATAAGGAGTAATGTTTTTTCGTGCTGGGAATAACTCTTATTACTTAAACCTTAAAAGTAATAGAGTAAAAATGTCACTACTAATATGTTTTAGTAGATACAGTTGGATAATGTTGTTGTGTTTGTTGATTGAGAAGCCTTTCGAATATCGTACTATTGTATGGTACCACTACCTGGTACTGCTGCAGTAGGGCGAGCGGCTGACTCATTAGACTACAACATCATTTTTTATTTTAAAGTTATGAATCATCATTTCGGGAGACTACAGTAACACCTAGCTAGCTACAGAGACGAACTAATAGAGTCCTGCAGCCAATTACACGGTATTGATAATGCACCGGAGGCAAAAATAAAATGAAGAACAGAGAGCCTCGTTTCTGTACCAAAGGTAAATTGAGGTACTTACTTGGAAAGAACTACAATACTCTACGTAGCTATGGTAGCTGTTGCAGCTTGTGAGCAATTGCGTTGTCATTATTTCAGTCGCTTGTTCAATAGGTTTTCAGGTTTCCCTACTGATAGTGACGTCGAAATTACGTCATCAAGATACGACTGAAACGTTCGCGTACCAGGTCACTGGTACTGAATGAAACAACCAGGCAAAAAGGGACATTGTTGCAGACATTCTGACACAAGACAGTCCTGGTCAAAGTCGCATATTGCCACCGACATACTGGAACAGGAAGAGTGACCTATTCATGACCCAGCATCTTCAAAGTAGACTAGTAGCTACTGGTAGTAGTAGTAGTAGTAGATTATTATCTGGTAAGCCTAAAAAAAAATTATTTTATGCTTTCATTCAGAGTTAGTTAACTTCTTTTGTTTATTTTTATTCCAAACAACAGCCAGAAAAAGTGAAAACAAGCGAACAGTAATACTATCCTAGTACTAGTATTCAACTACAGTATTACAATTGGAGCGTAAGAAACAGACAGAACAAAATACAAAATACAACTCGTAGCATATCACACGGCACACGGCACACGGCACACGGTATTCCATATTCCATCATGAGCAGTAGCGGCGGTGCTCCCTTTCAGACGAAAAATACGTTGGGTCTTCTTACCATTGACTGGACGACGCCAAATCCACAGGACGACAAATCTCCCGAGGTTTTGGCCATTGAGCAGGCAGCCAAAGATGTCATCAAAGCCAAAAAGGCAAAAAAGAAGGACAAAAGTCGTCGCAGTAAAAATAGGAGCAAATCTCCCACTGCAGATAAGGAAAAGGCAAACCAGGAAGCGGAGCGTCTTCAAAAGCTGGAAGAACAAGCTGTGAGATTGGCAGCAGAAGAAAATGCGCGCCTTAAAGCAGAACGAGAAAAACAAATTGAAATTCTCAATGCCAAAGCGGCAGATGAAGCCAGACGTGAAGCATTGGAAGAACAGGAAGCAGCAGCGAGACGCCGTGCCAAAAAAGAAGAAGAAGAAAGACGACAACAGGAAAAAAAAGAAAAAGCTCTTCGGCTGACAGAAGAAGAAGAAGAAGAAGCTGCAAGATTAAAGGCAGAGGAAGAAGAATTTGAACGGACGGTTGCAGAGGAAGAAGCGAGGCGCGCAGCAGCAGCAGCAGCAGCAGCAGCAGCTCCGGTCAAAGTGGAAGCAGTCGAGCCAAAGCCAGATCGAAGAAAGCAGATGAAACGCCGGGCCTCCTTTTTTCCTTGTACCAAAGACAATGAGGGTCTTAATGATGCCATGAAAAAATACAGTGGAAGAAATGTAGCCTTCGATTGGGAAAAACCAGAGTGGAAAATGGATTTTGGAAATCTCAAGCACGTTTCTACCAATTCGTACGTATACGGTTGGCAGAAACCGGAATGGTTGACAAAGACATTGCGAAAGACAGCCTACGGCGAATCCATCCAGAGAGGTAGGGGACTGGAGCGAAGAAATTCTGTCACGGATCTTCGTGCGCCAACCTGGGCGACCTATCGGGCCAGACTAAAACCGGCGCTCAAAAAATACGTCGGTGGTCCAGACGGTCATCCGGGAGGCCAGAGCTACAGTAGTCATCTCGGCGATAGTATCGATTCTTTGCTCAACGAGAAGCTCGTTCAATGGGTCAAACCCAGCTGGGCGGAAAATGCCGGTTTGAAAACGACCGAGGCTGGAGTAGCCGTTCGGAAAGGTGCCGATCTGGCCCTTCCTACGACACATATCAATGATTTTTTGAGAGCGAATGGCATGGATTCCTCCCTGAAACACAACGACGAAGACGTTGCTCTAGGTGCCAGCATGAACAGCAGCATCAATTTTAGTACCAGCATGAATTTCAACACCAGCATGAATTTTAATACAAGTATGAAAGATATTTCGTGGAAAAAACCGAGCTGGGCTCAGGAGGGTCCTAAACTCCGCAAAACAGGTAAAGGAGAAGTTATGAAGAAAAAAGGAAATCTGGCCAAGGCAATTTCCAAGCGCAATATCGATTATAATTAATCTGAGCTTTTTCTGGGATCTGCGGCTACTTATTCGATCAAAAGCACATCAAGATGACAGCCAAAAGGAACCACGCCCATCAATCACTTCCAAATAGCGTCTCCTAGTAGTGAAGGCAAGGGAATACAATGGGCAATTGGATTGCTCCAAAAGAAGAAAATAGAGATGGCATTTACTCGATAACTATTACAAATAAAGCATTTTCATTAACATTGCAGCTAGCAGTTAGAAGCAAATGCTGCTTCATTATATAAATTTGCTAACTTGGAATTCACATTAAAGGCTCCTCTTCGTCATCGTCATCGGGCTCGTTTCTAATTTGTGTCAAGACGTGGAGCCAATCACCAGCACCATCGTCCATATCCAAGTACGAGTTCATGGCCTCTTGCTGCCGCTCGAGCTGTTCCATTTCGAGTTCAACTGGATTTTTTCTGGTCGAAGCAGCAGCATCTCTAGCGGGGTCATCCATCAAGGCTCGATCCATGGCGTCGTGAGCTAATTCAAGCTCGATAAGCTCCTTTTGGCTGGATTTGTCCGTAATGTCTTCCGACTGTTTTATTGCAAGAGAAATAGCTGCAGTAGAATTGGCAACAGCAAAACCACTTGTCTGTTGTGACCATGAGTTCACAGCTGCTGGTTTCGCTGTGTCTTTCTTTGTCGGGGAAAACGACACTTGTTTGGAGCGTGTGCTAGAATACACTGGTGTTGTCGGAGAAGGATTCGATGTCGCTGGCAATGTAACTGACATGGTCCCGTTTGCACTTACTACTATATTGGAAGCTGACGCAAGAGCTGGATCAATATCTAAAGCAGGAGTGATCTCTCCATCATTGTCATTCTTTGACGAGACCCGTTCTTCACTACCACCTGTCATTCCAACAGTCAAACCACCCAGGCCAACCACAGCTGCGCCCAAAGCAGCCATGATGGCGTCGGGTCTATCACTACCATCGGACATGGCTGCTACAGCGGCTGCGGCTGCACCAGCGTCGTCGTAATTGTCTAATGATTGCTGTTGCTTAGCAGAATTGCCTTGTTTTCGTTTCAGTTCCATTTGCTTCGCGGCTTCCAATTTAGCTTGTCTCTTTTCCAGTTCTGCCTGCTTTACAGCAGCAGCCTTTTCTCGTTCTCGAGTCTTGGTCTGTTCAAAGACTCGATCGATCTCTTCTTGCTCCTGATTCTCACGCTGCGATTTCAGACTGACAATATCACCCTTTTGTTTTCGCAAGGCTGCCAACTTTTCTTTCCCATCTTCTAATTTGGCCAAGTAGACAGGATCGTCCTTACGGGTCGCAAAGAGCTGCATGATGGAATCTCGTGTAATATCCAACCGAACTTCTCCTGGTTCCATGTGTAGAGCATGCACGTCCTTAAAGGGAATTCCCGCAACCATGGCACTCAGCAACGCTGGGCTGGTACCATCAGCAAAAATGACCAGAATGTTTTCTCCCGAGGTTCTCGATTCTTGGAGCGATAAAAATTGACGCAGTCGAACGAACTGATCTCCCAAAGTTTCATTGGGAGTCCCATCCTCGTTGGGCGGTGGACGTCCTCCTGTTCCTTGCCTTCCAGCTTCCATGTAGTCCATGGCCCAGACGGCGGGTTCAACAATGTTAAAATCTCCACTGTCCCATAGTCCTACACCGCGTTGATCCAAGTAGGTAAATTCGGGCAAAACCCGATCACGTGCCATGATGAGTGTCGTTGCCAGCAAATCTGCCGTGTCCATACCTAAATAGATAGAGGCGGAAAAGGGAAATACGAAATACATAACAATAATACAAATGAATGAGGTTTGCCCGGTGACAAGAGCTGAAATTCAAAAGGGGGAGGAAATAAAAACGAGGTAGTTCACTGGAAACGCACCATTTGCGGCCAAACTGTGATAAACTACAGTGGGCAAGTTGCCACTGGCTTTGATCTTTTCACAAGCCTCCAAAATCTGATCTGCAGCATTTTGGTCCATGCCATTTTCGCGGTTCGTAATGAAGAGAGGATTGGTGGAATATATGCCATCTGCTTCCAATTGTGAGGTAGCAGCTCGCATAAAGTGGTACCTATTCTTCAGGGGTCGGTCACAAGGAAATTGGATCAAAGATCCAGCATGGGCTGCTTCTGGATTAGCTGTCAACAATGCAGTCGTTCCCAACAAGGCAACAGCAGCACCAGCACCAGCTGTCGTGGATTGCAAAAAGCCTCGACGCGATTGGTCATTGATAGACAAGTCTACATCATTCTTTTTATTGCTCTCCTGACTGAATTGAGACTGCTGCAGCACCAAATTGGAAACTGCACGTTGCCGCCTACTACTCCTCGTCGTCGCCGTTGTTGTTGTTGTTGTTGTTGTTGTTGTTGTTGTTGGTGTTGGTGTTGGTGTTGTTGGAATCTGAAATGCGACGCATGATGGAATGATTACAAGCAAAGATGCCGAGACTGCTAGTAGGAGGATGAAAGCCGTCACAAGCAAAGATTCCGAAGCAAACAATCTTTTGCGAATCCTGGAGGAGATTATTCTAGTTTTTATATTACTGTTATTCGATGATGGTTTTTTGCCATCAGCCATGATTAAAGATACCACAAAAGTACAAAGAGTTGTCATGGTGGTCTCAAAAAATGTCGTTTGGGTGCTTCGCCACGGCAGAAATAACAGCTCAGCAGCAAGCAACAAGTGTCCACTCTTTTATTTTCCCTTCTGTCTACTACTAGTACAGTAGCTACCGTAGCTAGTAGTAGTCGTCCAGTATCAATTATTAAGAATCATTTTCATTGCACGCGCTATTCATGTGTTCTTTATTGCTATTGGATTTGAAAAAGAAAAAACAAGATGGCAAAAGAACAAGACGAGGAATCGACGTCATCTTCACTGTTAAGTACCTGGTAGAGTACTACTATCGTCTACTACTAGCTAGATAGCTAGCTAGTAGTAGTACGGTAGTAGTGGTAGTCGTACCCCCATGCTGGTGGTGCCAGTAGACTATTCGATTACACCAGTAGATATTTGAATTGCAGTTTAGAATTGAGGCTAGCTAGCTAGGTGCAGTTCACGAAAAACGTGTGGTCAATAGAGTTCAGGCTTGATAATTTTTGCAGTGGTAAGTTTTACCATCGTGGAAACGCACTCTTTTCCTTTCCACATTCTTGTCAATGTTCAGATTTTAAAATGAATGTGCAAACATGCTGTTGCAATCATAAAATCTTTTTTTAAGACATAGTAGTTGTAGCAGCAAGAGACTCCGTGTATGTCTGTCTCTATTGGCGATACCATAGGTACGAGTTCCATTTTGAATCACAGAAGTGTGAACGGCAGAGTATTGTAGATTACAAAATTTCAACAGAGAAATTTCAATCATGTGTGATTCCTTTCAGGATTTTTGTAATAAATTTTTCTGTTGGAGTAGCGAAGACATGGGAGTGAAAATCTAAGCAGCGTCCGGTATGCAGAGGCGACCAGTTTCCAAGGCCGAAGCCCCCGAAACAAAATTTCAAACAAGACGGAGAAAGCACAAGCATTCAAATAACTAATTGATCATCACAAAACTACTCCAAAGTATGACGATGGTACAATCACTAGGTGCTGCTCTAAAGCTGCTGACATCAACGTGTTGTCTTGTTGTTCATGCGCAAACTGCCAATTCAGGTGGAAGCCCAACCAATAATGTACCCTCGACACGATTAGCACTGGCTGCTTCGAACTCATTTCGAATGGTCCTTCGACCGTCTATTTTTGAATTAGACTTTGTAGCATTGTCGATCGTTGAAGAAGCTATATCCGAAGTCATTCTCCTTTCCACGGACTCCTCCCTCGTGGATATTAACATCAATGTGAACCAAATGAATTGGTTGTCTCCACTTGAAGAACAAGGCGACGGCGGTGGTGCAGAGCTGGTGGATGGAACTGTCCTCGCTCTTGGAGTAGGCGATACACCAACTACAGTCATCAGATTCTTTGCGGTGGGCACATTTCTTACTACAGCTCCTCTTGAAGCCTCTGGCACCGGCTCATTGGCCGCCGTGAAGGCTCTCGATACGATTATCGAAACGACTTTTCAGCGTAACAGCCGCAACTTCATTGAAATGCTTCAGGCGTCGGGAGAAACTCTGCTTCAAGGGATTAATGATGTTTCGGTAATCCCTGCCAAGAGCAATACCCAGCTTGGCGACACTATCGACACAACTACTGCAGGAAACACCAATAGTTTGGAGGATCCAGAGAGCAACGATAATGACTTGAAACCGATCGAATGGGGTCTGGTCATGGGCTTAATTGCTGTTGGCACAATCGTCGCTGTGTTTGTTTGGCAGAACAGAAGTCGAAGAACCAACGAAGTTGATAACCGTCGCATGCAGAATCAGCTGATTTCGAACACGAGCAGATCGCACGCGCCTGTGACGGGCGATGAAGATCGTTCCAAGCAGTCCAGGGACCTGTCTGCCACAGGAGGCATTGAAAGTGTCAAATCTCACGATTCTTCCAAAACTTCAGTCGTCGATAATTCTACCAGCCATCGCCAAGCAGTTGTGCCTCCAGTAAACACGTCGCATGATCTGCCTTCGCACGTATCTTCCATGTTTACTTCTTCTGAGGACCACAGCTTTGCAACGGACTTCAGTATTCCACCTTCTCCTTCGGATGTCAACACGCATCAGAACTCTAGACAGCATCGATACAGCTCCAAGGTCCGTATAAGTGTTGTCGAAACTATTCCCTCTGATTCTCAGAGTTTGCCGCCTGCTTTTTCAAAGCCAATGGCTTCGGCTTCATCTGTGTTGACTGCAGATGATAAGTCTGACTGCAAATCGACGAGCGCTCTTTCTGCAGCTCTGACTTCAGCACTCGCCTCCGATTTTGGCATTAATTGGTTTCGTAAAAACGCAATTGCTACCGCAATGGACGCAACCGATAGCATTGTCGAATGCAAGGAAGAGGAAGACGACAGTAGCAATTCCAGCAAGGACACTACAACTGGTAGCAGCAGCGGCAGTAGCAGTGACGTCTTTCATGTGGGGACTATAACGACGAATATCATTGCTAATGGTAGCATTGTGCATGGTGGCGATACCGTGGTAAGCAAGACAAGCTCCGTTGTTACAGACTGGATGAGAACTATCCAGGTCGTCAACTCGGAGGAAGACGGAGAGTTCAAGTCTGCCTCTGGTGTGACCACAAAAGAATCTTCATCGGAACAATCGTCAGAAGAAGAGAACTCGACGATAGAAGCCCCGTCTGTGAAAGATGAAGTAATTGAACAGGTATCATTGGAGCACTCGATGGCGAACTCGAAGGGCATTATGGGAATCATGACATTGGAAGATCATATCACGATGGAGGTATAGACTGTGTGCTTCTATTTCCGCACACAATACTTTTTGGACTTTGCCAGTATAGATAACAGAACTATAAGCATCTTAAACGAAAATATTATGAAGAAAATTCGTCTCCTATAGTTGATCGTGCTTTCTAGACGCTCTGCAGGTATATACACGTCATAAATAGCCTCCTGCGAATCGTGGCGGTCCGAGCTATGGTCACGTCGAATCGTATGGAAAGAACAAATAATCACCCCCAACTTGGTCAGGAGGCTCAAAATCAGATTTCCAAATCAATTACCGGACATTGCGGTTCCAGCCTGGCGGTATCGCGTTGAAATCGAAATTTCCGCTGCGATCTTGTTCCACTCCGTCCAATTGTTCACGCAACGTAGTTGAATCCACGCACTTTTTAAGCTGCAGCAAGACGCGAAAGTCTACCATACCACTCTTTACGGCTTTTTGAAAGACTGTTCTCGCAACTTGGTTCCGCTGCTCTCCGACATCCATCAAGAACGAAATTGCTCTCAGCAGTGTCGAGTAGGTGCTTGAATTGGCTTCCGTAGTCGGATCCAGTTGGATCGCTTTCAACACGGCAAAGGCAATTTTGAGAGCTGCTGTCTGCTGATCAAGATTACCCTGGCAACGGGCACATGCATCCAAGCAAGCATTGTAGGAAATCAAACTGGGCGCCACGTCCTTTCGACCGGGAGCCTTTGCTAGCTCCTTCATGGTCTGCAAGATTTTGAGGGCCCGTTGGGCTTTGGTATGGTCAGCAGAACGTCCCCAAGCATGAATCACAGCCGTATAAGTCCGTGCGTTGGGTAGCAGATCAGGATCGCCGCTGTCCTCCATTTCCTTTAACAACTGTTCAACTTCACGCGGGGAGTCGGGTGATCTCGTCTTGGACCACGCCTTAATGAGCGAAGTATAAGTTCGAACGTTGGGTTTCAATTTTAAATTTTCCCTGCCGGATTCTTCGTACATGGTTTTTAATTCCTTAAGCAGAGTTTTTGCACGCTGAGTAGAATGGTAGCGCCCAATCTTACCAAAGGTATCCATCACGGTTGTGTACGTCATTACGTCGGGCATAAGGTCGGGATCTCCCGTCTGCTCGTATTGTTCCTTCATCATTTCCAAGAATTCTTCCGCTTCTCGTGCTACCTTTCGGGCACCATCCGAATCTCTGTCCTCAACCAGCTCTTGAACGCGCTTGGCGTGAGCTTGAATGATGGAATTGACAGTTCGAATGGTAGGTTTGATGGGATTTTTGGTGTCTGAGCTGTTTTGTCCATCATTATACAACTTTTCCATTTTTTGCCAAATCTGTTTTACTTTTTGCAGCGATTCATGCTTTCCGCTGTAGGCCCACGCCTCCACGACTCCATTGTAGGATATGCCATCAGGTTCAAGGGTGTCATGATCCATCATGCGCTTGAAAATGCGTTCGGCGTTGTGAGGAGCTTCAGATGCACCACTACGGGCCCAAGCTCCTGCAGGTTAGATATATAGTAAATAAAGTTAGTTAGATTCAGAACACAAGCGAAAGATGACGTACGTCCAGACAAACACAGTGGTTCGATCAAGAAAGTATGCACGGTATGCAGAACGCCTACAAAGACTTACCGATAACTTCATTGTAAGACCGAGCATCGGGTCGTGCCGATTCATCAATGTGCCCACTCTCATACTCTTGTTCTTGATGCAACAGCAGCAAGGTTGCTCGTTCGGCTGCATCCTTGGACGTGTAAACCTGAGGATGATCGGCACTGGCCAATTGCAGTCCTTCCATCCCAGTGGTGACCATGGGCGGATTTGAATCCTGGTGTTTCTTGTAATCGGCCAGGGCATGACAACAACGCGCCCAAGCTTTGAGGACAGTATTGAGGCTGACCACGTCGGGGGTAAATTTTGAAGTTTTGTGCATGGCTTCCCATTGCGACTGACATTCATCGGCTCGACTGATGACGGGTTCCTTGGATGGGTTGCTGCATTTCATAGCCAGAGCATCTAATGCCATATTGGCAGCTTGCAGGTCTTTGTATTGACCAAACATGTCATCCCCATTGCTACTGCTGTCATTGTTGTTGCTAGGATCATCGCTGTCACCATCACCACTGGTACTATTGGCAGGTTGGGCTGTATTGGTAGGTGACACGGGTGTTGCAGCAACTGGTAGCAGAGAGGCACTGCGACTGCTCACACATCCATTGTTGCGAGTACTGGTGTGATAATGGACCTTGGCGAATGGTACAAAGGCATTTGTACTTGTGATAAAGAAACTGGAAGAAGTACTACTTCTAGTAGAACAACTGAAAAGAATCAGGAGAGCTGCTACCGCAGGCCATGTTTCGTTTATTTTTCTTGTCATGCTGAAAGGTATTATCCTGGTGTTTGGACTTTTTTCAGTTTTGTTGGAATTCAACTTGTAGGATTTGCTGATTTGCTGAACCTTTCTAGGAGTGGCTCGATCAAATGATAATAATTACTTCTATAATAATAGTAACAAATTCAGACGATTTTCGGTTTCTTTGACAGCTGGAAGTTCCAAGGTACTCTTGAGTACAGAGTACAGGATTAAATGGGATGGGACGTAAGTTCTTGTTGTATCGTTAGGTTTGCAAAGGAAGATATGCGTAGATAGATATTTTAATAGTAATATATCTCAGATCTCAGCAGCATAGGAGCGCAGCAGCGAGAGATAAAAAATAATATTATGATATTATTTGGGTGTACCTGGTAGTCTGCTTTCGGGCAAATTGTTACTCTAATAACAGCTTGCACTCGTACGATGAGAGAGCTGAGCAAAACCAACCTTTTGCATGATTCTGACTGGATGCCAATGAAGATAAGGATTTTGATTTTTTGGTACAACATTGAAGAAGCGAAAACGGTGAACGAAGCTGTGAAGCCATGAGATGTCTGGTGTCAACCGGATTTGCTGGGTTTGGTGATTGTCACAGAGGGAAACGAAGCTGATAACCTGTAATGAAATCGCAAATCTTATTCGTAGTAGACTACTATTATTATAAAGATCACATCATTTGCACAACAACTTAATTATTACAATCAATTATGATCACATCTGCCTAGGCCCACATAGTAGACTACTAGTATTAATAATGTACTACCATTACTCTAGCTAGAGTATTGAATAGTAGCTACGTAGAGTAGTCCTGTAGCTCTAGTACCTGGTAGAGCTAATTGCCCCGGCTGATGTTGAAACAGGCGGTGCAGTTTGCACCAGCTTGAATAATAATTCATCTATAATTCTCTCCTGCATGAGCAGTAACTATCCCTCGTGGACACCTTCTACTAGACTACTAGTAGTCGTAGCTTAAACCATGGTCCCGCTAGACCTAGCTGAACCTAGTCTAGTCTAGCTGGTA
>Ga0100391_1004261_pt1 | contig 13886 bp, 14 predicted proteins | sample CryGeymeta201515_FD_81541 | JGI IMG/M metagenome (GOLD analysis project Ga0100391, IMG submission 81541) | Groundwater microbial communities from Crystal Geyser aquifers in Utah, USA - Crystal Geyser metaG 2015-15 | ecosystem: Environmental > Aquatic > Deep subsurface > Groundwater | place: USA...
AACTCGGTCTACACCTTTTAAAACGTTGTAGCCTTCTTTCCAGTAGGGTCCACCTTTGGTTGCGCAAGATCCCATGGCAATAACCCATTTAGGATCAGGCATCTGATCGTAGAGAAGCTTCACGCGTGAAGCCATTTTTAACGTGACTGTTCCCGCAACAATCATGAAATCAGATTGTCTTGGGGTGGCACGGAAAACTCCGCATCCAAATCTTTCGAGGTCATAACTAGAAGCACCAGTCGCCATCATTTCAATCGCGCAGCAAGCGAGTCCGAAGGTCATCGGCCAAAGCGAATTTTTACGACCCCAGTTCACAACGTTGTCGAGCTGAGTCAGAAGAAAATTTTCTCCTGTTGCTACTGCAGGGTTCATGAGACCAGGAATTGCCGGATTTGAAATTTCAGCCATATCAGGAGCTTAGCATGCCTATTCAGGACTAAAAAGTCCAGATTACGAGGAAAAATACAGTTCCAATTGAGAGAGTCAGCCTTCGATTGTGTCTAGGGCGGGAGCTTGTGTTGAGATGACAAAGTTTCCTGGCTTCAAATAAGTAACCGTGAGGCCTACAGGTGCTAGTTTTTTTCTCAAATAGGTAAAGTGGACGTTTAGAGTCTTGTCTCTGGATTGGACTCTGCCCCAAACGCGCTTCTGGATCACTTCTTTGGACAGAGGGGCATAACCCATGAGTTGGAAGAGGGCTAGGATTCTGAATTCAATTGAAGTTAATTCAGGGCTCTGTTCACCGGCATAGCGTAAGCGAAAAGCCACAGAGTCCAATTCAAGTTCGGTGGCGGTGAGGGTCACGTCATTCATGTCGTAATATAAACATAATATGTTTATAAACAAAAGATATTTATTTGGCGCTGCTAATTATATTTTTAGGAAGCGGACTTCTTTTTCCTGGCTCGTTTGAACTCTTGTTGGAGGTAGTCTCGATTGGCTGCGGTGATCATATCTAAGACTTCATTCATGTCTAAGTTGAAGTGTTGAATTAGCTCTCCAATGCTATTTGTTGGGGGCGCGCATTGGCCGCGTTCCCAGTTGGACACGATTTGGGCTGACTTAAAACCTAGAAGATTTGCTAGTTGAGATTGGGTCAGACCTTGGTCGAGTCGTATCTGCTTAAAATAATGCCCAATTTTTTCGAAACGAAGATCTTCCATGACTTTAGCTTTCTAGAAAATCATGGAAGATTCAAGTACGATCCGCAATGAGGGGGGTAAATTTTCTTAATCATGAGGGCTAGTTAAGGCGAAATGGTTGACTCTTGGGGGTGCGGAAAGCTACCCTTCGTCCAATGTTACGGAACCACAACATAGCGGCAGATATAGTGGGAGAATTCTCAGAGACCTGTGAGAAGATTTCTCAGATACTGAATGAATGTGAAGTACACGTTCGACCTTCGATCGGGATAGAATTCCCTCATTTTTCTCGTTTGGAAACACCAGATAAAAAAGTTGCATTGATGCATGCAAAAAATTACTTGGCTAGCTTGGAGGTTGAAGCCCGCAATTTAACAGTTATGGGGGGCGTGAGTGCAAACGGTTTGTGGAGTATTTTGAATGTACTTGGTGTATTACCCCCTTCGGATCTTTTTTCAAATATTGGTCCAGGCGACACGATTGAGGCATACGACTTAAACCATGTTCAAATATGGCGGAATATTAACTTCATGAAAATCTGCTCCTATACTTTAGAGGAGATATTCTGTATTCCTTGGCCTCAAAGATATCTGAGATCTCCTGAGATGACCCAGGCCTGTATATCTCGCATAGGGGCTCTTCTGTTGGAGTCGGGGCCAAGCGTTGTTTCTTCTGGAGTGAGTGCTCATCGCCTTGAAGAAACCATGTCGACTCAAAACTATATTTTAGATGCACATTTCCACACGCTTGCGAGGTTGACCACGAGAGATAAGCAGCTTGCGGGCTATTTAGTTGTTTCAAAGGTACAGATCATTGGAAAAAGAACTGGGCTAGATCCATCTCGCGAACTTTCCATTTAAGTTTGGACTGGACCTAACCTTCGTCTTTTATGCTGCGTTTGAACGGAGCCCAGAGTGTGATTGCGCCGTTTCAAGCATTTGCTGGTAAAGGCTGAGGTAAAGGTCAAAACCTTGAGCTACTTGTTCTAGTTCATCGCTTTTTAGCTCGGAAATAGACTCAAAAGCTTTGGTGAGATGATCTTCGTCTTCTTCGGCATGAACTTTTAAGAAAAGTGTTCCCTTTTTCCCGAATGCTTTTTCAGCTTTTGCGTAGGCCGGTTTCCCGTGTCTCACTGCGATGCCTTCGAGGGCTAAAATCCATCCAAAAATAGCGAGTGGTTGACCGTTGAAAATCCAATAGTAAAGAGATTTATGAAAAGCTTCGGCAACGGGGCTTGGCTTAAGTTGACTAATATCAATTCCAAAGCTTTTGGCGTCGGATTCGATGAGTTTGTCATGGTTTTTTTCTTCGGCTGCGTGAGCGATGAATCGGTTGGAATAAGCCGTCATTGTTTTTGGAAAAAATCCAGCAGTTAGGGCAAGAATTCGAGTTGATTGTACGGCGTATTCGTAAGTGCTCGCTAGCCAGTTGATGTAAGTTTCTTGGTCCCCCCAGTTAAAGGATTCAAAAAAAGGATCCACCTTTGTTTGGGCAGTTTCATAATGTTCTTTGAATTCTGTGATGTTCATAGTTCCTCCTAAGCAGCTTTTAATGTACGGTGATTATTGAATTGATGGAATGTGGTGAAGTTGCTGGCACTTGCAAACAACTGTTGAATAAGGGCTTGGGTTTCGGGGTCCGGATGCCCACTAAGGGTGGAAAAATTGTTCATGAGTAGCGCGCAGTTCAGGCCATATTTTTGGTAGCTTCCAATTTCCTGAAAGCCAAATTTCTTGCACATTTTGTCGGTTTTGACTTCTTTGACCGTCGTGTTGAATATGGCATCTAGCTCGAGAGATTCGTAGCATTTTAGCACAAGTCCAATCATGATTTCTGCCAATGAGATTCGTGAGAAGGCGCGCCTAAAATTTCTTGATACGCTGAGGTATTCGCCGCTCATTACATGGTTGTGACCAGTGTTTCTTAGCTGCTGCATGGTGCTTTCGGGGAATGGCTTGAGGTAGTGGTGGTCATTCCATATCTGGGAACTCAGATCAAAAATAGTCCCAGTGCAGATAGCAGCTACTTCCCCTTCCTTGTGTAAAACGCAGATGATGCTTTGTCTCAAAAAGTTGTGTGGATCTAAACAACTTAAGCCGCCAGCTTTTTGGAATACCTCGGTCCAGATTTGTTTCCAATGACTATAGGTTTGCTCGTAAAGGTGTTGTTGCTTTAGAGGTAATGGATTTTGAATCTGTCCCGGAAGTATTGAAAGTTGAAGTTGCCCAAGCATAGGGGAAGCATCGACAGTTTGTGGAGATTCTATAGTTATTTTGCGATTAAACTTTTTTAATATTTACGGTATATTCAAATTTTAGCAATGCTTGTTTGGAGCTAAACATCGTTCGTATTTTTGTTCTTCAAGGCCCCTGAAATGGCCGTGTTCATCTGCATCTCGGCGATGTCTTTGCCGGAGGCCTCGATTTCGTCCATGGCCTCTCTGAGTTGTTTCCAGGAGTTTGAATTCAAAGCATTTTTGAGGTCCACGAGGCGGGCCTTAAACTCGGCTAGCTCTTCACCAGAAACCTTGTCCTTGACGTTCTCAATGGTCAGTGTGGCGGCACGGACAACGCCTTCCGCCTCGACCTTCAGGTCGACAAGCTGCCTCGCCGACATGTCGCCCTCAGCGTTCTCATAGGCACTCTCAAGCATGCCCATCAATTCATCATCCGTTATGCCAAAGCTAGGGCGAACTTCGATCTCGTGGGTTTTTTCGGAGCGAAGATCTTTCGCTCTTACATTGAGGATTCCATTGGCGTCGATTCTAAAGAGAACTTCGATCCTGTGATAGCCCGCAGGTGCTGGGGCAAGTCCTCGAAGTTTGAATCTCGCAAGTGAGCGGTTGTCTTTGACTAATTCTCGTTCTCCTTGGAGGATGTGCAGGTCGAAGGCATTTTGCTCGGGTGCGTGATTGGTGTACATCTCTCTCGCTTCAACAGGGAGAGTAGAGTTTCTGTGGATGAGTTTGCTCACGGCTCCTCCGACGGTTTCAATACCGAGGCTCAGGGGAACGACGTCCATAAGAAGACGATCTTCCCCGCGACCGGAGAGGATTTCTCCCTGCAAAGCTGCACCCAGGCTCACAACTTCATCCGGATTGAGGGAGTCATTCGCCGTCTTGCCGAAAAATTCTGAAACTTTGGCTTTCACATAAGGAACCCTGGTGGATCCACCAACCAGTAAGACGTCGTTAATATCGTCGACTTTTAGCCTGGCGTCTTCGATAGCTCTTGAACAGCATTCTAGGGTTTTGTTCATGAGTCCGCTCCACTGCTTTTCAGCTGTGGCTCGATCAATTTCTAGAGAAAGTGTGGCGCCAGTAAATTCAATTTTAAATTGAGCACTTTGCTTGGAGGATAATTCTATTTTGACTCGTTCAGCTTCAACTAGCAATAAAGCGCGAAGTTGTGAGGGGTCGATCTTTCTTAGAGCATGGTCAGCAGTGAGTTGGTTCTCGGCCCAGGTTGCAAGAGCTCGATCGAGATCGTCACCACCAAGTCTGGTGTCGCCAGCGGTGGACAGAACTTCGAAAGTGTTGGATTCAATTTTTAAAATTGAAATATCGAATGTCCCGCCACCAAGATCGAATATGGCGACAGTGCCTGGTTTATCATTGGACCAGCCATAGGCAAGGGCGGCGGCAGTGGGCTCGTTGATCACGCGTAAGACTTGAAGTCCAGCGAGGCGCCCCGCAGCTTTTGTGGCGCTTCGCTGGGCATCGTCAAAATAAGCTGGAACGGTGATGATGGCTTGATTGCACTCTTCGCCTACTGACTTCTCTGCACGAGCTTTTAATTCTTTGAGAAATTCAGCAGAAATTTCAACGGGAGAAACGCTCTTGCCGCCTGTTTTGATGCGTACTTGAGCGCCGAGTTCATCGTCTTCTAGTTGATAAGGGATGTCGCCCAATTCAGCACTAAGATCTTTTAGGGAGCGGCCCATCAATCGTTTCACTGAAAACAGCACATCTTCATGGCGGGTAGATTTCTGAGACTTGGCGTTTTCACCGACAGATTCCACTTTGCCTTCGGCATTGAGTAGCGCCACGCTTGATAGAATGCGTTCGCCGGCCTCTGACTCAAGGACTTGAACTTTGGAATCTTTGAGGGCTGACACAAGGCTGTTTGTGGTCCCAAGGTCGATGCCTAAAATAGGTCCTTTGCGGACAGGCTTTTCAGATTTCTTGGATGAATTTCCTAGGTCGATTTGAATGGGCACGAAGCTAAGTTCCTATTGGTACTTACGAATGTCAATGAGTATTCGGTCGAGATATTTTTGAAGGCCTCGTATCTCGGCTATGTGCTTCAGTCCCTCAAGGTCAAGGTCCCAGTTTTTTGATGGGGAATCATTTAGAGTGAGCGGAGTTTGCATTCGAGTGAGTGCCTTGTTGAGCTTCAGCTTTTCTTCTTCAAAGATCGATCTAAGTTGTGCTGAAAAATCGTTGATTTCATTGCGCACGCCTTCTGAAATGTTTCCCTCAACAATGCTGTCTTGCAGTTCGAAATAAGTCATGGACAATTCTAGAGGTAGGGCTACTTTCGATTTGAGGCTGAATTGTGCAGGATCATGGGCTTCTGCTTCGTTCATGATGTAATCACATCGAGTTTCCTGATCTCGTAATTTTAAAAAAGCTGAGTTTATAGCAGATGATTGAGCTTCTGCTTTTTCGCGCTCTTCGTCACTCGCATCAAGCCCCAATAAATCTGGATGGAATCTGCGGCCAAGTTTTATAACGTGCGCCTTTAGAAGGGCTTCGTCATCTCGGTTTAGGGACCAAAAAGGCTCACAGCCTAAAGTGAAAAAATGGCTTGGAGTGGAAATTTTCATAGGAACGTTTAAGAAATGAAAAGACTAGGCTGAAAAACTAGATCCACATCCGCAAGATTGTTTGGCATTTGGATTTTGGAAAACGAAACCTTGTCCATCAAGCCCGTCGGTGAAATCAAGTTCCGTTCCCTTGAGGAACAATAAGCTTTTAGGGTCGGCTAACATTTTGATTCCAAAGAATTCTTCGACTCGGTCCTTTTCGCCAGGGGCTTCTTCGAAACTCAATTTGTAAGAAAGACCTGAACAGCCACCGCCCACAACAGAAACTCTCAGATACTTATGAACAGTATCTTCGCGCTCTTGAATCATTTTGATTTGAGCGGCAGCTTTCTCCGTCATTGAGATCGGAAACTTTGCGGAAGCATTGGCGCCGGAATTGGAGCTTTGGCTATCAGGGCTGCTGTTTGAAGGGGAGGTGGTGTTTTCGCTCATGAGTCTTTTTTCCCTTGGTAATCTTTGATCGCTGCCTTGATGGCATCTTCAGCCAAAACAGAGCAGTGAATTTTTACAGGAGGAAGTGAGAGCTCTTCTACGATTGCCGTGTTGGAAATCTTCATCGCTTCTTCAACACTCTTGCCTTTGAGCCACTCTGTTGCGAGTGAGCTAGAGGCAATGGCAGAGCCACATCCAAAAGTTTTGAATTTTGCGTCAGCGATCATTCCAGCGTCGTCGACTTGGATCTGAAGTTTCATCACGTCACCACATTCTGGGGCGCCAACAATTCCGGTTCCTACGTTCTTAGCGGCTTTGTCCATGGAGCCAACGTTGCGAGGGTTTTCGTAGTGGTCGATTACTTTTTTGCTATAAGCCATATTCTTTTATCTCCAATTTCTTTCTTGGCACTAATGCTCTTGGTTAATGCCCGGTCCATTGCACTGTATTGAAGTCGATGCCTTCTTTAAACATTTCGTACAGCGGTGATAATTCTCGTAGTCGTCCTGCCTCTTTGGCAAAACGTTCAATAACGTAGTCAATTTCATCTTCGGTCGTGAAGCGGCCGATTCCAAAGCGGATCGAGGTGTGTGCGAGGTCCTCGCCAACGCCAAGCGCTTTCAAAACATAACTTGGTTCAAGACTAGCGCTTGTACAGGCTGAGCCTGAACTCACAGCGATATCTTTCACGCCCATCAAAAGCGATTCACCTTCAACGAAGGCGAAACTTACGTTCAAGCTTCCTGGAAGTCTTTGCGACTCATGGCCATTGATGTAGAGAGCGTCTAGGTGTTTGCAGAGGCCTTTCCAGAGTTTTTCACGAAGTGCGAGTTGCCTTGGGATTTCAGTCTCCATTTCTTCTCTCGCAATTCGACAAGCTTCGCCGAAACCTACAATCCCCGGAACGTTGAGGGTTCCAGAACGCATGCCACGTTCGTGTCCTCCGCCGTAGATGACAGGGCTCAGGCGAACGCGCGGGTTACGTCTTCTGACATAAAGCCCGCCAACACCTTTAGGTCCGTACATTTTATGAGCAGACATGGAGAGCAAATCAATGCCCATCTTTTCAACGTCGATAGGAAGTTTTCCAACTGTTTGAGTCGCATCGGTATGGAAGAGAACATTGTGTTTCTTCGCAATCGCTCCGATTTTGTCGATGGGTTGTAAAGTTCCAATCTCATTGTTCCCATGCATGATGGTGATCAAGATCGTTTTGTCTGTGATGGAGCTCTCAAGTTCAGCAAGGTCAATGAGCCCGTCTTTGTCAACTTTGAGCCAAGTCACATCATGTCCAGATTCTTCCAGGTGTTTGCATGGATCGAGAACTGCTTTGTGCTCTGTCACGCAAGTGATGATGTGGTTGCCCTTGGATTTGTACATTTCAGCAGCACCAAGAATGGCAATGTTATTGGATTCCGTGGCTCCGCTGGTGATAATGATTTCTTTTGCGCTAGCACCAATGGTTTTCCCAATTTCTTCGCGAGCTTCTTCAACCGCAGCTTCTGCAGTCCAACCATATTCATGATTACGACTGGCGGCGTTTCCGAAATTCTGGGTGAAGTAGGGAAGCATTTTCTCAAGCACCCGCGGGTCAACGGCTGTTGTCGCATTGTTGTCGAGATAAACTGGTGTTTTAACTTTCATCTTTTAGTCCGCCTTCTTAGGTGAATGAACTGCAGCGACTCGGCGACCTAAGTTGACGATTTCCGCCGGGCCTGAAGAGCAGTTTGCGCAATTTTTAATGTCGTGAGAGTTAGCGCATTGGAAGCAATCGCTCAACTCTTTCATAGTAAGGTCTATAGCATCAAGTGTTTGCTCGAGCTCGCTCTGTTTACGTCTGAGTCTTGCCTGATGATCTTTAAGGGATTTGAAGATCTTCCTCGACATTTCGAGGCCTGAATACGTGATATTGCCCTTTGGGTCCAAGATCGGATTGAGGGCGGCGACGATCTCTTTGAGTGCGAAGCCTGATTCTTGAAGCATCTTGATCAACCGAAGGCGGTCTACATGGGATTCATCATAATAACGATATCTGTTACTTCCACGGTGTTGAGGCACAATGAGACCGAGTTCTTCGTAATAGCGAACCGTGCGATTGGACACGTTCGCAAGCTTTGCGAGTTGACCAATGCTTATAGTCTCCGTAAAACGTGAGCTCACCTGTTGGCGGCTCGCATTTGCGGCGCTGCTTAGTTGGGTATCTCTGGCTTCTGACATACTCTAACTATACCCTAACCTTAACGTAAGAGTCAATGTTATGAGTTATCCAGATATTAAGCACTTAACTCAACTAACCAAAATTTAAACTGTGCGCGGTAAAAAGTGGAAAAGCCACCTGGTCACCACACCTCAATGATTCTAAATACTTGATTTACTTCTCAAGACAGGGGGCGCTCCGCCCCCCTCTTGCAAGTTGGCACTTGCAATTCACCCCGTTAGTCTTGAGCGCAAATCAAGTATTTAGAATCATTGAGGTGTTATAACGTGGCTTTTAGGGCTTTCCACTTTTTACCGCGCACAGTTTAAAATTAAACTATTCATCAACGTGGGGCTAAGATCGCGAAATATTTTGCTTTCATCTGCCGATAGGGTTATGGGAAACAACGAGCATGCACTTACTAAGAGACCCCGTTCATCATACGATCCCCGTTTCCTGGGACGAAAGAAAGGTGATTGATCATCCTCTCTTTCAGCGTCTGAGAAGAATCAAGCAAACGGCATTCTTGCATCTCGTTTTTCCAGGAGCCACTCACGATAGATTTTCTCACAGCATTGGTGCGATGCATTTGTCATCCCAAGCTCTGGGCCACATTCTGGATGATTTTAATGCGACCTACGGACCTCGTGCGATCACTCCCGACCAGGCCGATTATTTCAGAAGACTCGTTAGACTGACAGCGCTTTTGCATGATGTGGGACACGGCCCTTTTTCTCATAGCCTTGAGGGGGTGACCTCTGCGGGAAAACCGATTCATCCTCTGAGGAAAGAAATTCTAGAACACAGTGAATTGCCCAATCACTGGATCAAAGAAAAGGGCATTCCTAGTCGGGAAAAATGGCTCAATGAACGCACCTACCACGAGGATTTCACTTTGGTGATCCTCGCAAAAATGGCGGATGACCACGGGTACATTGGTGGACTTCCGGCTCAAGACATTGCCAGTTTGCTCGCGGACTGGATCGAGCCCACAGACGATTTTAAAGAAATGTGTAAGGTCGGGCCCTCTGGAAAATGGAATGTTCGCCCTGTCTTGAAATCACTAGTTTCTGGTGAAGTTGATGTTGATCGAATGGATTACTTGCTTCGAGATTCCCATTACACAGGAGTTCCTTACGGACAATACGACAAGGAAATGCTCTTGGATAACGTCGTTTGGCGCCCAGATCCTCAGAAGCCTTCGCAGCTTTGTGTCTGTATCCGCCGGAAAGCGTTACATGCTTTCGAAGATTTTCTTATCTCAAGATTCCATATGTTCCTTCAGGTCTATTCTCATAAAACTGTGGTGGGCTTTGATATTGTCTTGGAAAATGCTCTTGCTGAGTCACAAGATTTCCAAATCGCTCCTGACTTAGATGCGTATGTAACCTGGTCTGATGAATGGCTTTTGGGACGTATTCTGGAGGATCGCTCATCGAAGTGGGCTGCGTGCATCCGCGATCGAAAACCTTTGAAGCATTTGTTTACGGCAAGGCAAGAAGATCGGACTTCTTTTCAAAAATTCATTAAGCCTTATGAGCGTTCTTCTGGAACGACGGCTTGGTATCCGTCATTGAAAAACAAGAACAGAGTGAGCAGTTCGAAGAAGGGCCAAGGCGAAGTCCCGAAACTTTGGTGGCGAGATTGTGTGAACTTTCTAACTAAAGGTAAGCGCGGAGATTATCCCGTCTACTTGGAAGACAGAAAAAAAGTGGTTCCTGTTGAGACACATTCACTTCTTTTGAAGAGTGATTATGTGAGGCGCAATCAATTTACTCACGTTTATTGTTTGCGTGGAGAAGATGAGAAGGTCATTCCATGGGTTGAGGACTGCGGTTTTCCTGTGAAGGGGTATGATGGCTCCGACGATGACTTGATTGGGTAGGCACTAAAATCGAAATATCTTAAGTGTCTGATTTTAAGCTATTTTTGTTCATTGACGCTGCTGTGGTGGCCGCCTAAATTTTGGCCAAATTTATCTTCAAGATATCAATCAGTTCTGACGAAAAGACTGTGTGACCATTCAGAAAAAAGATTACGATATGATCTCGCGCCGTTTGCAGGCACTGCAGCGGGTGTCTGTGCAATTGATGTCTCAGCAGAGCTCGAAAGCTCTTCTTCACAAGACGGTTAGATATGCAATGGACTTGCTTCATTGTGATGCGGGTTCCTTGTTCTTGAAGGCGCCGGGTGACATGTTGTCCTTTGAAGTCGCTATCAACGATAGCATTCACTATGACTTTCAAAAGATAAAAATCCCGATGGATCGTCCAGGTTTGGCAACTTTTGTTTTTTCTCGAGGACAATCTTTGTTCATCAAGGATGTTTACGAAATTCCTGAGCATTTTGAAGGTGTTGATTTTGACCCGGTACTCGATACAAGTATCGGATACCGAACGCGTTCTGCAATCATCGTTCCCCTAATAAGTACAAAGGGAAAAGTTCTAGGTGTCATTCAACTTTTAAATAAAAAAGAAGATAGTGAGCAGCAGTGGCCGATCAACAACGAAGAAATGATCGCTTCTATGCCTAGCTTTGATCGTGATGATTTGGAGCTTATGGAGAGCTTTGCAGCTGTAGCGGCCGCTAGTATTGAGAATCAAAGCTTGTATGCCGAAATCGAGAATATTTTTGAATCGTTTGTGAAGGCCTCAGTCGTGGCTATTGATGCTCGTGACCCAGGAACCCGAGGTCACTCTGATCGGGTTGCTAACTTGACCTGTAACTTGGCGAAAGCCATTAGTGAATCGTCGAGAGTGGACCTGGGCGAAATTCAGTTTTCAGATTTAGAAATTAAAGAATTACTCTGGGCTGGATATCTTCATGACTTTGGAAAGATCTCAGTTCGAGAGGCTACACTTCAAAAAGAGAAGAAGTTAACGCCCATTCAGCAGTTGGAAATTCAAGGCCGCATGCGAGAATTTCAGATTGTAGCTGAACGAGAAGGGACTCAAAGGCTACTTGACCAGGCCAAAGAAGGTTTGCTGGATGAGGTGTCGCTTCAAAAGTATGCTCATCGCATAGAGCAAAGTCGTGAAGTCCTGGAGAAAGCTTGGACGGATATTTGTAACTTGGCCAAGCCAACGGTGCTTGACGAAGAGGCCGGTAGCCAGCTTGTAAGATTAGCTCAGCTGGAATTTAAAAATGCTCTTGGTGAAAAAGAGTGCCTTTTGAAGGATGAGGAAATAGAGGCTCTTAGCATTAAGCGAGGCTGTCTAACTCCTGAAGAGCGAGATGAAATTGAGTCTCACGTTACGAGAAGTTGGGAGTTCCTTCGAAGGATTCCCTGGGGAGAAGACCTCAAGGACATCCCAGAAATCGCTTACTCTCACCATGAGCTGCTAGATGGGACAGGATATCCTCGTAAATTGGTTGGAGAAGAGATTCCATTGCGTTCTCGAATTATGACTGTCTGTGATATCTTTGATGCTCTTGCGGCTAGCGATCGAGCTTACAAGCCTGCTTTGAGTATCGAAAAGACACTCTCAATTATTGAAAGCATGGTTGACGGCGGAAAACTCGATCGTCGATTCTTTGAAGTCTTCGTAGAGGGCAAGATCTGGGAATCGATTGGCCATAGCTACAAGTACGCTGACGAGCTTGAAGCTGATAAAAAAGCCTCTCAAGCTGCGTAATTTTCAATTTTCCTAATCAATTTTCTCTAGTTGAAGGCTCGCAAACGGGGCCTTTTTGAGTTTATATTGGGCCTATATGACGCCTGACGAAAACAGAGAGTGGTACGTTTATCACAACGAAAAAGAAATGGGACCGGTTCTCGAGTCCCAGTTGAAGAGTCGACTAGAGGGTGGAGAGTTAGATTCATCAGCCTTTGTCTTCACGGAAGGTATGTCTGATTGGACTGCCATCGAAGAAGTTAAAATTTTTACCGATGACGGAAGCCAATCGCAGGTTTTAACTCCAGACCAATCTACTCCGGCCCAAACTATCGGTTCATTTGGTGCGATGGGTGGTGGAGATGAACTTGCAGAAGAGCAGGAGTTCCTGGAACAAGGTGGAGTAAGTGAGGCGACCGACTATCCTGAAATGCCGGATGATGCATCGATTGCTGATCTTCACTCTCACAAAGGTCTGTCTGTTGAAACTTTAGGTGCTGGTGATCCCGAAAAAGAAACTCCAGAATTCTTGAGAGAAGTTTCAAGTGGCACTTCGCAAGAAAAACCAAAAGGGTCAAAGGGATTGAAGTGGCTTCGCTGGGGTTTTATGGGCTTTGTTCTTTTGGCGGTGGCAGGTGTCTTTGTGGATTACATGTCAGTCACGAGCCCGGGCCGTCCTGAATTTATGAAATTTATCTTAGGAGAGCCAAGTGAGTTCTCCTCTGAGGATGCAGGCATCGCGACGAAAGAAGCAGATGGTGGTTTGGGTAAGACTACGGAGAATGTTGCTCAGGAAAATAAGGCGGGTTTGATTTGGGCAGAACTTTTTGCACTTCGTAGCAGTAAGGACCCTAAGGGCGTTCCATTCCGATTGTCGTCAGAAATATTTTCTCCAGACCGACCCATCTTGACCGGTGCTCTTTCTGGATTGGTTGAGGCTCAGGCTGTGCATTTGGTCATTTTCCCAGATCTTGCTGAGAATCTAATGAGTGAACCAAAAGTATGGTGGCTAAGCGTTCCTGTGATTGATGGATATTTTGCGGCCGGTCCGTTGAGTCTGAAAGGTATGGCGCTACCTGTAGGAGTTTATCGAGTCATGGTTCAGGCAGACGGAAAGTTTTTAGGAGAAGTCTCGTTTAAAGTTGGAGAGTTTCCGACTGGTCCTGAGTTGGCGGTGGCTCAAAAAGATCTGCAAAACACTTATTTGATGGCGGCATCGAAGGAGTTGCAAAAACTTGAGGAGGCGTTCCGCTCTTTTGAGTCTTTGTACGAAGCCTTACGGCAAAACAGTGCAAAATTTGCTTTGAAAGGCAAAGCACGTCGAGCGGCTTGGAATAAGTCTAAGGTTGAGTGGAATGAGGCCTTCGATAAAACGGCTTTGAAGTTTAATGAGGGAGCGGCTCTGACGTATTACCCTGAGGTTCGATCAAAAATGGCTGAGTACTCTCGAGAACTGCTGAGAGTTTTGGGGTTGATGGATTTGTACAATCAAAGTGGGCGGCTTGCTTTCGAGAAACGTGCGGGTGCTAGATATTCAGATGTTTGGAATGCTTTGAAAAAAGATAAAGATTTTTTGAAGGCGGAAGTTTCTAATTTGGAAGGACAAAAGATTATGTCTCCGGCGATCGATAAAGATTTGTTGAAGGCTGACTTGTTAAATTTAAGATGAAAAAA
>Ga0100391_1004268_pt1:0-10000 | contig 13869 bp, 7 predicted proteins | sample CryGeymeta201515_FD_81541 | JGI IMG/M metagenome (GOLD analysis project Ga0100391, IMG submission 81541) | Groundwater microbial communities from Crystal Geyser aquifers in Utah, USA - Crystal Geyser metaG 2015-15 | ecosystem: Environmental > Aquatic > Deep subsurface > Groundwater...
GACGATCCTGCCGGCATACGACCTGACCCATCCCGTGGAGACAAAATAAAATACCACGGCCAGCGCGAGCCCGGCCGCAAACACGGGCCTCGCCAAGGGCTTTCTGATGCGTCTCTTCTCTTCAAGCTTCAGGCTCTGCACGGCGTATTGCACATGTTTCGGCTCGATCTCCCCGGCCTCCTCAAGGAACGCCGACATGAGGGTCCGGGTCGTGATCGTGTTGATGAGCCGGGGGATGCCCTTGGAATACTGGTCAATCCGCCTGATGGCGGCATCCCTGAACCTGACGTGTCCTCTCCCGGCCTTGGTCAGCCTGAAGGAAATATAATCCCCGACCTCCTTGATGTCGAGAGGGTCAATGTTCATGCGCGTGATGATCCTCTGATCAAGCTGTCTGAGCTGCGGCGACCGGAGACGGGCGGCAAGTTCCGGCTGGCCGACCAGGATGATGTGGAGGAGCTTCTCCTTTTCGGTCTCCAGGTTGGAGAGCAGGCGCAGTTCCTCCAGGGTTTCGTCAGGAAGGTTCTGCGCCTCATCCACCAGGATGATCACGGCCCTCCCTTCAAGAGACTTCTGTATGAGAAAATCCCGGAACGTCCGGATGACCTCGTTCTTGTTGGCTGATGCGCACTGGACGCCGAGATCCTCGAGCATGGCCATGAGAAATTCTCCGGGTGACAGCCTCGGGGTGAGGACCATGGCGATTTCAGCCTTGTCCCGGTATTGCTCAAGAAACACGTTGAGAAGCGTGGTCTTTCCGGCGCCGGGCTCCCCGGTCACAAGGCAGAACCCTTCCCTATGGTCGGTGCTGTACCCCAGGGAAAGGAGGGCGTTGTGATGGCTCCTGGACGCGAAAAAACACCCTGCGTCAGGCGTGATCCTGAAAGGCTCTTCGTTCAGTCCGTAGTAGGTGAGATAGTCCATTATACCTTCCCCATTTTTGAGATCAGATCATAAACCGGCAGAAGCAGACCGATGATGATGACCGCGAACATGATCCCGAGGACAATGATGATGATGGGCTCCAGCATCTTGCCGAGCCGTTCCGAGATGTCGTCCAGCTTTTTGATATAGAATTCCGACAGGAATGTATACTGTTCTTCCAGCGTCCCGCTGGTCTCCCCCACGTGCGTCATCCGGAGGAGAAGGGGAGAGAAGAGCCGCTGTTTCTTCAGGGCGTCCGAAATGGCGGAGCCCGCAAGGACCTCTTCCCTTGCCCTGGTAATCGCGTTCATGTAGACGGCATTCCCCACGATTTCCGAAACCAGTTCCAAAGAACGGTCAATGGTCAACCCTGACCGGATCAGGATCCTCATCTGCTCGGTAAAGAGGCCAAGGATCTTGTTCTCTACAATGAGCTTCATGATCGGGATCTTGAGCTTGGCGAGATCAATATAATAAGCGGCCTTGCTGTTCCGTTTCATCAGTTTGATCATCCCATAGAAGATAAACGGCAGCAGCATCAGAATCGGCCAGAACTTCTGCGTAAAATGGCTCGCTACGATGAGGAACCGGGTGACCCCCGGTATCGCCACCTGCATGTCCTGAAAGAGCGAGAGAATCTTCGGCAGGACATAGACGAGCCAGAAGATCATGGCGCCCATCGCGGAGGTAAAGGCAAAAATGGGATAGACCAGCGCCCGCTTGATCGCAGAGACCAGGTCTTCGACTCTCCGAAGATGACCGGCCACGTCCCGAAGGCTCCCTTCGAGGTTCCCGGTCTCTTCACCCACGGAGACGAGCCGGATGAAAATATCCGGAAAGATCACCGCATGCATGCGGACCGCATCGCCCAAGGATGCGCCCAGGGAGATCGTGTTCCGAATCGTTTCAATTTTCTTTTGAAAATATTCGTTCTCGGTCGTTTCAGCAATATCCGAAAGCGCCGTGAGAAGGGGGATACCCGCCTTGATCATGACGGCGAGGTTGTTCGAGAACTCGATCATGTCCTTTCTCTTCACCCTCCTGGCATGAAAGCGGTCCAGGAGCGGCGCAGCATAGGCGTGGGTCCGTCTGATATCCAGGATATACAGCCCGGACGTTTCGGTTGCATGGTAGACGTCATCAAAGTCCATGGCCTCGACGACGCCCTTGACCTCAACACCCTCATTGGTGACGGCTTTGTATTGATAAAACGGCATCAGCCTGCGACCCTCAATACCTCTTCGATGGTGGTCATCCCGTTCCTGACGTTTCGTATCCCGCTTTCGAGGAGAAATCTCATCTTCTTTTTCACCATGGTATCCCGGATGGTCCTGATGGACGCGGCCGTGGATACCAGCTCTTTGATTTCATCGTCTACGATCATGATTTCCCCTATGGCAATCCTCCCCGCATACCCTGTTCCATTGCATGCCTTGCAGCCCGCTCCGACAAATGCGGTCTCGATCTGCTCATCGGCGCCCGCAAATTTCAGCCTGAGCATGTCTTCCTCCGTCGGCCGATGTTCCTTCTTGCAGTACGAACAGATCTTCCGGACAAGTCGCTGAGACACGATCGCAAGGAGCGAGGACGAAAGGAGGAACCGGTCCACGTTGAGGTCAATCAGCCTCGGAACCGCGGTGATCGCATCGTTGGTGTGAAGGGTCGACAGCACCAGGTGCCCCGTGATGGACGCCCGTATGGCGATCTTTGCGGTCTCCTCATCCCGGATTTCACCGAGGAGCATGACATCGGGGTCCTGGCGCATGAAGTTCCTTCCCGCAAGGGCGAAGTCATATCCCGACTTCTCGTTGACCTCGGTCTGCCTGACCAAGCTCAGCCTGTACTCCACGGGGTCTTCGACGGTCAGAACATTCTTCTCAAGGATGTTGATCTCCCTCAGGGCGGCATAGAGCGTGGTCGTTTTCCCGCTCCCCGTGGGCCCGGTGATCAGGATAATCCCATAGGGTTTCTTGAAAAGGGCCTGAAGCATCCGAGTCTCCTCTTCAAAAAAACCCAGGGCGCTGAGCCGGACCAGAGGCCCGGCGCCTGAGAGGACCCGAATCACCACGTTTTCACCGTAGATGGCCGGGACCGTGGAGACACGCATCTCATAGGTCTTATTGAGGAAAGGAAACCTGAACGACCCGTCCTGGGGCAGCCTCTGTTCCGAGATATCCAGCTGGGCCATGACCTTGATCTTGGAAATCACACCGCTCTGGGCGGTCTTGGGGTAGCAGAGCCCGTGCTGCAGCACGCCGTCTATCCGGTAAAAGACGTGGACGGTCTGCAGTTCGGGGGCGATATGAATGTCCGTGGCCTTTCTGTGGATCGCATTCATGATGGCGAGCTCCGTGAGATTGGAGATGCTCTGAGCCGTCACCGTCTCCGCGGTCTTCACGGCCTGGACCGCCGCATCGAGTCTCGCCTCGATGGGGTGCTGCATGAAATAGTACGCCCGGTCGATCATGTCGTAATAGGCGTCTGAATCAATGACAAAGACCTCGGGAGGCATCTTGGTGATCTGGGCGGCCGTGTCGATGGCAAGCACATTGCTGGGATTGATGATGCCGATCGTCAGGCGTCCCGCCTTGTAATCGATGGGCATGAAACCGATCCTTTCGGCCACGTCCTTGGGAACGAGCCTGAGCGCCTCTTCGGATATGGCATACTCATGAAGGTTCAGATAGGGGATGCCGGCCTGTTCGGAAAGGGATTTTGCCACCTCGGCCGACGACACGAAACCGATCTTGATGAACGTATCACCGAGGAGATCCCCGGTGATCTTCTGCTGGGAAATGGCAACATTGATCTCCTCCTCGGTGATGAGGCCCTTCTCTTTTAAAAGTTGTCCGATCCTCTTGGGCGCCGCCATTATTCCGCCTTCTCCACCATGGGCTTGAGCATGATCACCAGCTCGGTCCTCTGCTCCACCTTTTCCGTGGTCTTGAAAAGGGAGCCGATCATGGGAACCTTCGACAGGAATGGAACACCGCTCTCCCTGTCCGATTCCTTCCGGTTGATGAGCCCTCCGATGATGATCATCTCCCCGTCCTTCACCCGGACGGTCGTGCTCATTTCCCGGAGGTCCACGGTCGGCAAGGACAAGGAAACGTTGTTGGTTCCGACCGTTCCGAGCGCCTTCTCCTCAAGGCTGATCAGATCGGTGACGATGGGCGTGATGGTCATGGAGACGTTCCCGTCTGAGTTGATGTACGGCACAATGCCGATGATCAGGCCGGACAAGATGCTGCTGGTTTCGATGGTGAACGTCACGACCCCGGTCGAAGCAGCCGAAGTCGATGTCGTGGTCTGAACCCTCGAGATGAAATTGGTGTTTCTCCCGACACTCAGCATGGCCGTCTGTCCGTTCATCAGACTGACCCTCGGGTTGGAAAGGACATTGACGTTCCCCTGCGTCTGAAGGGCCTTCAGGAGCATGGTGGAATCCACACCGGTAATGCCGAACTGGAAGCTTGGTCCCGTTGACGACACCACACTGTTGAAACTGGACGTCCCGACGCTCACCTGGCCGACCTTTTGCCAGTCTTTGATGAATTCCCAGTCTATCCCGTACATGAGACTGTCGGAGAGCTGCACCTCAACGATCCTCGCCTCGATCATGACCTGCCGGTTGAGGCTCTCCCTGGTCTTGTCCAGAAAGTTTTTCACCTTCTCCAGCGCCCCCTTGGATGCCGTAACCATAATGGTGCCGGTGATCCGGTTGATGCTGAAAGAGGGCTTGAGCCCGGCTTCGTCAGTCTTGATCAGGTCCGAGATGGATTCCGAGACCGCCTTCCAGAGGTCCTGCGACTCCTCGCTTGTCTTCCCCTCGATCTTGACGTCTCCCTTCAGGTTCGTCGCCGTCGTGGTCGATGACGCGGCCGTCCCGGTGCTGCTGCCGCCCGAGGCGCCCGACGATGTCCCGCCGAGGATATCGCCGCCGAGAGAGACGGAATAATTGTTGATCATGGAAGGATGACCCAGCTCAAAGATCCTGGTATCCTGCGCCTTGATCACGAGGAGGTTGTTCCTCACCTCATAGAAATAATCCACCGAAGAGAACAGGATATCAAGGGCGTTCTTGATGTTCACGTGGTTCAGGGTGACGGTGACCGGAGCGTCAGGGTTGACTCCTTTTTCCATGACCAGATTCAGCTGCGCGGCATCCGAGACGATCTTGGCCACGTCCCTCAAAGCGGCGTTCCTGACCGATATGGAGATGATCCTCTTGTTCAGGGGAGAAATATCCTCGGATATGGGCCTGAATGACGGGACCTGCACTGCAGGAGGAAGCGCCTCCTCCGGAAGAACCTGGACGGAAGCCTCGGCCTTCGGAGTCTCTCCGATCTCTGTCTTCCGCATCTCTTTGGATACGCCTGAACAGGAGACCAGGAATATCAGGCAGAACATCCCTATGTTTTTCATGGTTCCTCCAGTTTCACCCATGTGGTCATCCCGTTTAAGGTGATGCCGACCTTGTCCTTCTCTATTCTGGAAATTTTTCGATTGTCCAGGATGTCCCCCTCACCGACAATGGCGTTATTGATAATCGCCCTTCTCTCATTCCTGCTGATCAGGATCAGGGAAACAACGTACCCCTTTTCAGCGCCGGGACGGTCCGTTCCCGAGACACTTCTCTGTTCGACATAAAGGGGGCCGCTCAAGCCGGCGGAAATGTCCAGTGAAGTTCTTTTCTTAATGAAACTGTCCGTAAGGACCGTGTCCGTCCTGTAACTGTAGATCTCATTTTCGGCAGGGGTCAGGCTGATCGCCATATCCTTCTTCAGCGACACGTAGAAAAAAACCGTTAGAAACAGAAACGGCAGCATGACCAGTCCCATCTGCTTCCTGCTGATCATTCGCCTCCTCCCGGAACAGGCATGACGATCTTCCCCTGTATTTTGCACAACGCCCTCTCGGGCTGGTCCTTCTGAAAAGAAAACGACGTGAACCGGAAAAAGGGAAATGCCATCTGATCAAGATCATACAATCTCCGCCATGCCTGGGAATAGGTGTCAAAGTTGAATGAAAGCCCTATGTCGAGAGCGAATTCGGAAGGCCCCCTGTCAATCGTGGTGACCGTCAGGATGTCCCCTTTCATTCCCGCCCGGACGTCGTCTATGGCCTTGAGGATGAATTCATCTCCGGGCGTCTTCCAGAACCTCGCAGGCCTCAACCCCCGAATCTCCTTCACCCTGAGCGCCGCTTCATCCGTGTCCTTCTTCATCTGCAACTTCTTGGCATGGAGAACACCGCTCTTTTCGATGATCGTTCCCAGGGACCTGTTGTATTTCATCACGGTCACGTTGAAGCCGAGAAGGATCGAACATAGGATCCCCATGATCAAATAAAAGGGCAGTTGACGCGCAAGATATTTCCCGTACATTCAATGCTCCCCGGTTTCCTGATACCCTGCCTCAAGGGTGAAGCTTTTGTCCTGGAGGGATATCTTGCCGTCCGCGCTCTGGATCCCCCCGATCCTTTTCAGCTCCGCGATCACACGTTCAAGGGATTTCTGAGCGCCGTACAGATCCTCGGATTCAATATGCCCGTTGATGCTGAGCCTTAAATCAGAGTTCGCCTCATCTGTCCGCACATCGAGGTTTCGTATGTTCATTCCCCTTTTCTCCAGGCCGGAGAGCTTGTACATGAGCGTGGACGCAGAGGGCAAAGAGTTCATCCGGTTCACAAAGTCAATCAAGGGCCTCTCTTTGCTGAGCTGCTGCAGCGTCACCCGGTACGCTTCCAATACCGGCTGAAGATCCTGCTCCTGAAGACGGAGCGAGACCAGATGTCTGTTCAGGGAGGCGTACCTGAAACCATTAAAGACGAGAAGCCCGGCCAGGATCACCGAGAGGATGAGGAAGGAGGCCGTCGCACGGCGCACCAGGTTTGAAAGGCCATAGAATCTCCTGTATTCATCGGTCATCATGCGCTCGGCCCTGCCGCTCCCAAGGGCCGAGATCGGGATGAGATAATCAACGAATCTTTGTTCATCGACAAAGATCTCTTTGGGTCTGTCCATGAACGCCATGGGGATGAGGGTTTTTAAGGACGTGGAGGCCGTCTTACCCGTCCCGCCGATAAACATCACCTCCTCGGGCTCTATCCTGAGGGTCTGACGGCAGTAATTGACCGTCATGTTGATATTCTGGATGTCGAAATCAATCAAACCCTCGCCTACCGAAGGGGTGGAACGGGTAAAGAGCACCGTACCCCGATGAATCAGGACAAGGTTCTTTTTTCCTCCTGTCTCATAAAGACACAAGTAGGGCTTCTCTCCCGCAGGCAGAATTTTCAGCACCGAGAGCATATTCGGGTAGAGCTCAGATATCCTTTTTCCCCTGGAAAGGAACTTCTCCACGAGTTCGTCTATCTCGTTCTGTGAGACGTAAAAGACGAAGTATTCATCGAATTTTTTCCCGCCTTTAATTTTCTGTCCGGTCTTGAAAAAAACAAGGGTAACGGTCCCTTCGACGAGGTTCTTTTTTCTGATCTCTGAGAGAATGAGGGGCTTGACCAGGTTTTTCCTGACGGGTGGAATCGTGATCGTATCCTGGAAAAAGTTCCTAAAGTCTACACTGACCGTGAAGTCCCGAATCTTCTGCTCCGCCAGAAAGCCGTCAAACCGTTCAACCGGAAGAACCATCGCATCATGAACAGAGATTTTACTCCCCTTCAGTGCCGCGTAAACGACCTTGACCTTATCGCCTTCAAAACTGATGGAGACTGCCTGTCCCACAGGTGACCTCAGAGAGGATGTTCTGTCCGAGCACCGGCCATAATTTTTTTTTAAAACAGCCACTTAGATCAGTATAATTCAATAGTTAGTATAACAAAGTATTCATGGTGGGGCAATACTTTATTTTGACATCTATTTTTTGACATATCCCGTTACTTGTGAATCAAAGGATTCAAGACAATAAAAAAGGACAAGCACCTTATAACAAGATGCTTGTCCTCCAAAAACAATTCCCCGGCAACGCCCTACTCTCCCACAAATTTGCAGTACCATCGGCGCAGGAGGGCTTAACTTCCGAGTTCGAGATGGGATCGGGTGGGTCCCCTCCGCCATAGCCACCGAGAAATTTTATGGCTCTTGAAGGCGTCAGACACGATTCGATTGTCTCTGACACCTTTGAAAACTAACAGGCAGATTCAGCTAAAAGCAAAATAAGTGGTCAAGTCTCACGACCGATTAGTACTGGTTAGCTCAATCCCTCACGGGACTTACACACCCAGCCTATCAACCTCGTAGTCTACGAGGGGTCTTCAGGGGCCCTAAGGCCCGGGAGATCTAATCTTGGAGTGGGCTTCCCGCTTAGATGCTTTCAGCGGTTATCCCTTCCGAACGTAGCTACCCAGCTATGCCACTGGCGTGACAACTGGAACACCAGAGGTCCGTCCACTCCGGTCCTCTCGTACTAGGAGCAGCTCTCCTCAAATCTCCTGCGCCCACGGCCGATAGGGACCAAACTGTCTCACGACGTTTTAAACCCAACTCACGTACCGCTTTAATCGGCGAACAGCCGAACCCTTGGAACCTGCTTCAGCTCCAGGATGCGATGAGTCGACATCGAGGTGCCAAACCTCCTCGTCGATGTGAACTCTTGGAGGAGATAAGCCTGTTATCCCCGGCGTACCTTTTATCCGTTGAGCGACGGCCCTTCCATACAGAACCGCCGGATCACTAAGACCTGGTTTCCCACCTGCTCGACTTGTCAGTCTCGCAGTCAAGCTCCCTTATGCCTTTGCACTCTACGGCTGATTTCCGACCAGCCTGAGGGAACCTTCGCGCGCCTCCGATACTCTTTTGGAGGCGACCGCCCCAGTCAAACTACCCACCAGACATTGTCCCTGACCCGGATGACGGGCCTAGGTTAGGATCCTAGAACAGCAAGGGTGGTATTTCAAGGTTGGCTCCACCGAAACTAGCGTCCCGGCTTCAAAGCCTCCCACCTATCCTACACATGCTATCCCAAAATTCAGTGCCAAGTTGTAGTAAAGGTGCACAGGGTCTTTCCGTCTTGCCGTGGGTAGCCGGCATTTTCACCGGCACTTCAATTTCACCGAGTCCCTGGTTGAGACAGCGCAGGAATCGTTACGCCATTCGTGCAGGTCGGAACTTACCCGACAAGGAATTTCGCTACCTTAGGACCGTTATAGTTACGGCCGCCGTTTACCGGGGCTTCGGTTCGGGGCTTCGCCCGATTGCTCGAGTTGACTCCTCTCCTTAACCTTCCGGCACCGGGCAGGCGTCAGTCCCTATACATCGTCTTGCGACTTAGCAGAGACCTGTGTTTTTATTAAACAGTCGCTCCCGCCATTTTTTTGCAACTCTCCTCAGCTCGGCGTGCGAAACGCTTCACTTACTGAGAGCACTCCTTCTCCCGAAGTTACGGAGTTAGATTGCAGAGTTCCTTAACCAGGGTTCTATCGAGCGCCTTAGGATATTCTCCTCACCTACCTGTGTCGGATTTCGGTACGGTCACCAGATGAACTCGTTACGAGGTTTTTCTCGGCAGCATGGGGTCAACCACTTCCGTCCGTTCTTGCGAGCGGACTCGTCATCACCTCTCGGAGTTTGAATTGGGATCCCGGATTTTCCAAAGATCCCCTCCTACGGGCTTAAACCCTGCAATCCAATCCAGGGCTGGTCTACCCTTCTGCGTCACCCCTTCACTCAAGCGCTCACCTAGTGGTACAGGAATATTAACCTGTCACCCATCACCTACGCCTTTCGGCCTCGGCTTAGGGACCGACTAACCCTACCCTGATTACCATTGAATAGGAAACCTTAGGTTTTCGGCGTCCCGGTTTTTCACCGGAATTATCGTTACTCATGCCTGCATAATCTCTTCTGTACAGTCCACCGGTCCTCACGATCCGACTTCACTCCGTACAGAAAGCTCCCCTACCGATCACGGCCTTCCGAAGAATTCCGTCATCCCGCAGCTTCGGTTATGAGCTTGAGCCCCGTTACATTTTCGGCGCGGGCTCACTCGACCAGTGAGCTATTACGCACTCTTTAAAGGAATGGCTGCTTCTAAGCCAACCTCCTGGCTGTTTGTGCATT
>Ga0100391_1004274_pt1 | contig 13850 bp, 12 predicted proteins | sample CryGeymeta201515_FD_81541 | JGI IMG/M metagenome (GOLD analysis project Ga0100391, IMG submission 81541) | Groundwater microbial communities from Crystal Geyser aquifers in Utah, USA - Crystal Geyser metaG 2015-15 | ecosystem: Environmental > Aquatic > Deep subsurface > Groundwater | place: USA...
GTCGGGCCTGCCGCGCGAGTCCGATTTCCCGTACTGGACCGATCCGGACTATCCGTTTCCGACCACGGAACAGATCCGTGAACGGCTGGGCGATCAGCAGACGCTGTATCCGGCGTCTCGCTATTTTCAGTACTCGAATCTCGGCCTGAGTCTGATCGGCGAGATCGTCGCGGCGGCCTCGGGTCAGAGCTATGACCAATACATGCGCGAGAATCTGCTCGATCCGCTTGGCATGGCCGACACCACCACCGACATCCCGGTCGCGCTGCATGGTGAGCGCATGGCGGTCGGCCATACCGCGCTGGGCCGCGACGGCATGCGCGAGACGGTCGACCCGTTCCAGGCCCGCGGCATCGCGCCGGCCGCCGGCTTCGCCTCCAGCGTCAACGACATGGCGAAATTCGCGATGTGGCAGTTCCGGGTGCTGGGCGGCGAAGAGAATGAACTGCTGCGTGCTTCCACGCTGCGCGAGATGCAGCGCGTGCAATGGATCGACCCGGACTGGGAAACCACCTGGGGTCTGGGCTTCAGCGTGGTCCGCGAAGGCAATCGAACCTTCGCTCGGCACGGCGGTGGCTGTCCCGGCTACTACACCGAATTTCGCATCGAGCCACAAACGAAGATGGGCGCGATCGTCCTGACCAATGCGATCGGATCTTCACCTGGCCACTACGCTGCCAAGGCCTTCGACCTGATCCAGCCGGCTTTGCAGGCCGCTCTCGATTCGCCCGAAGACGCGCCGGTTCGCGACGGCAGCCTGGCACGCTACGCCGGCGTCTACGGCAGCATCTGGGGACAGACGGTCGTCGTCCCCTGGAAAGACGGACTCGCCATGCTGAACCTGGCAAGCTCTAACCCGGCCGATGACATGGATCTTTTGCAGCACGTCGAGGGCAACATCTTCCGACGCCTGCGCGAAGACGACGAATCGCTCGGCGAAACGGTCCGGTTCGAACTGGGCGACGATGGAATCGCTCGACGCTTCAATCGGCACAGCATCTGGGAAGAACGGGTCGAATAGCGTGCACGAATCCGATTCCAGGCCGGGACAGCAGTACGTGCTACACTGATCCCGTGTTATACGAGCCCATCCAGAAGGATGCTGACATGGCCAATCTCACCCTCAGTCTCGACGACGATCTGCTGCAAAAGGCACGCGAGGCGGCGCTGCGCGAGCACACGTCGGTCAACGCGCTGGTGCGTGAGTATCTGACCCAGTACGTCAACGCCCGGGATCGCCGCTTGTGCGCACTGGATGCGCTGGATGAGGTCGCGGAGCGCACCAGATCGGCCAGCGACGGGCGCTGGTCGCGCGAGTCGCTGCACGATCGGCAGGCTGGCTGACGAGCGCTTGTTCGGTGCGCGTTTTCATCGACACCAATCTGTGGGTCTACCGGCTGGATCGGCGCGAGCCGGAAAAATCGGCATTCATCCGCGGCTGGTTGCGGGAGCTGGCGCTTGAACACGAAATCGTCATCAGCACCCAGGTGCTGATCGAACTGCGATCGGTGTTGACACGAAAGCTGAAGCCATCGTTGTCGTGGCAGAACACTCGTGCCGCGCTCGAAGCGCTGTCCGAATTCGAGGTCGTGCCCGCCAACGCAAGCCTGGTGCTTGATGCACACGAACTTTCGCGCACCCGCAAGCTTTCCTGGTTCGACGCACTGATCATCGAGGCGGCGATCCGTTCCGGTTGCCAGCGACTGTATTCCGAAGACCTTGGCCATGGACAGGTGTTTGATTTTCTGGAGGTGAACAACCCGTTCGTCTCCGAGGACTCGCCCGACTTCGGGCACGATTGACAGAGATTGGCCGTGGTTGATCGCCAACCGCGGATGACTGCTAACCCGGGAGACGAACGATGAAGAACAACAAGGGCATGACGCGGCGCAGCATGATGCAGGGCTCACTCGGCGCGGCCGCACTTTCGGCGACCGGCAGCCTGCTGGCGGCAACCACGCCGACGCAGACCGAGGGGCCATTCTTCCCGACCCAGCCGCAGCCGGATACCGACGCCGACATGACGCGGATCGAAGGCCACAGCGAGCGGGCGCTCGGCGAGGTAGTCGAGATTTCCGGCCGGGTGCTGGACGAAGACGGCAACCCGATCGCCGATGCCCTGGTCGACGTCTGGCAGGCCAACGTGCACGGCCGCTACGCCCATGAGCGCGATCCCAACCCGGCGCCGCTGGACGAGAACTTCCAGGGCTGGGCGCAGCTGCGCACCGATGCCGAAGGACGCTATCGGGTCAAGACGATCAAGCCGGGCGCCTATCCCGTGATGGACGGCTGGAGCCGCCCGCCGCATCTTCACTTCAAGGTCGCCAGACGAGGCTTCCATGAGCTGACCACCCAGATGTATTTCGCCGGCGACCCGCTCAACGACGTCGACCGCTTGCTGCAGTCGGTGACCGAGAGCGAGCGCGGTATGCTGGTGGTGGATTTCCGGCCCAGCGCGGACGATGGCTCCAGCCACGGTGCGTTCGATCTGGTGTTGAAGCGGATCGCTTGACCGGCTCACCGGGTTGAATCGTGCAAAGCCTGTCGACGTCCGAGTCATCCCGCACCATGGCCGCTTGCCGAGGGGAATCGAAGAGATGCCGAGCCTGAACGATCGCAACGATGTCTTCTTCCAGCGCTTTGCCTGGTTCCTTCTGCTGTTCGTGATCGCCAGCTTTGGCGCCAAGGCGGTGTTCGACACCGAGGATCTGCCGCCGCTGACCTGGCTGCACCATTTTCATGCCGTCGCCATCACCATTTTCATGCCGTCGCCATGCTGTCGTGGTTTGTGCTGTTCGCGCTGCAGCCGACGCTCATTGGACGAGGAAAGCCCGGCGTGCATCGCATGCTCGGGAGGCTTAGTCCGCTGGTGGTCGTCGCGTTCATCGGCTTTGCCGTGCCGATCACGCTGCTGAACTGGGAACGGATCGGCGACCCGCTGATCGTCACGGCCAACGCGGTAAACCTGGTGTTCTTCCTGGTGTTGTACGGCGCCGCCATCCATTGGCGCGACCGACCCGCAGCCCACAAGCGCCTGATGCTCTACGCCTCGGTGATGCTGATGGGCCCGGCAGCCGGTCGGATTCCGGAGCTGTTCGACCAGTCGCCGATGCTGGCCGTACCGATCATTCTCGCGCGCCAGCTCGCGCCCCTGGTCCATGACCTGGTCGTGCATCGTCGGGTCCATCCCGCCACCGGTTTCGGTATCGCGCTGGTCCTGGCCGCAGTCGTTCTGATTCTGGGCATCAGTGGCTCGGAGACATGGATCGCGTTCCTCGAACGGATCATGGGACCGCGCGGCCCGGCGCAGTAAGCACTCCGGGCCGTCGATCACCGCAACGGCGGATCGCCGCGTCCCGTTGGCGCGCGCCGGGGTATGCTTCGCGCTGATGGACGAATCCTCCGGCATGCCCACCCCACCGTTGCACGCTTCCCTGTTTGGCAGTTTCAAGCTGACGACCGCGGACGGCGCCGAGCTGGTCATCAGCGGCAAGCGGGCGCGGGCCTTGCTGGCCCTGCTCTGCATCGCTCCCGGTGAAGCCTGTGACCGTGAGCAGTTGAGCGCGCTGCTTTGGCGCGGACGGTTTCGGGCCCAGGCGCGCGCGAGTCTGCGCCAGACCCTGCTGGAGCTGAAGAAACTGCTGGCGCCTGCATGCGTGGAGCCATTCGAGGTGACGCGCGAGCGGGTCGCGATCCGCCCCGGTGTCGTGCGCACCGATTTGGCCGCACTGGAGAACGCACTCGCCGAAGGTCGAATGGCCGACGCCAGCGAATGCCTGACCCGCATCGGCACCGGAGCGCTGCTCGACGGCTTCGACTTCGGGGATGCGTTCGCTCAGTGGCTGGCCGCGCAGCGCGCCGAGGTCGAGCAGCGGTTGCAGCAGGCGATTGAACAGGCGATCGAACAGACACTGGCAGCCAGCAGTCCCGAGGGCATCGACCCGGAGCGCAGCCGACTGTTCAGCGCATGGCGACTGCGTGATCCGGCTACGGTCAGAACCGATTCCTCGGCCGAAATCCGGATTGCCGTGCTGCCGTTCAAGCCACCCTCCGGCGATGAGTCACTGGCGCTGTTCGCTCAGGGCTTGTTCGACGAGCTGGTCACGACGCTGGGGCAGGTGCCGCAGCTGCGCGTTGCCGGCCGCGGCTCTTCGCTGCGTCTCAAGGACTCGTCGCTGAATTTGACCGATCTTGCCCGGACCCTGCATGCCTCGCATCTGCTCGAAGGGTCGATTCAGCGTCACGGCGATGCGCTGCGCGTGCACGTCAGCCTGGTCGACGGTGATACCGGCTTCGAAACCTGGGCGCGCGGTCATCACGGCAGCGTCGAAGGGCTGTTTACCCTGCAGGAAGAAATTGCCAAAGCCGTGACACAGGAACTGGGGGACGCGCTGCAGCTTCGGATCAATGCGCCGGCCCATCGCCGGACTACGCTGAACAAGGAAGCCTATGCCCTGTATCTGCAAGGTCGAGCCCTGACCGCGCGAGCGATCGGCGATGGCGTACTCGCCAAGGCAGTCGAGTTGCTCGAAGCCTCTCTGACCATCGATCCGGACTTTGCAGCGTGCTGGACCGCACTGGCCGAGGCGCATGTCTACACCACCGTTTACACCCCCTGCCTCGACCGGCTCGAGAAGTCGGCAAAAATGGCGGAATGCGCCGGGAAGGCTATTGAATTGGAGCCCACCCAAGGGCATGCGCGGGCCATGCTCGGCATTCATCGATGGACCCTGAATGACCCGGTCGGCGCGCTGGATCTGGCCCACGAGGCCTACCGGCTCGAACCGCACAACCCCGATGTGGTGCTGCGACTCGGTTCGTTCCTGCTCTATATCGGCCGCACACGCGAGGCGCTGCCCTACATCAAGGCCGCGGTCGACCAGGACCCGGTCAATGGCCGTAATTTCGCGATGCTGTCGGTCGCCCAGTTCAATCTGGGCAACATCGATGCAGCCATCGCTGCCGGCCAGCGCATGGTCGATCTCGGCCTGCCGTCGATGTGGCTGGCGGTCGCGACCGCGGCCTCCGGCCAGCACAAACTGGCGGTGGACCAGTACCGTCAGACGCGCCTGTTGATGAACAGCGTGATCTTTCCACCAGCCGGAACACGACCGCTGACTGGCACGGCACTGAAGGTGTTCTGGCAGATTGCGGCCAAGGGGGTCTGCAGCGGACAGAAGGTACATCGAACGCTGTACCGCGCCCTGCTCGACCAGCTTCATGCAGCATTGCCCGACCCGGTCGATACCAGCATCGTGCTGCCGGCGATCTGGATGGGCCACTCATCGCTGGTGTTCAAGACCCTGGGCAAGCAGATCACCCCGGCCAACATGTTCTGCCTGATGTCGCTGTGGGCCGATATCGAGCCGATCCGACAGATTCGACTGCACCCAGATTTCCCGGCCTTTGCCGAGCGCACCGGATTGGTCAAGGCCTGGGAAAAATACGGCTGGCCAGATCTGTTGCCGAGCTGATCCTGCATCAGCCCGTAGAAGACCTGGTCGGTCGTTCCGAATCCCGCCAATCTGGCGGGAGTTCCTCTCGCCGGGCATACTTGCCACCTGAATCGTCCACCAAGGGGAATTCCGGATGTCGCTCATTGTTCTATCCGGCCTGCTGACGCTGGCCATGCAGAGCTCGCTGGCGGCTGAAGTACCGCTGCCCAACACCGTGCAGGAGGCCATCGAACAGTGCGAGCGCCTCGAGTACGCCGAGCCGACAACGGCTCGGCGGATTGCCGACCATGGCCTGACCCTGGATGCGCAGATGCAGCCGGCCGAGCGCGGCCTGCTGATGGCCTGTCGCGCCTGGTCACAGATGCAAGTCGGTGAGATGGAGCAGGCCCGCGCACAGACTCTGGAGATCAACCGATTGGCAAGCGAAATCAGCGAGCCGCGCACGCGCGTTGGGCTGCTGATACGGCTGGCCTCGCTGCATTACCGCGGCGGCGACCCGATCACCGCTCTGGAGGCCATGGACCAGGCGCTGGAGCTGACCGAGGCCGAGGGGCTGGACGAGGATCTGCCGCAGGTGCTGGGCAATCTCGCCATCTACCTGACCGAATCCGGCCAGTTCGCGGCTGCAATCGAACACTTCGAGCGCATCCTCGCACTCGCCGAAAGCGATCCTGATGCCGCCATTCCCCAGCTACCGGTGCGCTACAACCTGGCCCGGGCACTGCTGCTCGATGGCCGACCCGGGGACGCACTGCCTCATCTGCAATGGCTGATTCCGGCAATGCAGGCCCCAGGCATGGAACCGCGCCTGGCGACCGCGCTGAGCATGACCGGCAGCGCCTGGCGCAAGCTTGGCGACCTCGAACAGGCCGCCGATTACCTGGCCCAGGCCGATGTCCTGCACCAGCAGTTCGACAACCCCGGCGAGTTGAGCGCCCTGCGCCGCGACCAGGCCCTGCTGGCAAAGGACCGCGGCGAGCTCGCCGACGCCGAGGCCTACGCCCGCGAGGCACTGGCGCTGTCGCGGAACATCGAATACGAGCGCAGCATCCTCGATGCGCTGAAAAACCTGGTCGACATCCTCGCGTTGCGCAACAAGCATGTCGAGGCACTGGACCTGCACCGTGAGTATGCCGAGCGCAACCAGTCCTTTCTTGAACAAACCCAGCAGTCGCGACTGGACGCGCTGGAGACCCGGCTCAGCATACAGCGCCAGGCACGCGAGATCGACGACTTGCGTCGCACATCGGAAATCCAGCAGCTGCATCTGCAACAGGAGCAATTCCGTCGCCAGGTCGCATGGGGCGCGCTGCTCGCCGTCTTGCTGATTGCCCTGCTGATCTTGATCTGGCAGCGCAGGAACCAGCAGCGACTGCTGCGCCTCAGCCGCACCGACGGCCTGACCGGGCTGGCCAACCGCCGCTACCTGACGCTGCAGATGCAGGTGCCTGCGGCGACGCGAGGCAGCGCCGTGTTGTTGCTGATGGACCTCGATCAGTTCAAGCAGGTCAACGACCGCTGCGGCCATGACGTCGGCGACCGGGTGTTGCTCGAAGTCAGCAGCGTGCTGCGGCGAGTGGCCGAGCAGCATGGTGCATTATGCGGTCGTTGGGGCGGCGAAGAGTTTGCACTGTTCCTGCCCGATGCCGATGCCAAGTCGGCCACAGGCCTGGCCGAGCAACTGCGCCGCGAGCTCGGCGCGATACAGGTCGAAGACAGCGAAGGCAAACTGGTGCCGGTCAGCACCAGCCTCGGCTTCGCACCGATTCGCGGCCTGCAGCGCGATTCCGGTCAGGAAGTCTGGGAGCCGGCACTGAAATGTGCCGATCAACTGCTGTACCGCGCCAAGCACGCCGGCCGCGATCGTGGCTTCGGCGTCTGGCCGACCGGCAACGAAACGGAAATCAATCCGCTGGCCATGAATGCTGCGCTGGATCGGGGCGACCTCCAGCTGTTGTCGTTCCCGGCGTTCACACCTGGCGACACATCTCGACAGCAAGTCCAGCCCGCAGCATGAATTGCGAATCGCTTGGTGCAAGAATTGACGCAATATTAACGCAGCCGGGATTGATTCGAAGCCGATAACAGGCGACACCCTGTGTCGCGCGTAACAGGCGCTGGGTGGTTTCATTTTCGCGCCGCCCAATAAGCAAAGGAATGCAGGAGTCGAAGTTCAAGGCAATACAGGAGGATCCGGGAGATCCAGATCGTTTCTGAAAGCTCGACTGCGGATATGAATCAATGGATTACTGACACGGAAACCTGGAATCCTCTCTCGCGATCACTCGGAAAATTTCCATCTGCGAGACTTCTATTGCGGGCTACAGGCCAGGTCTAATCGAAAACAAAAGGGCAAACCCAATGAGGAAGATTTATGCTGCCGCTGCTGTGGTGATGTTTACCGGATGAGCAACGCTTACTGAAGACGCGATGACACCGATTGCGTTTTCGTTCAGTGATGGCTCGAACGGCGAGTGCGTGCTGGAAAAAAAGCGCGGTGTCTGGAATACCGAGATCCCGTCGACCGTCTACGTCAGAAAGTCCGATGATTCGCTGCGCTACAGATGCAAGACATCTGACGGCCGGGACGCCAATGGAGCTATCGAATGCGAAATGGGCGCAAAGATCGTGGCAAGCGCAGTCTTTCTGGATTTGGCATTACAGATGCCATCACGGACAAGCACAGAAAGTACATCGCAAGTATGTAATTCCCATAAAAGCGGTCGAAAATTGATTCTGTCATCCTCCTGACGAATCGTAAATCCATCCAGTCGCTGAACCGCGGGTGGTCGGCACGGTCAGCAGGCAATTGCCGACCCACCGCCGGAGCGCAGACAGATTCAGCACACCTTCGCTGAGGCCATATCGGCCTATTTCTGATTCCGTGTGCACTTATTCGTTCGACATTGCCCAGATGCGCGAATACTTCCGAATCCCCAGCCACGCTCGCAAGTTAGAGATCGCTGGATGAGCACCGTCACACGGGTCCATCCGATCAACATGGACAGTAACGCAGGGATGCAGCCTGATTCAGGGCGGCCGTCGGTGTAGTCGAAACGAATCGAGCTGCTCGATGCACGGCGTGGCATGGCCTTGCCGGGAATGCATGGAAGCGCTGGCCGTTCGTGATTTCGCCTGGATCGCTGCCGATGAGGCAGACCCGCTGATCGATACCATGCGGCCAGCCGGGCTGGGCCAGTTACAGCGACTGGGTCCTCGGAATCTTGCCGTTCCGGATTCCGAACGTGCTGGACAGTTGGCGCATTCCGAAGGTGATGGGCCTGTTCTTTCTCGGCGCCTGCGTCGGGCGCCCACTGATGGCCGGCAAGCTGCTTGATGACACCCGTCTGCGCAAACGCGTAGTCGTGATTGGCTTCGCCGTCGGCCTGCACACCAATGCACTGTTCGCCAGCCTCGGCGGCCTGAATCCCTGCAGCTCGCAGCGGTAATGCACCAGCCTGTTCGCGACCACCGCCTATGCGTTCGGCGGCGTGCCGATGGGTCTGGCCTACGCCTCCGGACTAACCTTGTTGTGGCAGCGCGGCACCCGGTGGCGGCGCGCCTTCGCACCGGCCGCACGCATGGTGCTGACCAACTACCTGACCCACTCGATCGTCATGAGCCTGGTCTTCCTGGTCTTCCTGGTCTTCCTGGTCTTCGGTCTGGGACTGGCCGAGCATCTCGCTTCCTGGCAATGGCTGCTGATTGGCCTGATCGCGATGGCAGTGCAGCTCGTGATTCCCAGATACTGGCTGATGCGCTTCCGCTTCGAGCCCGTGGAGTGGCTTTGGCGCTGTGCGACCTTCGGCCGATGTGCGGACCCGCGCCCAGTGGCTCACAACGAATACCATAGGGTTTGGTTGCCAGCCCCACGAACGCCTATGAAAACCCCTCCAAGACTGCGGCCGCTGGCCGATGACGGCCTGATCGACGAGGTGCTTGCTGAACTGAAAAGCGGCAAGGAAGCCGATGTATTCATCGTTCGGCGTGGCGACGAGCGCTTTTGTGCCAAGGTGTTCAAGGAGGCCAACAAGCGTAGCTTCAAACAGGCCGTGATGTACCAGGAAGGGCGAAAGGTACGCAACACCCGGCGCGCTCGCGCCATGTCACGTAAAACCAGCTACGGCCAGAAAGAGCAGGAAAAAAGCTGGGTCAGTGCCGAAGTGGACGCGCTCTACAAGCTGACCGCAGCAGGCGTGCGGGTGCCACGCCCACTGGCGTTTGTCGACGGAGTCCTGTTGATGGAGCTGATCACGGATTCAGAAGGCCGGGTCGCGCCACGCCTGGATGGTGTGGAGCTGGATGCAGAAACCGCTCGCCAACATCACGACCAGCTGGTGGCAGAAGTGGTTCGAATGCTGGCGGCCGGATTGATCCACGGCGATCTGTCGGAGTTCAATATTCTTCTCGACGAGCACGGGCCCGTGATCATTGATCTGCCACAGGCGGTCGATGCCGCCGCCAACAACTCCGCGGCGATGCTGCTGGTACGTGATGTCGATCGTTTGCGTCGTTGCTTTGGTCGATTTGCGCCGGATCTGCTCGACACCGATTACGGCAAGGAAATGTGGGCCCTCTATGCCGCGGGCCGGCTACAGGCCGACACGCGCCTGACCGGCCGCTACGTGCCGGAGCAAACGGGGATCAATCTGAGCGAACTCATGGGCATCATCGATACCGCGCGCGCCGAGGAGCAAGAGCGCCGAGCACGGCTGCAGACCGATGAAGAAGAGGAGTCCTGAAGTGACGCGGCCTGCCCATTCTCCTGATCCCGCGCATCCCGCCAAGGCGACTCTGGTTCAAGGATGCCGATTCACTCCGGCCTTCTGGCAGACATGATCAGCCCATGCACCGGCGCATTCCCTTCGCTGCGAATAATCGCTTCGGTCTGCTCGAGACCCTGCAATCCCGCGGACATGATTGCTGCACGAACATGACCCGGATGATGACTGTAACGACCGGTCGGATGCAGCTGACTTCCGGGATGCCTGGATCGTTCAACCGAGAACGCGAGCAGCCCCATGGGCTTGAGCGCCCGCGCCGCCGACGAAAGAATCGCGTTCAGGTCGCCGAAGTAGTTCAACACGTCAACGAAAGCGCAGACATCGAACGACCTCGGGTGCGCATCGAGAAAGCTGCCGAGCTCAGCCTCGATCAGCGCATCGTAACGGCCGGTGGCCTGCGCGCGCTTCAGCATCGCAGGCGATAGATCCACACCGCTCAAGGTTCGCGCATATGGACGCAGCAAGCCCGAACACAGTCCGGTGCCGCAGCCGCCGTCGAGCACATCCAGGTCGGCACTAGCCGCCGGCAGCCAGCGAGCCAGTACTTCGGCGATCAGTTCCGGGCCCCGGTAGTCGAGCGAGCGGATGTGCTTGTCGAAATCCTCGGCGTATGCATCGAAGTTGGCCTTGACGGCAGCGTCCGGCACGCGCTCGGGCATGCGGCCCCGTTCCAGCACCTCGAGCATGAACGCAGCCGTCGGGTGATCGGGAACCCTCTGAACCCATCGGCGATAGGCCTTTCGGGTGCGGCTCAGGCGAAAGCGCGAAAGCACCCCGGCTTGCTCCAGCTGCAGCAGCGCACGGCACAGGCTGTTGTGCGCAGGACTGAAGGCGGGCTCGATCGCGATGACCTTTTCGTAGGCTTCCACTGCTTCCTTCAGCGCTCCGGCACTGCCCACCGCGTTGGCCAGGGCATGCCAGCCGGCGGCGTGATCCGGTGCCAGCGCAACCGCCTGGCGACCAGCAGCAATCGCTTCATCAAAGCGTCCAAGCTTGCGCAAGGCGACAGAATGATTGGAGTGGTTGCCGGGATCGTCAGGACGCTGCTCAACCAGTGTGCGGCATAGCGGCTCGGCTTCCTCGCAGCGATTCATGTCGTTGAGCAGGTTGCTCAGGTTCTTGCGGATATCGTAGTCATCCGGATTGCGCGCATGGGCGCGCCGCACCAGGGTCAAGCCGGCCTCGTGGTTGCCTTCCATATGCTCCAGCACGCCCAGGAAATGCAGTGCCGGCGTCAATTCGGGGTGCTGCTTCAGGATGCGTTGGTAGCGGCGCCGGGCCTCAAGGAGGCGCCCGCGCTTGTGTTCGGCCTTGGCCGCTTCCAGTTGCTGCAGCACGGCCGGCGGAGGGGCTCGATTCACGCCGGGTCAGCCGGTTTCATGACAGCCGTTCAGGCTCAGGGACAAGCCAGCACCTCGAACTGGTCGATAAAGATCAGCTCATCGTTCACTGGCATAACTTCCAGCAGCGAAACCAGGTTCAGTATCGCAGCGCCATCACTCACTTCCAGCATCAGCTGCAGATCACCAGCCTGGCCCGGCGCATTGCCTGTGACGGTGCACTGAAGCGTGCCCGGATCGCTTGTACACGAGGATGCAAGCGGCGGAGGCAGGCCGGGCTGTATCGGATCGATGCCGCGCTGGTGGGTGAACACGGCGGATAGCGAATCGCCATCGGCATCCGTTGCGAAGTAATCGATTGCCGCGATCCCTGCCCCTGCGGTGCGGCTCTGCACCTCGCAGCCCACCATGCCCTCGGGCGGGGAATTGGTCGGACAGATGCACCCCTGCGTGCCCTGCGGCTGTACCGGGGTGGCCGCAGTCAAGATCAGGAAGGGTCGATCCTGGAGACCCGCCTGCAGGTCGGGCGGCGGGAGGCTTCCGGTGATGGCATGAAGACGCTGGGGCAGCATCAGCCTGTCTGCTTGCATGATCTGCTCGCAGCGTTGCGAATTCGGTAAGAACAGTAGCAGGCTGTCGCCCCGCACTGCCGGCCTGAGACATGCGTGTTGAATTACGCTGGATGCCAGATAGCGTCCGGGCTGAATCTCGAGAAACGCTGCAAGACGCCGTTCGATCAACTGGCGGCCGAGCAGCAGGACCACAGGCTCAGGCGGCGCGGCGCCGACCCCTGATGGCAGCGCCTCGACCTGATGCGGCGCACTCGAGGCCAGCAGCACGATGAAAAGCATCACCGATGGCGAAGCATAAGGCCAACGACTCGGCATGATCTGCAGTTTCCGACTCACCTCAGAACGGCGGAATCGGAGTGTTGGTGGCGCGGCTGAAGGCAAAGCACTGAGGACTGCCCAGCGTGCCGTCCTTGATCGTCGGCCGATAGCAATAGGACACATCGACGAAGGCCAGGCTGGCACTCTCGTTCGGCAGCCCGCCGCCGTTTGAGCCGCTGCTGGAATTGGACGTGACGAAGACGTCCCGGAAATTGATGGTGAGGTAGGGCTCGGGCGCCTGGCAGGCTGTGCCGCAGTCGCGATACTGTCGGTATTCGACGATTCCCTTGAACGGCGTGCCGGTCACCAGCATCCGGAAGAAATCTTCCGAACTGGTATCGATGGTCTTGATGAAATTGAAATCCTGGATGCTGGGATTGCCGACCGTCGGCTGGCCTCCGCCACCGCCGATGTTTATCGGAACGCTCTGTCCCCAACTCCAGGCCAGTACGTCGATGCAGCCGATGCTGCCGGGGCGATTGCTCTCGCCCTCGATCTCGCTGCAAAGCACACCGGCCTCACTGGTCTGCGCTGAGACCGGGCCCAGGTGCAGCCCCAGCAGGCCCAGAAGGAAAAGACCCAGACTCTTGATCGAAGGTGTCATTACCGTGCCTCGCTCGTACTTTTGAATCGAGAATAGCAGCAGAAAGCGTTCTCAGCCACCAGAGCATGAAAATTTGACGAAAGATTGACGCTCCAGGCGTTGCGCCCGGCGCGCGTCCAACGCAGGCTGTCTCCAGGCTGAACAATCGCGATTCAGCACGAGGGACCAAGAACTATTGCCACTTCGGTCAGGTCAGCTTACGGACCGAGATCGTGTGACTACGTTTCCGTGCTGAAGGGTATTTCTCACCCTGGAGAGAACAATGGCTACTGTTCTGGTAACCGGCGCCAGCCGAGGCATCGGACTCGCAACCGCACTGGCATTTGCTCACGCCGGTCATCGCATGGCGGCCGGGATGCGCAATCCGGATGGGGCACCTTTTAATCGAATGCCGTCAAGCCATGAGCGACGAGGAGTGGGTGGCCTGGGGGGGGGCGCTGGACGATGGGCCTGGTTTGCCCGGGTCCAGACCCGCCTTCTTCGCCACCCGTCCTGCTGCGGCGCCTTCAGTCCCGCGTCCAAGGCGTTTCGCTCGGTCGCGCATCCTCGCCGGACAGTCGAGTCCGCCTGCGGTGCGCTCGATCGCGAAGTGCCGCAGCCACTGGGCCTGATGACCCCTCGCGACGAAAGGGTGATGAATAGGTCGGGCGACACCGACTTCGGTCTCGACGCGCGGCCGAAGCCATGAGCGAAGCCCGGCCCACAACCGCCGAGGTCGCCGCCGACTTCACCGCGCTGTGGCTGGCCGGTGAATTCCGCGCGGCAGGTGAAAAGTA
>Ga0100391_1004289_pt1 | contig 13823 bp, 15 predicted proteins | sample CryGeymeta201515_FD_81541 | JGI IMG/M metagenome (GOLD analysis project Ga0100391, IMG submission 81541) | Groundwater microbial communities from Crystal Geyser aquifers in Utah, USA - Crystal Geyser metaG 2015-15 | ecosystem: Environmental > Aquatic > Deep subsurface > Groundwater | place: USA...
ATACAGGTTGGCTATTAACAATTAGGGACATTATTTTCTGTAATCTCTATTCTAACCTCAACGGAATATACCAAACACTTTGACCTAAAACATTCGCAATGTATAATCGTGTTTCCAATTGGCTACTGCTGTTTAAAGAGGTTCCTATATACAAGAGATTAGGGAAATTTAAACGAGAATCTCCGGGAACACCTCCTAAATTTCCTGGGGTTTGATATAGACCAGCCGTTTCCATGGAAGCGGCATAAAAACCGACACCAAAATCTGTAAAATGATACAGCGCATGGGTTTGTCTATCGGATAGATAAAAACTACCATCTGTATCTGCCGCTATTCCTGCTGGATTTATCATAGTTTGAGATCCCGGTAAATCAAGCGTTAATGTTGTGGTTTGTGTTGCGGTTACCCCTCTTAAATTTGCTCCCGAAGCACCTCCAAAAACATTATATTCTGTTACCAAAAACCGGTCGTTAAAGGCATCATACGCAATATCTCTTGGGCCTGCAAATGAGGCACTGGCATTGGCGCCATCAACATGGCCGAGCATTCCGTTTCCGGCATAAGTGGTTACTGTTCTTAAATTAGGGTCATCATTCATGGCAATGGCACGGATGCAACCATTTTCGTTATCGGCTACGTACATGGTATTGTTTCTAATGAGCAATCCTATTGGATATTTAAACTGCGCCGCACTTGCCAAACCATTGGTTAAACCACCTATTCCTGTTCCAGCGTAGGTAGTGACTTGTCCGCCAGAAATTTTACGTATGACATGGTTTCCAGAATCGGACACATAGATATTCCCGGCATCGTCTAAAGCAATATCGCCAAAACTACTAAAGCGTGCACTGGCATAGTCGCCATCTTGATAGCCTTCGGCGTTTCCGCCTAAAAGTGTTGTAACTTCATTATTTATGGGATTTACGGTACGAATAGATTTTGAACCACTATCAGCAATATATACCACCGTGCCGTCTGCTGATGTAACCATAGATTGCGGATAGTTAAGCCGGCCAAAGGTACCATCTGCGTTACCTTGTGTACCATCTCCTGCCAACAGTTGCATGTTTACAGGTAAGGCTGTTATGGGTTGGTCGCAATTAGGGCCTGTCCATCCTGGTTCACAATCGCAGAAACAATTGCCTTCAATACCCGTGGTTGCGGTGCCGTTTACACAAGCAAGGTCTACACAAGGGTCTGTGGTACTGCCGCAATTTAAAAATCGTTGTTGAGTAGATTCTGGTAATTCGCTAAACTTGGGGTTGTTTATTGAAAGAAATTGCACATCTGCCCATGGTGTAGGATGATAATCAAAATTATTATTTCTAATGTTATCATACAGGAAATCATAATATCCCCATTCATTAACATAGCTCACATTAATCAAGTGATTACCACGGCTGCCCAAATAAATATCACTTTCGTTAGAAAAACTATAAGATAATTCAGGATTCTCGTTGGTAAAATAGTTACTTAGTGGACCATAAGGATTTTGCTGAAGTAATTTTAATTCTCCAGTTGAAGAGTTTCTTTCAGTATAACCAATATTAATTTTTAATTCAATAGTGTTATCTGCGCCTCCAAATTTGATTTCAGGAAATGATCCATATCCATCGTCTTTATGAGATACTGATCTATTTTGTTCTAAATAAATCTTATATGATAAAGTTTTTTCAACAAATAAAATGCTGCTATTTTCTTTAAAATGTAAAATTGGGCTAAAAAATCCAGTATATGGATAATAAATATCTTCCCCTCCATAGGTTCCTGCATTTATTCTGTCACTAAAACGCATTTCCCATGTACTGATCTCTGTAGATGATGAACCATTAACACATTCATTAACTACTAAAACATCATTCTCTAAAAATGAAATAGAAAAGGAGTAATTTTCAATTCGAGATAAATTATCCGATGCTCCATAAATCAATTGAAAAGCAGGTAGCTCTACTCCATAATCTTCAATGTTATATACAACAAAATAATTCCTGTGGCTATAGCTATTATTACTTTCAGTTAAATAAAAAGGGCTATTATCAATCAACCACTGACGATTTTTATCTACAAAATTACCTTCCCCATTTAGAGTTGGATCTGAAAAATTATCAGGTTCACATGCCGTAAATAGTGTCATAGTAACACAAAACAGTAGTATTATTTTAAGATTTTTCATAGCGTTATTTTTTAAATTGGTAGGTTAATTTTATAGGTACAAACATTTGCCATAGGCGGTTTTTATCATTAAGCTGCACGACACCATCGTTTTCTTCAAGAAAATTTGTGAAAGCAAAATCGGTAGTGACACCAACAGAAACCAATAAATTATCGGTTAACGATTTATAAAACTCTACGCCAACATTACCAGACAGATAGCTGGTTTTATACCATGGATATTTTTGGGCATCGTACATGGCATTGTCTTTACTACCCAAATAGCTATGATAGCGAAACCCTGCCATAAGGTTTATGCCTATATGCTCTAAAGGCATTTTATAGACGGCTTGCACGGGCACGGATAAATAATATATTGAGATAGGATACTTTTGTGTTGTGGTTTCCAGTAACTCGTTAGTTTCAGAAAAAACAGGAAAAATGCCAACATCGTGATAGCGTGTTGTTAAAAAGTCTAAGCCAAGTCTTGCGCCCCAAGTCTCGTTAAAAAAATAAGTGCCTTCTAGTCCGCCACGAAATGCAAACGACAAAGGAACGGTTGTGCTATTGTAAACGGGATTATCAATAGTTTCGTGAGAAAAACCAGGTTGTAAGTTTATGGAAACTTCCATGACTTGTGCACGAACTAGCGTACTACTGCAAAGCAACATCAAAAAGATGCTTGTTTTAATAAGTTTTGTCATTATCATGTTGGTTTAAGTTGTTGTTAATCGCCTGTTATTACGCTAAAGTCTTTACCAATAACGTAAGATGTGCCGCCACTACTACCACTGCCTATGCCTGTGTAGCTATTCCGATAAAAAGTGCTGCCCGATTGTTTTGCTAATTGATAGAGATTAAATGAGGCATATTGCCCTTCGTAACCGCCATTGCCCTTGGCGTCTAGCCAATATCTACCCGGGCTTACTCTAAAGAATTGTTGTAAATAGGCAACATCTTTATAATGTAGTTCTCGTTTATTTACAAAGACTCCTGAATTGCCATTGGAAGCATTCGTTTTTAACGGTCCGCCCAATTGCATGTGCGGAAGTACAAAACCCATACATGGTCCGCCGGTTTTTCCCCATGCGCCTGTAAAATTATCGTACCAATACCTGCCATCAATAATTTGAATATGATAATAACTTGATAATTGATTTAAGGTTTCCTGAGGAATCTTTACATCATTTATATAAACTGTGTTTTGTGCTTTCTGATGTCCATTGGTTTGAGGGAATAGTGTCGTATTGATTAAAAGCAACAAAAACAGCGTAGAAAGTTTGGGTATTTTTTTCATAATAACATTTAGGTTAAACTGCTATTGCAAGAAACCTAAAAAAATGCTATTCATGTTCACGGTAAATAACTAAATTGAAAATTGGCTGAAAACTACTAGAGGAAGAATGAACCGTCATTGCTTTAGAAGTCAAGTAATCTCATGATTTTGAAAATGAATTAAACAGATGACTTAAGTCGTTTCTCCTTCGTAATGACGAAATGAATATAAAAAAAGGCTATCCCCAACCTTTTTTAATGGCGTATTTCACCAACTCTGCACTGTTTTTAAGTTGCAGTTTTGATAATATATTTTGTCGATGCGACTCGATGGTATTTTTACTTAAAAATAGGATATCTGCAATTTCTTTGGTGGTATTCCCATCAACTATTAATTGAATAACCTCCTTCTCTCTAGCCGAAATACTTTTACTAAGCGCATCTTCTTTAAAACTATTTAAAACGATGGCTGCAACTTCTGGCGTGTAATAGGTTCCTTGAGCATGCACTTGCTGAATGGCATGTATTAAAATGTCTTTTCCTGAGTCTTTTTGTAAAAACCCATGCGCTCCAGCTTTAATAATGTTTTTGATGAACTCTGGTGATTTATGCATGGTTAACACCAAGACTTTGGTTTCTAAATTTAGTTTTTTTAAGGCTTTAAGCACATCAAACCCGTCCATTTCGGGCATTTCTAAATCTAATAGTAACACATCTGGCACTAGATGTTCTAAGATTATTAAGGCCTCTTTCCCATTTGATGCTTCACCAATAACGTTAATATTGCCCTCATTATTTAACAAAGCCATAAGGCCTTCCCGAAACATTTGATGATCGTCTGCAATAAGTATTCGAATCATAATTACACAGGGATTTGTATGTTAAATGTGGTGCCTCTCCCGCTTGAACTATCAATGTTAAGTGAGCCTTTTAGTTGCTCTACGCGCTGTTTAATACCGTTAATACCCAAGCCTTCGCTGGTGGTTTCAACAAAACCATCGCCATCATCTTCAACCATTAAACTTAAATGTTTCGCATACTTATTTAAGTAAACCGTAAGATTTTTGGCTTTAGCGTGTTTTAAAACATTTTGTATCACCTCTTGTGTAATACGAAACAAATGCACTTCTTTAACGGTATCGATACGTTGTTCCATATTATGTGCATAAAGTTGGGCCTTGAGCTCTTCACTATTCAATTGATCTAAAATAGATTGAATTGCTGACACCAATCCGAATTTAATTAACTCACTAGGCATTAAATTATGTGCTATTTGGCGTACGTCATTACTCGTGTTTTCAACCGTTTGTAAGGTGCTAAGCAATTCTTTTGATGGGCTATCTTGATGTTCTACAACGGTTTGAATTTTATTTTTAAGAAGCGCTAATGAACCGCCAACGCTATCGTGCAAATCTTGAGCAATACGCTTACGCTCTGCAGTTTGGGTATCTTCAATAGCGTGAATGAGTTCTAATTGTTTTTTGTTGGCTGCTCGCTGTTTGTAAACTAAGAAAACAAGCAATGCTAAAATCGCCGCAACCATACCAATAACAACAAGCCATTTCATTTGGTTGCGCTGCTGATTAATGAGTATGTCGTTTTTTAGTTTTTGTTCAGAAAGAAGGATAATTTCTTTTTCTTTCTTTTCGGTTTCGTATTTTGTTTCGAGTTCTCTAACGGCTTGCAACTGTTCTTTGCCAATAATACTATCGTTTAATGCATGGTATTCTTTGTAGTAGGAAAGTGCTTTTCTTGAATTATCTATACCTTCATAGAATTGAGACATATTAAATAATCCATCTCTTAAAATAGTACGATTGCCAATAGAGCGTGACATCTCTAAGCCTTTATTGAAATAACCTATAGCATCTTGATTGTTTCCCAACTTCCCTAAAATCAACCCTACATTCTGGTAACCTATTGCCACGGCTGAGCTATCTACTGTATTTTTTGCGATATTTAATGCTATTTTATAATTTTTATAGGACGCATTTAAATTACCTTTCATTTCAAATAGTCTACCCAAATTATTATAACCAGCGCTTAAATATATACTATCTCCTACTTGCTGTAAATAAGCTATTTCTTTTCTAAACCATTGTTCAGATAGATCAAATTTACCTTGTTGTGCATAAACAATAGCCAAATTACCTCTAGCCCTTGAAGCTTCACTTTCGTTATCTTGCTTTTGTCCATAATCAAGAGCAAGAAACAAATGCTTTTCAGCTTTATCAAAATCTTCCATAGCTATGTAAGCAACAGCTAAACCATTATAAATATATGGTTTCTGATTCTCAATATGAAGGCTATCACTAATGTGTAATGCTTTTAAATTAGCTTTAATATTATCACTAAACTTTCCTAAATAATAATTAGCAATCGCAATGGTTTTATACAATTCAATAAGTTCGCTACTATCCTCTTTATAGCCTAAATCTAATGCTTTTTTTGAAGTTTCTAGTGATTCATTTATCTCGTGAGCATAAAGTTGTTGCCGTGCTATGATTGACAAATATTGAAAGTAAAGTCTTTTATCTTTTTCAATATCTATACGCTTTTTGGCTTCTTCCAAATAGGTCACTGCAGGATTTTCATTGGGGTTACTTTTACCTTGAACAAGTTTAGATAATTCAATATAAATGCTGGCTTGTTCTGTTTTAGAAGCAGTTTTAAGCAATTGCTCTATGCTATCAATTTTGGTTTGTTGCGCATAAGCAAAAAAAGAAATATAAAGTGAAAAAAATAGAACTGCTTTTAGTTTAAAGCCCATGTTTAACTTTTTTCTAAATGTATTATTTTTTTTTAAATTATGTATTATAATTTATACAAAGTAAGAAAAAAAGCAAAATATATTATTAGTAGTTATTTGAATAACAGTAACTTATAAATGAATGAAATAAATTATATCTAGTTGCCACTATCAAAAGTGATCCATACAATTTATGCTAATCTTTTTAGAAGAAAATTAAAGTTTGAATATTAATTCTATTAATAAAAAATTACAAAATACTGATAATAAGTATTTTAAACTATTTGCAGATACAGTAAGTAACGAACCCTTATTTTAAAGGGGTTTCAAAGGTTTGGGGCGTAAATGGGAGACAAAATTATTTTATTTCTATAAAAAGTTAATCTCTTAATAACTTTTTCAATCTAGTTTGATAAGCTTGAGTATAATTTCGTTTTATTTTTTCATTAAGATATGAAGCATTAATAAGTGATAGAACCTTATCTTGATTAATAGTAATATTTTTAATTGTTTTCTTTATCTGATTTTCAGGAATAGCGGCTAATTCTCCTAAAATAAAAAATTGCTCTTTTATTTTTCCTTTGGTTTCTCTTGGTGGTAGCAGTCCATCATCCAATGCAAAATCCCTATCCTCAATATGGATTCTACTATTTAATAAATCATATGCTGGACTTAACCTAAAATCACCTAATGGCGTTTCTATTAAAGAGAAGTTTTTAAAATGCGCATCTCCGTTGGACATCAAATAATTAAAAAGCACGAGCCTAAATAGTTTTATAGATTCTATTTGGTATGCAGGCGCATACGTTTTTAACAGTTCAAAAAGTTCCAAATAACTACCTAAATATTTAAAATCTTCCCCATGTGTTTGAGGTGTTCTGCCTGCTAATGTAGCAAAATCTTCTTGCGCCCATTTACCACCATCATCTTTTACATCAAAACGCTTTGTAATATATGCAGGATCCCCATTTTTAAAAAACATCAAGGCATTTTCTGCTGTTTCAATTCCAAAAATCTGCCTTGCTATTTGCATGGTCAAGTGTTCATTAGCAGGCATTTGATCTGTGTTTTTCCCTACATTAGGTATTGGTTTTAAAATATACTCTCCTTGTTCTCCTTCTTTTATTAATCTAATTTTATTCTTCTCTAACAAAACAGAGAATTTCTCCTGTACACCGGAAATAGACATGCGCTTTCTGTTTTCGGTAAACAATGCATTTGCATCCATATTACTTGTAGGAGACTCATAAGTTAGTATATGGCTCACTTTTTTACCTCTAAAAACACGCTTTAAGGCTAGATTACTATAACTATTATAGCCTAATTTAAGTGTTCCTGGACAATATTCTATTTCTGGTAAGCTCATTTATCTTATATTTTCCTTATTTTGATTGCTCCAATGGTATCATGCTTAGCTGTTGAAAGCAATAAACCAAAATAATCTTTGGTATCAATGCGTAATTCAAAACAAACTGTTTGTTTATTAGAACCTTCAGGCAACATATTATAAAAAAAAGGAAAAAAATGTTCTGACTGGTATTCCTGTTGGTTTTTGGGCAACGTCAAACTAATAGCAGGTTTACTAGCTTCCACAAACCAATTATCATGATAACGAAAAACAAAACTTCCATTATCCAGCTGTTTTAACAATCCAGCTGATTCATTTTTATATAAAACATCGGCTTGTCTCATTTGCTAGCATCTGTTTTTTTTATTTGAAAAGTTAGCTCCATCCCTAGTGCATCTGCTAACTTACTAAGAGTTTCTACCGTTGGGTTTCCTTTACCACTTTCAAACTGTTTGAGCGTACGCAGGCCTACTCCAGAAAGATCTGCCAACATTTCCTGGGTAACTTGGAGCATCTCTCTTCGTTCTTTTATACTTATTATTAAATTTTCAAAGTGCATTTTATGGCTCTTTTTTATGTAAATATAAGCATTTTTTTAATAAAAAACATAAAAAGTGCTTTTTAATGCACTAATTAGTGTTTTAACAACTCACATTGATATGGATTAGTAAAATAGTGCCATATAAGGCACTATTTATTAATACTATAACAGACCCTAAGAATATTTTTTTTTGGTACTAGAGCAAATAGTCCATTGTAGGCTTTATAAAATAAACTTTCTTTCCCTATACTAGGAATCAGTATGACTTTAGTTATTTTAATTTAAAATTATGATGATAAGATACTAATTTTAATCTATTTGTTCAGTTATATTAAAACAAAAACACTTTTCATCTGACAATTACTTTATCTCAAAATACCATTGGTCATAAATTGCTTTACCATCTATATCTAACGCAATAAAAATCCCATTGCTCCAACACCAAACAATATTGCAATTATAAAAACTACCACCGCCCAAGTGGGATATATTTTGGCATTATCGATTTTCTTATTAAAACGACTTTCAAAAAGCTCTATACTGTTCATGTGTGAAGCCATTTGCTTCTGATGTACCTCAATAATGGCTTTATAATCTACTACGTCCATCTTAATCTTAGTTGTATTTAATTGCTCACTGATTTTTTCAAGTCTTTCAACGCCTTTATTAAAATCATGGAGTTCATTGACCAAAAGGGCGGTCAGTTCTTCAAGTTTTGTCATGATTGTTATGTTTAATTAATATCCAATTCCTTTTTGGATTGCTTTTTTTATAATTAACTTGGTTATTTTTAGAGCCAAGCTAGGGGTCAGGTCAACCACTTTACCGGCTAGTTTGATACTTGCATTGTTTTCCTTTAAAATACTCGCGCCTTGAATCCCTGACATCTGTTTTCCAATATTCCCAATGGACATATTTCGGTGTACTTCACTGCCCTTTAGGTCATGACCATCAAACTCAAATCTAAAGCCTTGTAATTTGTTCTGGTTGTTTATACTCGGAATGACTTTAACCCCATTGGATTCCATGGCTTTTGCATAGTCATCAAAAGATTTGGGCTGAAACTGTTTCATGGTCAGGTCATGCCTTCGTTTGATTTCAGTACGGATTTCCATCGAGTTGAAAGCCTTTTCAAATTGTACCTGTTTGACCGTGGTCAGCTGCATACGTTCAGCCACCCTTTCAGCGGTCAATTGGCTGCGCTTCCCAATAAAACTATCGTTATAGGCAACACCCCTAAAATCAATACGATTGACATATAAATGGATATGCTTATGCTCCTTATCCTGATGTACAAAAGCGATGGCCTGGCGTTCGCCCAGTTTCATGTCCTTTATAAAACGTGCCGTGATTTCATTGAGTTCCTTTGTTCCCAAGTGTTTTCCATCTTCAATGGTCGGACTGATGACGAAGGAAAGGGTATTCTTGGTACAATGGTAGTTTAGGTCCTGGACCATTTTGAACTCCTTGGTGATCTCTGCAGGGGAATCGCCATGCAGGTATTCCTTCAGTACGATCTGGGCATCCTTTTCCTGGTTCCATCCATAGGACATGGATGCCCGGGTGTGTGATATGCTTTTGCCTTTTCCTATCATGGTTGAAACTTTTTAAGGTGCGCCTTGATGTCGTTAGCCAGGGCGTGAACTTCTTCCATAAGTTTGGGATTCCGTTTTTTGAACATGTTCCCAATGGACTTAAAGTTGTTATGGTACTTGATGAGCATTTTATAAACTTCGATGTGCTCTTCTGTAAAACGTTCCGTAATCTCCTGTTCAAATAGGCTACGTCGTATGTATTCACTTAATGTCAAACCGCTTCTGGCTGCTTTGATATTCAAAAGCTTCTTTTCATAAACGGTACATCGAAACTTAACGAGGTCTCCCTTCCCCTTAAACACTCTTTTTTTTTCTTTGCGACCTTCGGGAGCAAACGAGAATGTGTCCACAGACACACATCTCGAATTCCTCCACATGGACAGTTCTGTTTCCGATAGGTTCAGTAATACTTCCATGTCCAAGGCTTCCATATTATCCAGTGCTTCGGTCGGAATCTGTACCGTCCGCTGTTTTTGACCTTGGTTATTTTTTGGTGTAAAATCAAAGTTGTTATCATCCGCCATCACACAAATAGTTGTTTAAATCTTTATGGTTTTTGTAGGTGTTACTTTTATCGATAACCTTATGGTTGGTTTCCATAAGGTATTTAGTAGCTCCAGTTCCTGCCGTATCGTTATCCAAATAGAGCAAGGTCTGTTCATAATTAATGATATAGGATTCTATGTCCTTTACAAAGGCAATGGAGTTCATGACCATGATATCCGAAATGTTCAACAGTTCCGGTTCCAATATGGCCAATGACAATAGATCAAACATGCCTTCCAAAATGATTAATTGTTTATTGTTGTTTTGGATATAGGTAAAGGATTTGGGGCTGCTACTATTCTTAAAAAGCCTGTTTCTAAGTTCCCAACCATTTTTATAATTTCTTAATCCAATGGCAAAGAATTGAGTTTCCTTAAACCTATACCAAACCTCTTTGCAATAGGTATTGGCAACCATTAATGAAATACCTCTGGAGTTTAGATATTGAATCAGGGCTGGATGCATGATATCTTGGACTTTAATGATTTTAATATTGGTACTTGGGATTATGTTAATTGCCGTTGTATCCCACTGATACCGTTGTTCCATTATGTTAATTGGAATGGAATCACTTAAAAACTCCAAAGCTTCTTTTATGGAACATTTTAAAATTTTGCATACCAAATCTATCACGTTACCTCCAATACCTTCACCGTGGTCGTACCATCGGTTCTTGGTCCTGGAGACTTTGAAAGAGGCTTGGGTTTCTGACCTGAAAGGACTCAGAAACCAAGCTTCTTTCTCCGTTGTCCGATTGGGAAAGTGCCCTAATTTTTCCAGTGCCTTTTCCACTGAAAAATTACGGGCTGTTTCACAATTTATTTTTCTTTTCATAAGCCAATGTGTTTTAGGGTGTTTTTTTAATGATTTGATGATTTCCTCTTGAAAGCCTTATAAACATTAGGTTTTCTGAGTCATCAAAATGTCATCATTTCATCATTCTAGGTTTTTTAAGACATTATCCTGTCATCATTATTTTTTTTGATGACAAAATGATGATACAATGATGACGACCTTAGCCCAATAAATACGGCAGGTTTTCTATTCCGTCATCAAATCATCAAAATTTTCAGTTAAAAATGATTTCCCTACGGTAAAATAGCGTCCCTTGGCATCTATCAAAGTCATATCTCCGTCCGTCCAAATCACAAATTTTTGATAGCTATTGGAGTTGTCCTGATTATCCAGTTTCCAATCCTTCTTCAGTAGCCTCCGAAGTTGGGTCAAATCCGTTTTTACACGAGTCCTGTTCAGTGCCAATAATGCATCCATTGGACAAAGGTCAACAGCTTCCAAATCAAATTTTTCAATCACTCCCATTAGAATACTTGCAAGTTCCTTTTCAACCCTATTCCGATTGTTCTGTACCAATTTTGTTAAGGCGGTTGTCTTTATTTGTTGGGCAGTGAACCACATACGTGTTAAGTGTTTTGAACTTATTTTCCTGTTTGCTAGATAATAAAGGAAGGCTGGGATTTCTTCAATTAATTTTTCCAAGTAGTTGGTCTGTTCTGCTTCCAGAATAGGTACTTTGATTACCCAAAACCGGGTTTCATTGGCATCAATTTTAATAAAGCTTTCTTCATTGTTACTGCAAAGGATAAATTTGCCAAAAAACTCGACCTCACGTTTGTCCTTGCCCTTAGCTTCTAGCTTATTGATATTGGTGGTACTGAGATATTTGATGCGCTCAGTAAGTTCCTCCTTATTGAATAACACTTCGTCAATACATATCAACAGTTTGTTAGCCCAATCTGCATTGAACTGGCTGCTAAAACTGTCATTGGTCAAATAGGTGAGGTTGTTCTCAAAGATTTCTTTGAGCCATTTTAAAAAGGTGCTTTTCCCTGTGGAGCGTTCCTTGGACACCAAACATAAAATAGGCAGTACCTGAATGGGTTTTAAATAAAGTAATTGAAGATAGTCCAAGCCCAGTTCGTAGTGTTTACCAAAGATGTGCTTTACAAATTTTAGGGATAAGGTAACGTCTCCCTCTTTGGGCACTTTGCCCAAAGGGGAGTAGATATTGTAAAAACCCAAATATTCCTTTTTAAAATTCAAATGGCTTGGAATACAGGTAAAGCCATCATATTTTGGGATTTTACTCAAATGGTCTTTGCCATGATCTTGTTTGATGGTTTCCATATTCCAGTGTACCAGGATCTCGTTGAAGTGACCAGCTATGGTTGGGGCTTTGACAAGTTTGTAATAGGAGGTTCCTACACGTATATAAGGTATCTGTTTCATAAGAATTGTTTTTATGCCATAAGATGTCATGGCAAATTGCTAACTGTTTGATTTTGCCTTAAAAAAATTTAGGCATTCTTATTCGCCAGATTACCTGCTTGGGTGTTGTCCTTTATTTTTAGTTGGGGTTCTCGCTTATGTTGTAGTAGCCAATCCACAAGTTTCTTTTTATCGAAAAAGACCATTTTTCCGTTGGGTTTGGAGTGGGGAATTTTTCCGGAAGCTGTGAGCTTGTAAAGATAACTTCTGGATATACCCGTGTAATCACTGGCTTCATCAAAGGTCAATACTTCTTTGCTTCCTATAAGTAGTTTTTCTAAACGATCCAATCGTTCCAGTATTAAAATAGTGTCCATTTTTATTGTTTTTAGGTTAATAAAATGAACAAAAGCGCTTTTGTTATCCCTTATGGGATTATGGTAATAAAGGTATAAAACGGGGCTATTGAAAGAAGAAAAAAAATTACTTAGTTATTCACAATTAATTGATAAACAATAGATTGAATCAATTTATATCAAGTTTTATGAACTAAATTAACTTTTCATTTTCTTCGGGTTTTAAAGGAGTCAAATAATATCATTCTTAATTGACCCTAAATGTTTTATTTAGATGGTTTTTTAGGGTTATTAACAATAATTAAAAGGAATAGTAATAAAAACCGAATTTTAAAACCTCTTTTTACAAGTTATAATTCTGATAATGCATCCTTTTTCTTTGAATTGAAAAAATTTGCAATAGTTTTGAAACAAAATCTATTTAACTTTTAATTTTTCACTCAATTTATTCATATCCTCACTCACCTTTTTATTAATAACCCGGGCATAAATTTGGGTTGTTGCAATTTTTGTATGCCCTAACAATTTTGATACAGTTTCAATAGGCACGCCATTGCTTAGGGTTACAGTCGTTGCAAATGTATGGCGTGCCATATGAAAGGTTAAATTCTTTTTAATTCCACTTAACTCTGCAATTTCTTTTAAATAACAGTTAATTTTTTGATTTGAGAAACAGGGAAATAGGGTGTTTGAAATAATAGTTCTTTGATGTCCATCATATTTTTTGATTAAATTTTTAGCCTGATTTAATAATGGTATAGCCAAAAAAGAATTCGTTTTTTTCCTTCTGGTATTTATCCAATAATTCCCATCTATACCTAATATAATATTATCTGCTTTTAAACTATTTATATCAACATAAGAAATACCAGTATAACAACTGAAAAGAAACAGATCCTTAATAATGTTCAGCCTTTCTATAGAAGAATGAAATTGTTCTAACGAATTCAATTCATTCTCAGTTAAAAACTCTCTTCGTTTGTTTTCAAAAGAACTTTTAAATCTGACAAACGGATCCTTAATTATCCATTCTAAG
>Ga0100391_1004290_pt1 | contig 13822 bp, 22 predicted proteins | sample CryGeymeta201515_FD_81541 | JGI IMG/M metagenome (GOLD analysis project Ga0100391, IMG submission 81541) | Groundwater microbial communities from Crystal Geyser aquifers in Utah, USA - Crystal Geyser metaG 2015-15 | ecosystem: Environmental > Aquatic > Deep subsurface > Groundwater | place: USA...
AAATCGCCTTTCAATCTCGGCGTCTCCTAATGCACTCGCTATTGTTTCAAGCGCAGATTGGATAACAGGATCCGCTACTGCATCACCACTCCTTAGGATATCCCTGATCTTCTCAGCGCGATGATCACACAAGGCCTCTCTGTATTCAGGCGAATCGACTACTGCTAATGATAACTTGTGTGAAAAGTCGTACATAGCGAACTTTCTTCCACACTCAAGCTCTAGTCCCCAACGACTAATTTCTTTTACTATACCGCGAGTCTGCACACGGCCGTAATTCTCAAATACAATGACCTCTTGGCCTTTCTTTACTTCTTTAACAAACATTTACACCACCGCTATCTCAATACAAGCCGACTTAACAACCTTCGCCACTATTCAGAAAGCTCAACAGTAAAGTCGGCTCTCAGAGGCTTCAGAACAAGCACTCTATCCATTCTCTCAGTCGCACCATGCATTAGATAAAACAAAACACCATATTTATTCTTCAAAATTGAATGCTCTAGCTGCGGCAAAACGAGATCATCTCCCCGCACCTCAATAAAAGGCCTTACATAGTTGGTCGCGTGATCGCGATACAAATCATTTGATTTTTTTGGCACAGCTTCCAAATCATCAAGTTTCGCACCAAACTCATGAACATAATGTTCAACCATTTTAGTCAAGTGCCCAAATTCAATCGGTTTAGTTAAATCAACCGGATACACCTGCTCTTGTGAACCACAGCTGGTATCTTTACCAAAAAGACTCTGCAACTCATCATCGCTTAATTCAATACCACCAGCATAGGCCTCGAAAGCAAGCCTAATCAGCTCTAAATTCTCTATTACCATCAACTCATGAATGCTAGACCAAAGAACGGATGACTTAGAATCAACTTCACCAATAGCATCACTGGTACCATCTTTAAAATAACGAACAATGTAGTACAAATAAGGTTTAAACGTATCTGTGCTATTCACATATCTTACTACGTAAGGATTTTGGTGAAACTGCGCCGGTGTAATAGCTCTAGTGCCAATTTGATTTTTTTCCATCATGTAGCGCCTTATTTTATGGGAAACATGAATTAACCAAGCCCTTTTAAAAAAGCTAATGCGTTAACCATTTTTTCCGATGCTGGACTTGTACTTCATGTTATCATAATGAGTCAAGTTGTCAATCTTTTTTAATCTGCCACGATATGCTTAGGCGCTGCTTTTGAGTTAACTAAAGCATCTTCCACAAAAACAAATCTGGAATTGGCTGGTAAGCTCGCGTGCTCACCTTGATAATACTTTTGATGTGACAACTGGCGAATAAACCATGACCGATAATGTTCATCTGGGCTAGCATGAGTCCCTTTTTTAAATGATGTATTAAGTGACGATGACACAACGCCATCACCAATCGCGTTACTTAACACAAACCCTTTTACTTTTGGGAAGCCATCGGCAATAGCATCCTCTTTTGCCATGGCAAAAATAGAGAGCGATACAATCAATTTAATTAAGGTGTACTGAAGCTCATTTTCATCTTCATTGAGCGCACTTTCAGTTCGACCTATAACCTTTAGATCGTGCGTATGAGTGCGGTATTCAGAAAAGCTCTTAGACTGAAAAATATCCATCAGCTGCTCACCAAAATAACTCAACACTGAATGCGAACCATCTTTGCCCATATAAGCGATGATCATGATGTTTTTATCCGCACTGTCATCATCAGGCGCGTTAACAAGAGGTGAGTCTAGTCGTTTGAACACATCGCGCAAACAAGCACGGTAATCCACCATATTTTCAAACGTGGCCACAAGGACGCCCCAGGCTTAATCCCGTTGACCTGAAATTCTGCCGGTAAACATATTGTGAATGCCTTGTACGGTGTAAACATAGCCGGTAGCTTGTTAAGAGAGTACTTCCCTTTTAATAGAGCATCAATATCTTTCTGTAGCACAAAGAGTGCGTTCATTCCGTTTTTTTCCCACTGCACTTCAGCGGATAGGATCAGATTATTCATCGGGGATATTATTTCAGGGTACAGACAAGCCGTCTCTTTAAGAGCTTCCCATCCTTTTTTACCTCGAAGCTCTTTTGGGGCGCGTGAGGACGCCATAGACTTTTCTATTAACGTGCAGAACCGCGAGTACACTCTGAACTTGTTGCGAGCTGATCCTTTCTTATTTTTTGACACAACCAAGCCTTTTTTAACGTTGCTTTAAATGGGCGTTTTTCTTTCTTTTAGCCACAGGGTATTTAGGCTGGTTCTTTAAAAACGTTTTCACTTCATTATCTTTGCCGTAGTTCCTTAAATAGAACACATTGTCAGTGAGTATATCCATTCCAACAACCACGTTTGTTTTTTCACGAGCAGAAAATAAACGCCCCATAACCACCCCTTTATTCGTCGTCAATTAGCTTTGAACTGATTTGGTACTCTTGCACAAAAACACGATTACCTTCAACAATTGATTCATACGGCAATAGTTCCAATGGTGAACCGGCACCCAGTTGCATTTCGCTCGTATCAGCCCTGATGTTAAAACAATCCTCAAGCGCTTTTTCCTGAGCTTCTTTGGCATTTTCAGCAGTCACATCAAGGGTGATAAAGCCGTAAATTGGCACGGTTACTTCAAATGTTTTTTCTGACATTATTTGATTTCCTTAAATGTTCTGGTTAAATTTATTTCATCACCACCATCAATAACCGAGGATAATACGCCATCAGCGTCATGATCCACAAATACATTGAGATGATTATCTTCATCGCATATAAGCGAGACTGTGTAATTTAAAACAGCGGTTTTTACCGTTTCACTCTCGGCCTCAGGATCACCATTTTCTCGATACTTACTCTCAATACCTTCTGTGGTAAATCGCTCACCAAACGTCCCATTTTCGTTGGACAAATCTTCAACGAACGATATAGGCGTCTTATCTTCATGACTGATCGTAATAACCATGTTGTGTTCGGCATTCTCGACTACGCTAATAAGCCAACCGGATAATGATATTAATGATGGATGTGACATGTGAATAAAACTCAATCGTTTAATTTAAGTCGTATTTTATCAAAATGAGTTGGTTTGTCAATCTTTTTAATTAATTTGTGCGACGAACTTGAGATTTAAAAAACAGACGATATGCAACGAATAATGTTGCAGCAATTGAGATGAGTGTTAATACAGCCAAAGGCACCATGGCAGCGAATAATATATAATCAGACCAAATGTATATACACACTCCTTGTGAAAAACTCGCGGTCTTTTCCCGCCGTCAACCAGAACACCTTAACAATGAGCATCTAACGTGACACCCATTGCCCCCTAAGGAGAGCTATCAGAAAACAGAATGTTATAGGCTCGCCACTTCTAACCAAAGTGCAGACACTCACCTGTAACACCAACACTTCCTATACTTTCGATGTAAACAGAAACAGAAAACCGTCTAATCAAATGTATAAAGAACCCGTAATCTTTAGTATGTGGGAAAAGGCTCCTGATCCATAGAGTTATATTTCGTATGGCCACCCTATGCTATACGCCAACCTTAAGCGTCTGACACTTAAGCATGCCCTGAACATGACTACCAGGGCACCAAGATGATAAATTGCACTTGCATGCAGTTATCCAACACTAACGACCGTGTAATAAGATCCTAACACATTAAATTGTCTTTTCTCTTTGAATGGAGTGTTTAGCTGTTCGTTTGCTTAAAAAGCAATCAGGTAAGGGGTACTGCTGTATAAACACCCCTTTTTTGTTGGCCTAGATCGCTAACCCGAGTGAAATTAAATCGTCTTTCTCAAGAAAAATATCTCGGCCATGATCATAATAAGCGTGTTCACGAGTGGTTTTATTCCACATGTACTGAACTTTTCGACCCTTAACGGTCATAACTGGCTCTGTACCACCGCATGCGACTACCCAATTACTCATAATGAAAACTCCTCAGTGACTATATTGATAGTGTATTATCATATTGAGTTTTTGTCAATCATTTTTACTTTAATTTGATAGGAACGAGACAAGCATTACGCTCACCTCGTTCTCAGATGGGTTTTATTTGGTTGCGCTCTTGATGTAGTCAACTACATCTGTGGCTTTGCGAAGTTCTGAAAACTCGATCAGACCTTTACCGGCACAACTGACATTCTCCGCGTCCAGCACTACATCTAATACACTTTTGTTCGTATTAGCGATAATACCCACCTTACGGTTTACAGAGCGCTTAAATAGGCTCACATCGTTCTTGACTGCCGCTTCACAGAAGCTTGCAAATTCGACGTCACCCACATACTTAACTTTCTTAGAACCCTCAAGCGCTGCATTAGCACTGAATGATAAGCAAGCCGCAGACACAACAACAGATACAAGTAACTTTTTCATATTCAATACCTCAGTGATTAGTTGGTTTCAAAGGGCGTTTGGCGCTCCCTCATACTTAATAGTAATTTAATTACATAAAAAAGGTGTTTGATTTATGATATATATTAGTGAAACTTATGTAATATTAATGTTTATTTGATTTAACATTTTGTAATTGAATGATTTTTATGGGTATTTTGAAAATCGTTATTCTTGATAGTGAGCAATATATGTACAATACGTATAAAAAAACATGTAATTATATTACACAATTGCGATTTTCAGGTGATAACACTTATTGCTTGGGGATTGATGGGATAGCCAACACAGGCCACCCCGTTAATTGTCAGTGACTACAGACTTTGCAATCGGTTTAGTTCTGCATTGATATCAAATGGCACACTCTCAAGCATGGACACGAATCCTTCAACAGTGAACTTGGTGACAACGTCTTGATTGTCACACACTTCGACACTTGATTTAAAACGACCAAAATCATTGTCTGCGTAATGAAGCTCTTGGACCCATACACCCGCAAAATCAATCTCATCGTCATAACAAAACCCACATATCACACCGTCGGCCGGACTATCCAAACCAAGCTCATAAGGAATGAACATCGAATCAATATCACCCTTATTGAGAGCCGCAATAAGGCGATCAAAAAGAGGCGCACTAAACTCACCTTCTAAGGGAATCAATTTTGTGTCTATTGACGATGCTGTTTTGTATAAAAAGGTGATGTAGGTATTCATTTTCATGTGCTTGCCTTGTGTTTCAGTAAAACCATTATCCACAAAAACATATATTTTGTCAATCATTTTTACTATTGCGAACTTTGAATATTCACCAGCTCATCGGACTCGCCATAACATTCAGGTTTAAAATCCATAGGTTCACTCAGTTTATTGTTTTCAACAAAAACTCTGTCGCACGCCTTTCTTATTGCGGTGCGATTGACACCAATACCGCCGACAATTTCAGCATACGAAGCCAATCCAGCCAAATCAAGCCCTTCCAATGCCATCTTCTGAAGGCGGGTTAACATTATGGCGGCTTGAGACTCAATAGAATTCAATCCGGCCGATTGCGCTTCCAATGCAGCGATAATCTCTTCCACACTCACTTGAGCTTCATTTTCATCGGGATTATTCATCTTTTTTCCTTTTAAATACATTAAAAACGCTTTGTATACGGACAATAGTTCGTTTTGCTATCCTAGCGATAGCACATACATGAGACGACTTTTCTTTCGTAAAAGCAATGCTCTATTTTACCAGAAAATTCTGGCATTTTCGATATTATCGCCATGCCTTTCTCAATTCGTTCCAGTTTGTACGCAGGCTCTTCATGCATACAGTTATTACAACCCAAATCATCTACTTTCTCACCATAACAAAACAGCGGCTTAACCGTGTCGGTACATACCCCTGCAACCGAACCGCATTTAGGGCATGTGATTTCTAGTCAATGGTTAGAAATCGCATTCAAACGCTTTGAATTTTCATTACATTCTGGATCAATTGAGATGGAAATTAACAATTTGCTCATTTTTTCAGCTCTTGGTTACATTTTAATTTAATATCAAAAACATCGTTTAATCATCATATGATGATAATTGCGCCAACCTTTTTCTGATTGTAGAAAGGGTGTTCTTGCCACTAATATCAATGCCCTTCTCGCGTCTGACAATGTCACGCACCATCACTTTATTGCACTTTTCGTTGGAGCCTATGTTAATTTCGACGTGCGCCTTTTCGACTTCGGTAAGAAATTGTATGTCCTTTAATGCTTGCACGAGCGCAAGGCGAAGCTTTTTCCGATCGACAACACGTTTAGCGGCAAATAACACAGCGCCACCAGCAACGATAGCGGCAAAGACAGAGCCTGAAGATGTAATAATGGCCACAATGACTTCGGTTTGCATAAATGTACCTTTAATATGTGCGCGTTTAACTTATACACATATTATCATAATGGTATATTTTGTCAATCAATTTTATTTTTATCAACCACTTCTTGAAGAGCAATAACAAGTTTGTACCTCTTAGCACTACCTACCTGACCAACGGCATTTAAGGCCGTTCTGACTTCCTCAGTAACCAGATTATAAATCATACTGGGCACATCGACAAAATGCGTTTTACCAGCCGTCACCTGCTCTTGAGCAATAAAACCATTGTTAATTGGCTCTATGTAATGCGTATGCTGAAAATTTACCATGCGAACTTTACCTCAATCCTTTAATTTACACGTAATATATTTTATCGCATTTACCGCACTATTTCGTATCACCTATATATCTTAAGGCAAATGCTTGATTTCTTGCTCCGCGCAACGTCGATATCGAAAACTTGTTTGTTTCGAAGACATTCTCAGCATAAATAAGCTTTCCTTCCTTTCGCCCATTAACCCTCGTTATAACGCCTTTAACGACGCTTGGTTTATATAATGCCGAGTGAACAAGTAGCCCGTACATTTTGCAGATCAGCACAACAGGATCGCCTATCGTCAGGTCGTCAAAGCAAACTGTACAGGAAACACCAGAATAATGCCCTAGCGTAAATATCTCGCCCTTCTTAGGTTTAGGTAACGACTGCGCTAACGCAACTCCTTCCTTATAGGCAATGTAAAAATCATCGCCAACAGGATAAGGACACTTCCCACCCAGTCCGGACATTACCGTTAAATACCCAGCTATCTTGGCTGACTCCAATGGCGTTTTGGGATTAGCTAAATCAATCATAACTCACACCTATGCTGCTGTTAACTTAGGAATGTACACATCACTCGTTGTGCGCGTAAATCCGGCATTAAATTCATAATTAGGGTTAAGATATATCTTTGTCTCTCCAAACGCCAACCCTTTACGCTCAAGCGCAGTAGTAAGCACCCCAGGCTCTATTGCATCGTATGGAATGATATAAGACTCAAAATGCTGGTTTTTGGAATTTAGAAGGTAGAGATACAACATATCGCCAATAAAACCAATGTTCATTGCGATAACCTTTTCACTCGGATTGGCGATAAGCGCCTTAGCGTCTTCAGTATTTACAACGCGGTTGTAAGCATACATATTCTTTGTCTCGTGTGTGTGTTCAGTCTACATAATATTTTAAAATGATAAAATAAACAATCTTTTATTACACACAACAAGGTTTTATTGCCTGCCCAGCTGTTACCAGCCGAGGCAGACTTTTGGAGTACTACGTCAAATATCGTTGGCTGCCTTTAATGTACTTTTAGGTAAGTAAGGGATCTCAGCCTTTACCTCAAGCCATGGGCGATAATCCATTTCAGTCGCTTTTTTGTCTAAAGCGGACGCAAACTCTTCCATCATGATGGCCGAATCGGATTCTGGATCCTCAAAAAGACCATCGTTAACCAAGCCCAACGTGCAGGCCAATTGCTCTATCGCGAACGTAAGCCCGAGTTCAGTAGTTACCCCGCGCTCTCCAAAAAACGTGAACTCATGAAATTTAACTAGGTTTTCAACAGCGCTTTCTAGCTCCGCATCCGTTAAGTCTTGGGTTTTTTTATAAAACATAGCATTTCCTTTTAGTGGTGATTGATTAGTGCGTAATTAACTTTTTCATATGCAATTTGCTGACTGGGAGACATACCAAAATCAGACGTAAAAGACTCAATATCCACTTTGCACACACAGGCACTGCTAGCGCCTTGATGATGGATAACGTAACCGGCATTAAACTGTAGTTGCATGGGCAAACACACCTGCAACTGACGGTTATCTGAGATAAGGGCAACCTTTTCAGCGCACTCAAGGCTAATGGTATTATCTTGCACCTCTTGACACTTATCGAAGGAGATTGTTGATACTGCCATATAGGGAGTCATTGGCGTTAAGACGAGTGTACCAAACCGATTTTTGTAAGTGATTTTTTTCATCTTTTGCCCTTAAGTCTTTCTTAAATCTTTTGAATTTTTACTGCCCAGTCTACACCAATGCAGCTACCCCGCTCTTTTGCTTCTATCAGTTCATCTTCATCATATTGATAAGCGTTAAATGAGCCATCTTTAAGCTCTTCTTGAGCAACTTTCTTGGTTATAACACGACCATCACGAGTGTAGCGACCCGCGCATTCCTTTAATACTCCATCCATCCCTTTTAGTTTATAAACTGCGTATGATTCATCTATTGATATATAAATGGCCATTGGGTAATTCCTCGCTTTAATTAGAGCAAAGTATATCAAACCTTTTGTTTTTGTCAATCATTTTTATTATTTAAACACGCAAAAAAGGCACGCTAATGGTGCCTTTTATCAATTTAAAATCGTTTTTAGCTATACAACTCGCTTTTTTCTTCTGGCGAACATTACACCAAGCAAGCCTGCCGCCAACACACCTAAGCCAGCAGGTTCACTAACGTCAACTACAGGGTTGTTGATAGGGGCATTCGCATTATTGGCGTTAAGCGAAGGGTCATTTAATGAGCTTAGTGTTGTGCCGCCATCGCTAACCAAAAACACGCCATTATAAGCGCTTGATATATCCAACGTACTTGGAGTGCCCGTACCAACGAAAATATTGGCAAGACTGGTATTAAATCGACTTAGTGACACACCCGAATAAACAGCGAGGCCATTTTCGTTCACGTGATACCCATATGAGCGATAATAATTCGCATCCGCATGAACTATACCCATCCAACTATTCCATGCTAGGTTATAAGGTCTATAGGCAGAGGAAGATGGATAATAAGTATTATTATCACTAAAAACCAAAGGCGCAAAAAATGTCGTAATGAAGTTATCTAATTCATCTACTGTCGGCAATCTCCAGCCTTCATAGTTACCACTAGACAACACTTGATTTATGCTTAAACCAGCAGTATTGTTCAGCTTTAACCATTCAACGCCTGTCTCTTCAACAAGCGTTGCTCTTTTATCGCCGTCAACTTTCCAATCGGTATGGATAAGTCCAGCATTCACATTTACACTAAAAAACGCTGTTGCTACTAACAGCACCAAAACACGGGTGATCATAGAAAATCCTTTTAATAAAATGACTGATGTAACAAAAATCCATATTATCACATAAGGCTAAAAATCCATCGCACGCAAAAAAAACCAAAAATATAATAAAAGTTAAAATGGAGGATTGAATCAAAAAACCAGCGCATCACTAATGGCTGTATTAATCAAATAGTCGTTAGAACCGACACCACGTAACACCTGCTCAAAGCGTTCCAATCCTACGCGGTGAACAATACGCTTGAACTCACAGACATAACTGCAATTTTGTGAGTGTTGCTTACTCAAATTTAAAGATTCAGCTGTCACATAACATCGACTCTCGGCCTTTACCAATGTAAAAGCAACACACGCCTGTTTGACTAATGTTGACCACTGTTTATTGGGTTGGAAAAGGTTAGTATATGCGATGGCACAACGTTCTTTCGCTATTAATCGCTCTCTTTTACTCATAGGGCGAACATCAAAGCTGTTAATGGAAAGATGAACCCGATGGGCGATAAACTTTTTAGCCGCGTTGCCACGCAGTATCTGGGTACTATCGACAATAAAACCATTCACATCAAGACTGGTGCGATACATTTTCATACGAGCTAAGGTCACATCAATATTTGACCGATGTATGTTGCTACTCGGGCGAAAGCTGGCCATACGAATAGAGCCGTCTTTCATCAGATATTTTGAAGCGGTAAATAACATAACAACTAACCTTGTGTGTGTCTTACTATACACAAAGCATATTTTAATATGATAATTATGTCAATCTTTTATTTATGCTCACCCTTTTTTACACCAATTATCCATATCTCTGAATCTCCCTTTTTCTCCACGAACTCAACTGTATATTCATCAGGATTGAGGTTTATTTCGTTTTCTCTCTCATGCAACTTTTCCCTCAGCAACTCTGTTCTAATCGAACATGGGAAGCGTGGATCTGCCACAGGTAAAATAACACTCGTGGTGAATGATATGTCGATCGGATGGTTGTTGATTACAATATGCGTCCTCATAAATGGCCTATGTCGAAAAATGTTAAGCCTAGTCTACTCGGCCTAACACTCATTTTCAAAAACTTCACTAACTGCATCAATGAGCTGGGTTGGCCAACCATTCTTCAAATGTGGCAGGTTGGCGATCTTCTGCGTGCTCTTGGCGAGTGTACGCCCAGTAATCTTCACCTCTAGGATGTCTATTCACGATTTGATAAGGCAACTTACCTTCCTCACGCAAGCGACCCGTTTCTTTTGCTTCAAGCCAAGGTTCAAATGGCATTGCCGTTACGAGTTCAAGAGCACAAGCTCCCTTATACTTAACCCAATCGTTAAACATTGGATGCTCAGTCTTGTCAGACACAGGTTGTATTGGGTGTTCACATGCGGGTGAAATTTCCATCTTTATTCCTTACGCCATTCTATATAAATTAGAAACACCATAGTAATAACAACTTAATATTTTGTCAATCGTTTTTACTTTTAATTCCGCATACCATCTTTTCCCGCTAAACCCATACCATGTAGTGTCATAATCTAATTTAAACCACTATATATTGTGTTTTTACAAATTAATGATTGACATAATTATCATTTTGAAATAGAATTGCTACATCAATTAAGCAACAAAGCACTTAAAGCATAGGAAACACACATGACAGATTTATACGTTACAAAACGCAGTGGCACATTAGAATTGATTGATTTAGATAAGATCCACCGTGTCGTCACTTGGGCAGCAGAAGGGCTTAATAACGTTTCGGTTTCACAAGTTGAAATTAAAGCAGAACTTCAGTTCTTCGAAGGCATCACCACATCTCAGATCCATGAGACATTAATTAAAGCGGCAGCAGAGTTAATTTGTGAAGAAACACCGGATTACCAATTCTTAGCAGCACGACTGGCCATGTTTCATTTGCGTAAGAGAGCCTATGGACAGTTTGAACCACCTACACTTGTTGAACAAGTCACAAGGTTGGTTAACTTAGGAAAGTACGACAGTGAGCTTTTGACAGCGTATTCGACTGATGAATTGAACGAGCTTGATGATTACATTGATCATAGCCGTGATTTGAATTTTGCTTATGCAGGATTAAAGCAGCTTGAAGGCAAATACCTTGTTCAAAATCGGGCGTCAGAAGAAAAAATTAAGCCTATTTATGAAACACCTCAGTTCCTTTATGTATTGGTAGCAGCCTGCTTATTCCAGAATTACCCTAAAGACACTCGTATGGGCTATGTGAAACGTTTCTATGACGCAACGTCGTTATTCAAAGTGTCTTTACCCACACCCATTATGTCAGGTGTTAGAACGCCTACAAGACAGTTTAGCTCTTGTGTCCTTATTGAAGCCGGTGACAGCTTGGACTCAATCAGTGCTGCATCTAGTGCAGTGGTTAAATATGTTAGTCAACGTGCTGGCATAGGCCTTAACTTAGGTCAAATCCGCGCTATTGGTAGCTCAATTCGTGGTGGTGAAGCATTCCACACCGGCTGTATTCCGTTTTATAAGCTAATGCAAGCATCGGTTAAATCATGCTCGCAAGGCGGGGTTCGTGGCGGGGCTGCAACCGTATTCTACCCATTATGGCATTTAGAATGTGAATCGCTTTTAGTGCTGAAAAACAACAAAGGTATTGAGGAAAACCGTGTTCGCCATATGGATTACGGGGTACAACTGAATAAAGTTATGTACCAACGCTTAATCAAGCCAGAAGGCACAATAACGCTGTTTAGTCCTTCTGATGTCCCAGGATTGTATGATTCTTTCTTTGCCGACCAAGCTGAATTTGAGCGCTTATACAACATGTATGAAGCCGACCCGAGCATCCGCAAAAAGACCGTGAAAGCATTGGATTTATTTTCAATACTGATGCAAGAGCGTTCAGGTACCGGACGTATTTATATACAGAATGTTGATCATTGCAATACGCACAGCCCATTCAATCCAGCACTTGCGCCTATCAAGCAAAGCAATCTTTGTCTTGAAATTGCCTTGCCAACAAAACCGTTGCAGCATTTACATGATGAAAACGGCGAAATTGCACTTTGTACCCTGTCAGCGTTTAACTTGGGTGCATTGGAATCATTAGATGAATTGGAAGAGTTAGCCGACCTAACCGTCCGTGCCCTCGACAGCTTATTGGATTATCAAAACTACCCTGTTATTGCGGCCAAAATCGCCACCATGGGACGTAGAACATTGGGCGTAGGTGTTATTAACTTCGCTTACTACTTGGCTAAAAACGGTGTGCGTTACTCTGATGGTTCAGCAAAAGATTTAGTGCACGAAACCTTTGAAGCCATTCAATACAACCTAATGAAAGCGTCGGTAAACTTGGCCAAAGAATACGGAGCTTGTCCTTTGTTCAATGAGACCAAAATGGCTCAAGGGATCTTGCCTATCGATACGTACAAAAAAGAACTTGATGCAATTTGTTCAACACCTTTAAAAATGGACTGGGAAGCATTACGCACCGATATCGCGTTATACGGAATGCGCAACTCAACACTGTCAGCGTTAATGCCGTCAGAAACAAGCTCTCAAGTATCCAACGCCACGAACGGCATTGAGCCACCTCGCGGACTGGTCACTATTAAGTCAAGCAAAGACGGTATATTTGGTCAAGTGGTGCCAGAGTACGACCGATTGAAAGACGCTTACGAGACGTTGTGGTCATTACCTAATAACGACGGTTACATTGACTTAGTGGCCATTATGCAAAAGTTTATTGACCAGACTATCAGCGCCAACACGAGCTATGATCCGTCTAAATTCCCAAGCAACAAAGTTCCTATGAAGTTAATGCTACAAGATTTACTTAAGTGTTATAAATTGGGTGTTAAAACGCTTTATTATCACAACACACGTGACGGGGCTAGCGACGACATGAGCGCGAAGGAAGAAGCAAAAAGTGACACGGTAGTTGAAGTTGAACAAGAGGATGATGGATGTAGTTCGGGAGCTTGTAAAATATAGTTTATTCAAATGTAACATAGGGTTGGAAATCCCAACCCTATCCTGATAGGTTTTAGCCCTTGTTTTAAGGGCTGAGACCGACACACCCACTGGGTGTTACATCTAAACTCAGGACATAATTAAACTTAGCCTTTATTTTTGATGTAAAACATTAACAACCTTTACTGATCATAGTGCCAGTAAAGGTTGTTAAGCATTCAGGCTATTTCACAGCCTTTTTGCGTCTCATAAACATAAACAGAGCGCCTAAGCCCAACAAAGAGGCTACGGCTGGCTCTGGCACATCAGTAGGCTCTATCGCATCACTGTCCGTAAAGTCATCAGCAAACGCGAAAGAATGTACGTCATGATTTGAAGCAGCAAAACCGCTTGCCGCACCGAATCCAACATATACATCAGAGGTGCCAATTACGCTGGCCAAGTCAACATTGTAGTTCAGGATCGCAGCCCCAGGCTTAACGTCAGCATTGTTGAAAAACACGCTTAAATCGTTGTTTACGCCGTCATACTCGAC
>Ga0100391_1004294_pt1 | contig 13818 bp, 13 predicted proteins | sample CryGeymeta201515_FD_81541 | JGI IMG/M metagenome (GOLD analysis project Ga0100391, IMG submission 81541) | Groundwater microbial communities from Crystal Geyser aquifers in Utah, USA - Crystal Geyser metaG 2015-15 | ecosystem: Environmental > Aquatic > Deep subsurface > Groundwater | place: USA...
CGATGACTTCCACTTCATCCCGAACCAAAGCGTCGACATCGAAATCGACCGCAACTCAAACTATGTTCGTGAGAAGCACTTGGGAGAGATCCCTTTCCACAACAAATTTACATTGATGAAAATATTGCTACTTCTAGCAGAAACTCCGGGGAAGGAATTTTCTAAAGAAGTTTTGGCAAAAGAGATTTGGGATCAAGAATACAACCCACTTCGACATGACAACAATATTTACATCAACATCAACAGGCTCAGGAAGTTACTTGAGCCGAACCCTCGCGAAAGTCGTTACGTAATGAACGGCTCAAAAGGGTATTATTTCAATCCTTCGATGAAAGTGAATATTTCGTCGAGGATCTCTGACGTTGCGCCTCGTAGCCAGGGCGTTAACCCGTAGAACTGTATTTTGATCGCATAGGATCAGCGCAGCTCTCGAGCTAAATATGGATACAAAACCTGAAGGGGGTTAAAATGAAGGGTCTGTTTATGCAGAACAAAAAGAAGGGAACCTTAGCAAGCTTGTTTGTACTGGCTGTGCTTTGTCTTTCTTCCATCACAGCAATAGGAATGAGCGGCAAGCAGCCAACCGAAGTAGGAGTCTTGGGCGGAGGCGCAAACCCCGAAAAGACCATTCTTTTCCCGGCGGCAGAGTGCAATGTTAGGGCTTCTATGGCCAAGTCTCGAGAGAAGCTCGAAGAACGCCACAACTTCCTTTCACCTCAGGGTATTTTTCCGTGGCCCGACATCACAGGTCGATTCAATATCAACGGTATCTGGCTCAGCGAGACGCGCGGTGTATACGTCGTCATCAGCCAGAAGAACCACAGAGACTCCCCCGAATACGGAGCCCTAAGTGTTGAATTTTACTCATCTTGCGACAATTCTCTGATTGCCCGCGGCAAACGGGTTCTCACGAAAGATGATTGGGCCGACACAAAAGTCATGATCTACCTCACCCAACACGACCTACATGGCAGACGTTTATTTGCTGAAGTCAGAGCCATGATGGGCAATGGGGCCGATGTGGACGACAACGTCGCCATTCGGATCTTGGAGCTACGCACAAGAACTGAAGTTAGAGACCTTCTATTCACAAGAAGATTTCTATAATTAGGAGACTGTCTTTTGGGCCTTAGAGGGAAATATCCCCCTCCAGGGCCTCAATAAACTTGACCAGACTGGGTCGCTTCGCTAGAAGTTCCGGCTCAGCGGGGGTTATTTGGATTCTCTATCGTTTTTCGTGAAGTCCCAATAATCCGCAAAGAAACTGTAACTAGATAACTGACTAAAACTGATTGATTTTAAGGATTTATATTATGGGTCGCGACGACAACCGATTAACAAAAAAAGTAAAGCAGCGTGCTGCTCAACGTAAGAAAAAAGAGCGCATCAAGCAACGTATTGAAGCTGGAAAGGCGAAGAAGAATGGAAACTAATAACAACTCTTCATCAAGATCTGAAGGCAAGCCAGGAGAAGACGGTCGTCAAGATCGCCCTCGTCGCACAAATCGCTTTAGCCGTCGCAAAGTTTGCCCATTCATCATGGATAAGACTTTAGTCCTCGACTACAAGAACATGAAGGTCATCAACCGTTTCGTAACTGAAACTGGAAAAATTGTTCCTCGTCATGTTTCTGGCGTTAGCGCGAAGAACCAAAGAAAACTTTCTAAGCACATCAAACGTGCTCGCGCTTTGGGCTTCGTAGCTCCGCTCATCGCTGAGTAGACTGTTAATAGCAGTTCCTTGAACTGCTCTGTTAATAGCAGCTATCCTTACCGCTGAAACAATAGTCATATTAATCAAAGCGAAGATCCTCAGGGATCTTCGCTTTTTCTATTTCAAGAAACAAATTTTTGGAACACTCCCCCTTACCCCCCAGCTAGGCGGTCGATAGAATGAGAGTGTGAGCCTTGAAAGTATAAAATCATCCATCAAAACTCGTTTTGACGACTCCAAAAGAGTTCTAACTTTTGACGAGTATTTTAAGCTCTGCGCAGAATCGCCTTACAAATACACTCGAAATGCAGCGGCCTACATCGTAGATGCTGTCGAGCATTTCGGAACCGCGCAGAAGAAAGTTCGCAAAAAGAACATCACTCGCTTCAACATTTTTGACAATGCCTTTGCGGAAGCACCGACTCCACTCGCGGGGCATGAAAGCGTTCAGAAGCAAATCATAAGAAACCTAAGAGCCTTTGCCCACTCAGGCAGGTCAGATAAACTTCTTCTTCTCTACGGACCGAACGGTTCGGCAAAAAGTAGTTTCGTAAAAATTCTCTATGACGGAATCGAAGAATATTCACGCAACACTGATGGAATGGGGTTTAGCTTCAGCTGGATTTTTCCACATGACTCATTCGATCGAAAAAGTATGGGAATCGGACCACGTAGCGATGCCGACCTCGTGGACTCCTATGCGCACCTTGAACAAGATCAGATTGGGGCCATCGTGCGAAGTGAACTCAACGAAAACCCCCTTTATCTGATACCGCGCTCCGAACGAGAGAAGCTATTCAACGACTGGGTTGAAAACGCAAAAGATGCCGGGGAAAAACAGCGCCTCAAGATTTGTAGAGAAACATTTCTCAGAGCGGAACTAAGCCACAAAAACACATTGATACTTGAAGCTCTTCTCGACAACTACGGTGGAGATTTCAGCAAAGTGCTACGGCACGTAAGAGTGGAAAGACTCTATCTTTCTTCAAAGCTTCGCAAAGGACTAGTCACGATTCAGCCTCAACTCGCAGTGGACGCTGGACTAAGGCAAGTCACCCTAGACCGCTCGCTAGCCAATCTTCCACCTGCCCTGCAAAGCCTGAACTTGTTTCAACTCGAAGGACACCTCGTAGACGGCAATCGAGGCTCGGTTGAGTTTAACGATTTACTCAAACGCCCGGTCGAACATTTCAAATATCTCCTGAGCACTTGCGAAAATGGAACTCTCACACTCGGCGGAATCCTCCTATACCTCGACACCGTTTTCGTCGGAAGCACCAACGACAGACAACTTGAAGCCTTTAGGGAGCATCCCGAATACAGCAGCTTTAAAGCTAGAATCGAGTTGATTAAAGTCCCATACCTACTTCGCATTAGCGATGAAGAAGAAATCTACAAAGATACCGCGGCCAAAAATGCCGGAAATAAAGAAATCCTCCCTCACTCCACCTACCTGCTTGCAATCTGGGCGGTAGCCTCTCGACTGAAGAAGCCCTTACTCAAAGACAAAAACGCCATGCTCACAAAAGTCCTGGAGAAAATATCCCCGATTCAAAAAGCTTTTTTATACGACTCAGCGCAAGTGCCTGAGGACTTAGACGAAGAGCAAAGACGGGAACTACTTGGCCACCTCGAGGACCTCGTCGACGAACATCAAAAGCTCCCTTACTACGAGGGTCTTTTGGGTCCTTCAGCCAGGGAGTTGAAAGCCATTCTCCAACTTGCAGCTCAGAATGAGGCTTACCCGAGTCTCGGCCCCAATGCGATTTTTTCTGAACTCAAGAACCTAGTGAAAAGACCTCAGGACTTTGAATATCTCAGGCAAGAACCTATGGGGCTCTACCACAACTATGATGCCCTCATTGATGAAGTGCGCGGGGTTTGGCTTGACCTTATAGAAGAAGAAATGCGTGCTTGTCTAAATCTAGAGCAAGCCGAACAACTCGAAGAATTCCTAGGCAAGTATGTCTATCACTCGACTCACTTTGTGCGGGAAGAGAAGATTCGAAATCGCATCACTGGAAAAAGTGAAGATCCAGACGCCTCTCTCATGAAAGAGTTTGAAGATCTTATCGGGATTCCTGCCGCGCAAGCGATGGACTTTCGCAAAAACATCATTTCCAGGCTTGGCGCTTGGTCCGTCGAGAATCCCACTCGAGATAGCGCGGGGGGTCTACCTTACCCAGTAATTTTCCCCGATCTAGTCGAAAAAATGGTAGATCACGTCCGAGAATCTCAAAACTCCAAAATCAGGTCGATGGGAGCTTTGATCCTGGATCTCAAGGAGTTTGATAGCCTGACTAGCTCGGACCAAGATTCGAGATCTCTTTCCGAATCGAGGCAGATGCTTTTGAAAGTTTATGATGGCATGCAGACAAAATTTGGCTATGGTCCGAAGGGTGCACAAGAAGCTTTGATTGAATTGGTCAAAGCTCGCTACGCCCAATAAAAGGCACCCGGAACTCTTGACGCAATGAATATAAAGTAAAGCTTAAGTAACTCTTTTAAGTTACTTAAGAGTGAGGATAACCTGTGAATAACCTATTGAAGGTCCTAGCATTGAAGGAAAATGACATCCCGCGAGTCGTCTTCGTAAATGACCGAAAAGAAGGCGGAATCAACGCAATCTTTAACCCTGAAAATGACCAATTTGAGTACCAAGTATTTATCCACAGTCTTTTGCCTTTTCGTGAAGAATTTTCCGAAACTTTCGCTGAGTTCGCGCAAGCCAGAAGTTTTGCGGCGCGCTATTTTTCTGACTGGGAAATGCTAAGTTGGGACCTCAAAACTCGTCGCCCCTGCGAAGAGGGCGGCAAAGAATGTGGATCGGGCGAATGTGATACCTGTGTTTCTATCAAAGCAGAGGGCGGTGACACGCCCATAGACGTCGCCAATAGCGCTGCAAGCTGCGGAGCTTGTGGCGGCGCCTAAATTCGCACGGATTCGCTCAGCGAGCTCTCAGACGGTTTCAGACTACGGCTGAAAATCCATCCACAATCGAGACGTTTGAATGCCTTCGTTAGCCTGATATTTCCCAGACTTGTATTCGCTGATCTCGCCTTCCAAGGAATGGAAGAAGATTTGGCAGATAGGCACCATAGGGTAGATACGAATGGGGTGAATGCAATGCATCTCCAAAGTCCAAAACCCTTTAAAGCCCACATCTCCGAAGCCGGCCGTCACATGAACGAAGAGACCGAGACGTCCAATGCTAGAGCGCCCCTCAAGCATGGGCACTAGGTTTTTGGTTTCTGTGTGTTCGAAAGTCCGGCCCAGGTAGAGCTTGCCTGGCTCAAGAACGAGGCCCTCTTCTGGAATCGTAAGATCCATGGCTGGATTGTCCGACTTCATGTCGAGCGGCATTTCGGTATAGACCTTCAACGCGGGATCAAGACGCAAGTTGTATGAGTTTGGGTTCACATACTTTTCTTCAAAAGGGTCAATCTTGATATCGCCACCGAGGCGCTTCTTTATTTCTAAGCCGCTAAGAATCATTCCTTATTGGATAGATCTGCTAGGCCCTGCAAGCAATGCAAAAAATCTCGACTTACAGGCGCTTGAATAAACGAGCAAGCCAGACATGGCGCCTCGCATTAAGGCCCTTAGTGGCATCAAGCTGAGCTTCCTCGACAATGCTTGATTTGGACTCCAGGAGCTCAAAATACTGAGAAGCCTGTTCATCGAATTCTTTGGATGCCGCACTTTCAAGCAACCCACTCACGATCCACAAACCGCCCGGCAAACTAAGTTCTGCGATTTTAGGCATAAGCCCTGTAAGCACTTCAGCGTAAATATTACTGATGAGAAAATCAGACTTGGGCCAATCCTTTGATCCGATCTCGACCTTACTAAGGTCAGCACTTGGACCGAACCGTAAGACTGAACTCTTAAGATCTTCCCCGTTTGCAGCAAAGACCTTCTCAACCTCTATGCGGCACAAGGGATCTAGGTCTGTGAGAATTTGAGCCCGCTGCGGAAAAAATTTTTTGGCAGCGAGAGCCAAAACTCCAGTACCAGTGCCGATGTCGTATAGAGGAAGATTCGAGGTTTTGATCTGCGAAATGTCCACAGACTGAATTGGGTTTTTAACCTCTGAAGAATTACCGCCTGGATTATGGGTAGAGTTGGATAGTGACTCTAAAAGTTCCAAACACATTTGAGTCGTGGGGTGATCCCCTGTTCCGAATGCCATTCCCGGCTCAACAATAAAGATCGTTTTCCCCTCTGGAATTTTATCCCAAGGAGGCCCCACCCATAGGTTCTGCCCGAAGCTATGCCCCTTCACACTCTTCTTGTAGTTTTCTAGATAATCGTGATTGGGAAGAAGAGACCAACTCAGCTCTCGAACTGCGAGTCTCTGGAGCTGAGCTTGTGCTTCTTCCGATAGATCTAGCGCCTCTTTGAAGAACGTTGTCCGGGGAAAGCTCCCCTCGAAATACGCCTTTACAAAAGCTTCTTCTGATCTAGACTTCTGAAACTCTCCGCTCTCTAGCCATTCGGCACATTTGATCGCAGCTTCTGAGCCAAACTCTAATACTTCGAACTCACCCTCTGGTTGAAAGAGATTGGAACCCTCGCTGGCCAGCTCTTCATTTCCAAGAAATCCCTCAAGTCCCGAGAGCACCTCAACAACTTGGTCAATCTTCGCCCCCGGGCAGCTAAAAAAGTACACGCCATTTTGCTTTTCAATATCCGTCACAACGTAGCCTTTCTATCACCAAACGGTTATACCATGGACATGAGTCCATTAAGCTCAAAGATCGACCTCGCAAAGCAAAAAGAAACTTGGCTTTTTCGCCACGAATTTCTTAAGTCCATCCGTAATTTCTTTGATGCTAAAGGTTTTGTGGAAATAGACACCCCTATCCTCGTCCCTAATCCAGGACTAGAGCCCAACCTTGAATACTTTTCTACAGCCTTCAAGCCACAAATGAATGATACCCAGCAAAGAACTCTATTCCTCGCTACCTCGCCTGAGTATCACCTCAAGAAAGCCTTAGCCTCTGGACTGGATAAAATTTTTGAGATCACATCCAGCTTTCGCAACGGAGAAATCAGCCCCAAGCATGAACCTGAGTTTTTGATGCTTGAGTGGTATCGCCACCCCGGAAACTACATGGACATTGCTCGTGATGGACACGATCTGTTTCACTCTTTGGCGAAGCAGTTTTCAAAATCTCCAGAGGACTGGGCCTCACCGGAGACCATCAGCGTCTGCGAAGCTTTTCAAGAATTTGCAGCTATCGATCTGGAGAGTTTGCTCTCCGAAAACCCCGCTGATTTGGGTCAACTCAACCTCCCTCTCGCAAAAGTCGCTCGAGCCGCAGGCCACACTGAGATTTCAGAGGATTGGAGCTTTGATGATGCCTTCAATGCGTTGATTGTTTCGAAGATTGAACCTGCTCTTTCCAAAAAGAAACTTGTTCTCCTGCAAGACTACCCATCGTCACAAGCCGCCCTCTCAAGACCAAAATCTAGCAAGCCATATCTTTGTGAGCGTTTCGAGATCTATTTCGAAGGCGTGGAACTTGCCAATGCCTTCGGAGAGCTAACGGATTCCGCCGAGCAAAGGCGCCGCTGCCTTGAAGACATCAACAAACGCAAAGCGCTCTACCCCAACGACCCGACCCCAGAAGTGGATGAAAGTTTTTTGACGGCACTTGATCACCTTGACCAAGCTGGAGGCATCGCACTGGGAATCGAGAGGCTCATGATGTGTATGATCGGCTCTCAGGACCTAGGTGATGTCCGCCCCTTTCGCCTTTAGTAAATCACTGCGCAGCATCAAGTGCCTCAATTCACATTTGACCCGCTAGCAAATACAGAAACTTAAGCTAACATTATTTATAGAACTTGTTGGGGGATCAGAATGACACTTACTAAATTTGATATCGTAGAACGCGTTGCTCAAACATGCGGGTATTCAAAACTTGAAGCCGCAGAATTGGTAGAAACGGTTTTTTCATCAATCAAAGACTCTCTAAGTAATGGAGAAAACGTAAAGATTTCCGGCTTCGGAAATTTTGTATTGAGAGACAAACGCGCGCGCATGGGTCGTAACCCACAAAGTGGCGACGCTATGGAAATTTCAGCTCGCAGAGTGATGACATTCAAAGTGTCACAAGTCCTCAAAGAAGCTATCAACTCAGGAAAAGTTCCTGAAGGTGGCATGGCTTCTTTCGATAAGTAAAAACTAACTCCTGCTAGTTCTAGAAATAGAAAGCTACTGACCTTAGTCAGTAGCTTTTTTTGTATCTGCGATCTCTAAAGTCTTTAGCTTCTCATAGAATCGAGATTTCTTAACCTGCAAAACATCTCGCGCCTTCACACTACCGTGCTTTTCTATGGCTTGGCTGATCATGAACTTTTCAAGATCTTTGACGTTTTGGTCGAGGCCCTGGCTCCAATCGATCTGAAAATCACCGGCGGCACCGGAAGGCACCGATACCTTTTCCCAGGCCGTAAAATATTCTTCGATTTCTTCTTTTCCAATTTTCGGAATGCTGGCATTGAGCACAGCATTTTTGATACAAGCTCTTAACTGCCTGACATTCCCCGGCCAGTCGTAATTCTCAAGAGACGCCAAAGCATCAGCTTCAATCGATTTTTCTGACCTCGTATCAAACTCAGATAAAAAGGATTGGGCCAATAGCGGTACATCTCCATCACGCATTCTCAGTGGTGGAATCTTAATAGAAATAGCTGACAACCTAAAATAAAGATCTTCGCGGAAATTGGAATTTAAAACCAAGTCAACAAGCGGCCTGTTGCTCGCGGAAAGTATTCTTCCCTTGAAATGTCTTTCCTGAGTCGACCCAAGCCGCCGGAACGTGCGATTCTCGAGAACACGCAGGAGCTTCACCTGAAGATCAATATTCAGAGATTGAATCTCATCAAGAAACAAGATGCCATCTTCCGCCGCCTCAAGAAGACCAGCCTTCGCAGCAGTCGCCCCACTGAAGGCACCCTTCTCGTAACCAAAAAGCTCTCCCTCGAAAATGTCTTTCGGAATACTAGCGATGTTGACCGAAATGAAAGGAATTCCGCCAGACCCGAAGGCTATGGCACAAAGCTCTTTACCAACACCAGACTCGCCCTCAATGAGGACATCGTCCTTAGCGGGAATGGCTCGCACTAATTTTTGCTTGAAGTCTCGAATCGCCTGACTTTCACCCTTGATCAGAGCATCAACACGACTTCGATTCTCAGAGATCTCGCCCACCCATTCTAGAACGAAAGGAAGCTCCGAGAGGATGTGCTCTTTCAGAACAAATCGATTAGCCCCTTGCTTGATGGCCTTTCTCATCACCGCAATGTCATCAACGCCCGACTGCACAACCAAAACAGTATCGGGATGAAGACGTCTAAATTCAGAAATCAATTCGATTGATTTCTCTCCCGTGGGATCGGAGGGGCTCATCAAATCGACGAGAGCCAAGTCTATGTGCTGGTCCAAGCTTGAAAAGTCGACCTTAACCAAGGAATCAAAATGACTCACCTTCGCGGCACTAGGCAGTGACGACTGAATGGAGTTTAAAATTAAGGAATCGTCTTCAATAAGTAATATATGCACGTGTTCGAGGCCTCTACTATTCAACTGCTTATTCTACAGTAACTGATTTCGCCAAGTTTCTTGGCTTATCCACATTACAATCGAGCTTTACCGCGAGACCGTAAGAGATCAACTGCGTTGGAATCACATACATGATCGGCGCCGATGTCCAAGTGGTCTTAGGCATTCCAATATATTTGTCGCAAAGCTTTTTGAAGCCCTCGTCATCCGCCTCACCAACGCCAATGATGTAGGCTCCGCGAGACTTGATCTCCTCAAGGTTGGAGAGAGTCTTCGCCCGAAGCTCATCACGAGGTGCAAGCACAACAGCTGCAAGATCTTTGTCCACCAAAGCAATAGGACCATGCTTCAACTCTCCAGCAGCATAACCTTCCGCATGACGGTAAGTAATTTCTTTGAGCTTCAGTGCGCCTTCGAGGGCAATGGGATACATCGTTCCACGGCCAACGAACAAAATCGTTCTCTTGTCGTCGAGAGTAGCTCCGATCTCTTTGAACTTTTCTGATTGTTGAAGAAGTGTTTCGATATCCTGTGGCAATCTAGCCAGGGAACGATAGCCATCCACAAAAGCTTCGTGACTTGGGCTCATTCCGCGTAGGCGAGCGACATCATAAGCAAGCGCACACAATACTGTGAGCTGTGCCGTAAAAGCTTTCGTCGAAGCCACACCAATTTCTGGTCCGGCCTTGGTTGAATATTGAAAGTTGGACTCACGCATAATCGTTGAGCCCGGGACATTACATACTGAGAAAGTCGAAAGACCGTGATCATTCGCAAGTCTTAGCGCCGCCAAAGTATCAGCTGTCTCACCAGACTGAGAAATCACACCAACAATGGTGCCAGGCTCTAGAACCGGGGAGCGATAGCGGAATTCACTCGCGATATCGACTTCAACGGTGATCTTGGCCCACTTTTCAAAATAATATTTAGCCACAAGAGCTGCATGGTAGGCGGTTCCACAAGCTACAAGATAAACTTTTTTAACATTTCTCCAAAGAGCTTCATGGGCTGTTGGATTGTCCCAAACGAACGCCCCCAGGTCAGATATAGGCATACGACCAGACAAAGTATCTGCAATCACACTCGGCTGCTGAAAAATTTCTTTGAGCATAAAGTGGTCAAAGCCATCTTTGGCCACTTTGTCTGCGGTCCATTCGATCTTCTCGAACTTCGGCTCAATGACTTTGCGATCCTCAAGAGAAAAAACCTTGAGCTCCGAACCGTTGACTTCGGCGACACTCCCCACGGGAAGAAAAGAAATATTTTGTGTGTAGGGAAGTAGCGCCTGAAGATCACTCGCAATGAGCGCGCCATCTTTAGCAATGCCTGCCACTAGCGGAGCACCCGCTTGAAGCATGAACAGTCTGCCCGGGATATCTTTGAGCATAAAAAGCACGGCGTAGTGGCCCTGAACTTCGGATGCTGCAGACTGAAGAGCATCGAAAACCAAAGAGCTTTGATCTTCTTTGGAAAGTTCTTTTACCGACTTAGATTTCTTAACTAATGACTTTTCAATCTTGCTGTTTACAAGTTTGGCAAAGACTTCCGTATCAGTTTGAGAATCAAAGGACACACCTTCATCCATCAATTCCGTTTTAATTTCAGCATGGTTCTCAATGATGCCGTTGTGAACAAGCACTAAGAGCTCAGCGCTATGTGGGTGAGCATTGACTTCACTCGGAACTCCGTGGGTTGCCCATCTCGTATGGCCAATGCCTTGCGGATATTTTTCCTGAATGTCTTCCGTAGCATCTATCAGTCTCTGCACTTGTCCGACACATCTTCGAACGAGTACATCCGAGCTTTCACCGGCAGCTCGCATCGCAATTCCCGCAGAGTCATACCCGCGGTATTCCATTCGCTTTAGTCCATCAAGTAATAGAGGTTTTGCGTCGCCACTACCGACGTATCCAATGATTCCACACATAATCTAACGTTCCTAACTTTTTACTTCGCCTGACTTTTTTCTTTGATAGCCTTGCGTTTTGCATTGAGCTTCTGGGCATATCCTTCTTTGATCACCATGTCAGGTCGGGATATAGCAAGGGCTCCATTGGGGACATCTTCGGTCACTGTAGTTCCCGACCCCACATAGGCGTCATCCCCAACCTCTACAGGAGCAACTAGCTGAGAATCCGATCCTACAAAAGCTCGTTTTCCAATTTTCGTCTTAAATTTATTAAATCCATCATAATTACAAGTAATTGTGCCTGCGCCAATGTTGGACTCTTCACCAATATCCGCATCGCCCAAGTAAGACAAGTGAGAGGCCTTCGACCCATCATGCATAACTGTTTTTTTGATTTCGACAAAGTTTCCGACTTTTACTTTTTTGCCAAGATCACTTCCCGGCCTTAGGTGAGCCATCGGACCAACCTTTGACTCTGCCCCCACTTTGGCATTTTCAAGAACACTCGACCAAAGGATTTGCGCCTTCTCGTGGATCTCAGAATTTTTCACCTTCACATGGCCATCAAGAAATACACCATCACCGATGATACTATGGCCTTCGATCCGGCAACCCATTCCAACCTCGGCATTGCCGCGAAACTCGCATCTTGCAGAAATAAAGCACTTGTCGATATCCTCAAAGACAACCCCATTTTCGACACACAATGCTTTCTTGAGTCTGTCTTGAGAAATTTTTCTAATCTTGGAAAGCTCATAAGTATTATTCACACCAAGAAGATCCTCCTCCGCATCGACAACCACTGCCCCTGTTCTGAGGGAAGGTTGGGCCACAGCTCCAAGCATATCTGTGAGGTATATTTCGTTCTGGCTATTATCGGACGTTAGTTTCGTGATGTGCTCCTCAAGAACTTTCAGCTTGAAGATATAGACCCCGCTATTTACTTCCGTGATTTGTTTTTGATTTGAATCAGCATCTTTTTCTTCGACGATCTTTCGGAAGATGCCCTTAGAGTCTCTTTCAATCCGGCCTAAGCCCTGCGGGTTAGCCGCATGATAGCTGAGACAGGCAGCATCCAATTCTTGAATCTTGGCTTTTTCGACGAGGCTATTCAAAGTTTCTTCTGTGATCAGAGGCAAATCTCCATTGAGCACTACACAATAGTCATAAGACCCCGTGTTCTTAGCTCCACCTTCGAGAGCCACCTTCACAGCATGTCCCGTTCCATTTTGTGCTTCCTGAGTATAAAAAAGGGTTTTCGATGTTGATTCTTCAGCCCCAAAAACCTCTAAGGCTCTTTCCAGAATCCGCTCTTTAACTTCGGGCCCCTTATGACCGACGACCACGAGAACTTTCTCACAGAGATGAAACAACGTCCTATAAGGAGCAAAACACAAAGGTTCTTCGTTAACTTCAAACAATAACTTGGAACGCGCACTTTTCATACGAGTTCCCTTTCCTGCTGCTAGCATTATTCCCAACATATGCGCTATAAAGTAGCACATGCTCGCTGCTATCGACATAGGAAGTAATTCCGTAAAATACCTCTTCGCTAACAGCGAACGCGGGGCGTTGGTCCCCGTGGAGGTCGATTCCTGGGTCACACGACTGGGCAAGGCGCTTGAGCGAGGCGGAGGTCAATTCGATGAAAAATCGTTGGCCTCTACGGAAACCGCCTTCCATGAAATTGCCGCAAGATTGAAGCAACGCAAAAGACAACTCAAACACATTGAAATCGTTGCCACTGCCGCGGCAAGAAATGCCAAGAACCCTGAAGCTCTAGAGAAAATGGTAGAGCGGATCCTCGGACAAAAACTCAGGATCATTAGTGGTCTTGAAGAAGCAGAATTCAGTATGCGTGGAGCGGCCCAAGCTGCGAAGCAACACTTTCCCAATTCACTATTCGTGTTTATGGATGTCGGGGGCGCCTCGACTGAGGTTGGTTTTCTAAAGCCGAAACTCAAAGCCCATAGTTTCCAAGGTGGCGCTCTTAAATGTCATGAAGGATTGGGGCTCGACAAAATACCCGTCAGCGATGAGCAGTGGAATGATGCCAAAATTGAGATCCTCAACTATTTTCCCAACAGCTATTTTGAAAAGCTATTAAGCCAATACGACCCCAAGAAATACAAAGCCATTGCGGTAGGTGGAACATTATTGCAAGCAGTCGATCTTTGCGAAGCCATTTTTAAAACTTCAGAAGGTTCTCTCGTTTCAAAAGAAGCGCTTGATGAACTAGCCAATCAAGTGCGCTCAAAATCCATTCGAGATCGAAGAGCTATGACCGGAATGGATATCGATCGTGCAGATATTCTACCCGCAGGGATTATCGTCTTGACCTCCTGCCTCACGAGGCTCGCACAAGAAGAAGTATTCGTCACTCCTTGGGGGCTTCGACACGGGCTACTGGCGCAGCACCTTTGAGCTGAAGCTCAAGACCAGCTACCTGAAGGATTGGCAGCAGCACCCAACCTACAACCGGAAATAGCGCTAAGGCCGAAGGCAGAACGCCCAACCCCATCAATACAGATGACGGAATTTTTTCGTGATCCTGCAAGGCTTCCTTGCCACCAACATGGGCGAGCCGACGAGCCACCGCTAAAGCGTCTCCAGACATCGCCCA
>Ga0100391_1004295_pt1 | contig 13817 bp, 10 predicted proteins | sample CryGeymeta201515_FD_81541 | JGI IMG/M metagenome (GOLD analysis project Ga0100391, IMG submission 81541) | Groundwater microbial communities from Crystal Geyser aquifers in Utah, USA - Crystal Geyser metaG 2015-15 | ecosystem: Environmental > Aquatic > Deep subsurface > Groundwater | place: USA...
ATCCGATTTCTCCCGATGTGTTCCTGTTTCTGAGTGGGAGACGGGATGGGGCATTTCGGGTCATTCCGGTGACGTCGGATTCGGGTCTCCTTGTCTCACGTTCCCTTCGGCTGGCTCTGAGGGATAATAGAGGCTCCCAAACAGTAAGAGTACTTACTACTACTACTAGTACTATCAGTAGCCATTGGGAACAGGAAGCTGTTTCCGATAATGATATATCACTAATCTTATTATACAATTAAAGATCGCGTACGTCACAGCGGCATCAATATCCGAAAGGTATCGGATAGTAACCCAAACAGTGTCAGGATTTCGATATCTTTATGGACAAAACAATAAACAGTATCGTACTAAGACCCTACTCCCTACTCCACTACATCTTTCATCTTTCACAACACCATCAAATTCACTCTGTATTCGTTCTAGGTTAATTCAAATTAATAAGATCAATAAAGATGATATTCCGTACAGTAGTTTTCACTCTGGGCTTTGTTCACGTTGCCCTTGGATTCACCGTCAAAGGAAACGTTCCAGCCAAGTTAAACCAGCTGTCCATGACAGTCGACGACGGCGACTCTCGTCGTGAATTCTTCACCAAGACCGCTGGCATGGCCGTTGCCGGATTCGGTGTTCCATTCCTCCCATTGGACACTGCTAATGCGGTATCCGGGGCGAGCAAAGTCAATGCCAAACTCAAGGGGTGAGTTAATTGACTTCAATGGCATTTTCACTTTCGCCTGCAGTGAATCCACGCATTGACCTTTTCATTTTGCCTCTTTTTCTTACTCTTCTCTGGCGTGCTATCCATCACTGCTAAAAAATAGATTGGGCCTTCCTGAAGTTGCAGTCATTAAAGGTGGATACACCCCCCTGTTGGAGGTCTGGGGAAAGGGCAAGAACAGATCGCCTATCCTCGTTCAATTCCAATATCCTCTTAGTTGGGTAGTAACTCTTCCCAGTAACAATGTCAATGGAGAGGATGGAACCATCCAAGCCGGAGACTACGCTAAGGGCGATACAGCTACATTTTTTGTCTGGGAAGATCCCGGAAATGTCAAGGTACGTCGTTGGTTTTAGTTTTTGAAGGTCGTCAGGCTATTTACATTTTCCGCCTGTTTGAACTTATTTGTCTCCTTCTTCGTTCATCGTCTTGGGAAAAATGTCACAATCAACAACTATTCACTGCATATCTTCCTACAATTATTTAAATCATTGCTATTCCCAAAATACCCAACAACGACACAATCTTTTTCACGCGCTCTAGGATATTAACAATGAGTCCAAAGACTTTTTCAAAAAGGCCATTTCCAAAGCCATTTCCCAAAAGGGTGACAACATGTATCAGGAATTCAAAGTCATCAGGACAGATCCTAAGGAGATCGGTGGACAACAGTACACGTTGGTGGATTTCAAATACGAGCTCTTGACGGGAGCAGGCTTCACTGTCGATCGCCGCGGTGTTGCTTCTGTAACGAGCCAAGGAAAGGCTGTTGAAATTTTGTGGTGTGCTACTATCGGTCAGAAGTAAGTACAAATCATGCTTGTTTTTTGCGATGTTTTGATGTTGTAAGTGTGTGCGAGTGACACAATACTAACATCATACGCGATACAACCGTCGGCACGAACAAAAAATGCAGATACAAAAAAAACGAGGAGAACCTTCGTTACATTGCCGAGAGTTTCCGTTGCTACACGGAAGGCGTCAATTTAGATGCAGACCTCTACAAAACTGAAGAATTTTAAATACAAAGCATGGCTGAAAATTTGCCGGCAGACAACTCGACCTCTGAAGTGCTCTAAGCCCGCTTCTATCTACTGTAACTGGCCCTAACTATTTTATGAATGACTAAAGCGAGCCTTCGATTATTATTATTTGTAAACTTTTTTGTTCGGAAGCAGTAAATATTCGATATCCGAACCAGTGTGCGTCTTATATTAACATCAGGTTATGGGTGTTTAATATTATCCATCACCACCCAATCTCAGAGGGATGAGAATAATGCATGCAAATTTCGATGCCTTTGGATCAAAACCCAAACAAATAATAATATGTGGAGGTAATAAAAAATACGTAATACTCGTAGATAACACAAAAATATTCTTGCCATGAACAAATGAAATTTAATTACAAACTCCAACGTTTATGTGGCGCCTATTATGGACATCCAGCTTCGACCAGTGTAGGCACGGTCGGAGCTCAATGGGGCGGAGCCAATTTGGTCTACAACAGCAAGGGTGACATCTTGGTATCGGCCGTTTCCAATCGCGTGCAAATCCTCGACCTCACAACTCATGCAGTCCGAACCTTGCCCATTGAAGCTCGATCAAATATTCGATGCATGGCGCTTAGTCCGGATGATGCGCTTCTCTTAGTGGTGGATGATGAGAACTATGCCATGCTCGTCAACTTTTCCCGAGGCATTGCGCTCCATCGATTCAAGTTTAAGCGACGGGTCCGCCAGGCCGTCTTTTCCCCTTGTGGTCTCTACCTCGCGGTATCACATGGCAAGCATGTGCAAGTCTGGTTGGCCCCCAATCACTTGCGCAAGGAATTTGCACCTTTGGTGTTGCACAGAACTTACACGGGCCAATCGGACGACGTGACCACCCTGCAATTCAGTCCTGACTCGTCTGTCTTGTTGGCGGGAAGCAGGGACTGCACGGCACGTCTCTGGACGGTTCACACGACGCATGGTTTTGAACCTGTCACGTTGAGTGCTCACAAGACGCCTCTTATTGGTGCGTACTTTGCCTCTGATTCCAGTACAGGACGGCTGGAAGATATTTATACCATTAGCGAAGATGGAGCTCTCGTGTCATGGAAGTTTGAATTGGACGAATCAACTGTTCCAGCATTAGAAGCAGCAGCGGGAATTCACGCGGACGACGCCGTGGATCAAGCTGTCGATTTCTTCTCTGGAGGAGCTATACCAGATCGTGCACCTCTGACTACCTCCTCACGGTCGCAGGCCCACGAATTGGTCAAGGGCAGCTGGTCCTTGCGTGCCAGGCACTACTTCAAGCAAGAAAATGCCCGTGTCACATCGACGTCGTACTCCGCTAGGAATCAACTCTTAGCAGTTGGGTTTTCATCGGGAATTTTTGGTCTCTACGAAATGCCTAGTGTGTCGAACATCCACACTCTATCCGTGGGATCAGAGCAGCTTGTCAAGACGTGCACTCTCAACAAGTCGGGAGATTGGTTGGCTCTGGGTTGCCCAACATCACAGCAATTACTGGTGTGGGAATGGCGATCAGAAACATATGTACTGAAGCAACGGGGCCACGCATATGGGATGCGGTGCATGGCCTATTCTCCCGACGGTATTGTCATTTGTACCGGAGGGGAAGACGGGAAATTGAAACTTTGGAATGCCACGAGTGGTTTCTGCTATGTCACGATGGAAAAGTCGCACACGGCGCCAATAACCGCCGTGTGTTTTGCCAAGTCAAGTGTCGTCTTAAGTGCCAGTCTGGACGGGACGGTGCGGGCGCACGATTTGTACCGATACAGGACCTTCAAGACTCTTACCACGCCGACGCCTGTCCAGTTTCTGAGCTTGGCGGTCGACCCGAGCGGGGAGATTGTGGCTGCGGGATCCGCAGATCCTTTTCACATTTATGTCTGGAACTTGCAGTCGGGAAAGATCATGGACGTCTTTTCGGGGCATACGGGACCTATTTGTGATTTGGCCTTTCAGAGCACAGGGGGAACTCTGGCTAGTGCCAGCTGGGATGGAACCGTCAAGACGTGGGACCTTTACAAGGGCAATGTTCCAACAGAGAGTTTGCAGCATTCTACAGATGTGGTCTGTGTGGCGATTCGGCCGGATGGGAAAGAAGTATGCACCGGTTCTATTGGCGGTCTCCTCACCTTTTGGGATGTTGAAGATGCAAAACTGAAGTTTGAGATTGATGGTCGTAGAGATATTGCCGGAGGACGCAAAATGAATGATCGCATGACGGCGGATAACAATGCCGCTTCTCGCTATTTCACTTCGGTCTGCTACTCGGCAGATGGATCGTGTGTTTTGGCAGGTGGGAACTCCAAGTATGTTTGCATCTACGAAGTATCGCAGCAGATGCTGTTAAAAAAGTTTCAAGTCACGTTCAATCGAAGCTTGGACGGTGTACTCGATGAGGTGCGTAGCTGTGTTTGTCACTGAATTGACAGTTGATTTCAGTGTCCTTCTGGTGACGCGATGATGAGGATTTTCCCATAAACGTTTGCAGTACAAGCCGACGGGCTAGACCCCCATGGAGCATTTAACAACTTCCTTGGATGTCTGAGCGTTCTACCAACCAGAATTGTTTAAATATTGTTTATTCTTGTTTGTTTGTTTATTGACTCGCAACTAACAAACTAGACACCCTTGCTCCTTTCAGTTGAACTCCAAGAATCTTGGGGATGGTGGACCAATGGGTAAGTTGGACGAAGACGGCCTTGAAGCGTCGTACAATGCATTGTTGCTTCCCGGCGCGAAACGCGGCGACGATGGATCTCGCAGTAGTCGCGTCGAGGTACTTACTCTTCAGGTGGCATTTTCCTCCACTGGAAGAGAATGGGCCACCGTTTCGATGGAGGGACTACATGTCTATTCGTTGGACGAAGACATGATATTTGATCCCATTTCGCTCACAGAAGCCGTCACACCAGCGGCTGTGTTTACTAAAATTGGCGCCGAAGACTATGCCACGGCCTTGAAGATGGCAATACATTTAAATGAGTATGCGCTCGTCAAAGATGTCCTGGAAGCCACTCCCTTTGACTCAATCCCGCACGTTGTGAGAACTGTCGGGCCAGAGCATCTTGAGAGGCTCATGCAATTTCTGTCCAAGATCATGTCAACCTCTCCGCACATTGAGTTTTTTCTACGCTGGTGTCTCCAGCTGTTGCAAATTCACGGGGTTCATCTTGAAAAGCATCGAGGGACTTTTATGCGTGCTTTTCGTGCTTTGCACAAGGCCATCGAGAGCCGCCAAAGCGAATTTAAGACTATTTGCGAGGAGAATCGCTACAATTTAGAGTTTGTCGCTGATCAGGCGTCGTTGGAAAGGGGAATCAGCAACAACAATGCTTGAGGTACGTTTAGATTGCTCGGAAGGGACACAGCCATGCCAAATCTGAGAAGATTTTGATCCAGTGATTTCATCGTTATTAGATGACGAGTCGGAGGGTGATTCTTCCTCACGTTATGTGTTGCGAAGCCCCAATGTCGATTCAGAACGAGGCATTTGTATGAGGATATTGAATTCGTGAAGACGGCATGGCATGACATAAAAATGGTTGCTTCTACTGTATTTGGCATCATTTAGCAACTCACCTTTTTCGACCGTTTTTTAATTTAGAACAGATTATGCTCTAATGATAATAAGTCTCTCATTTGTCCGGAAATACTTTGCCAAAAGAAGGAGATTGAAGTCATATGGTTGCTCGAAAAAATATTTATTCCACTAGGACTAGACTAGATACTCGAACTGCGGAAGACCCAGCTTTTTTTGCCTTGAAGCTCCATTCTATAATCTAAGAGTACCGGTAGCTATTACCAGTACTAGCTACTAGTATTAGCTACTACTACCAGCAGTAGAGTCTACAGCTACTACTACCAGCTACCCGTAGCTCCACTTCCAGTAGAAGGTTCTCTATTAGTAGTAGTCGTAGTAGACTACTAGCTAGTAACCGCGGGGCGTGAGATATATATTGCGCAACCCAGCAATTATCCTGTAGACGCACATCTACTCAAACTCAGTCATGCGTTGGATTCGACTGACATCATTGAATTTTCATAAAACAACCCCTTTAAAAAGTGTTACTCTAATTAATTGATAAGGCCGAAGCTACGACAGCAAGGTGACGACTTTTACTAAATTTACATTCATCTATTTGAGTATTGAGCTTAGAAAACGTAGCAAAACGAACAAAACATAACAAGTGATTGACAAAAATGGCTTTTGGAAAGAAAGTCCAAGAAGAGATCTTTGAGGATCCAAGTGGCTGGATCCTCGACAATGAATTCGCAAACTTCGTCTTGTTTTCGACAGACGCAATCAAGTACATGTGTCTTCTCGGTTACACGTTCCTTCACGGTTGCAAACTCTTTCCCACACTCCCATCGGATGCTTCAGTAGCGTACAAATTTGTACGCCTCATCTTTCAGTGCACAGGTGGTGGTATTCTGGTGCCTATCTTTATCAACAGTATTCCAGTGGTTCTGGCTCAAGACTCCTACCCCATCGCCATTGTCTGTTCTTTTTTGATTCATACCCAATTTCCAATTATTCGCGATGTTGTCAAGGAATCGAAGATCTTTAAGGTATGTTTGTATTTTTATTTGTTGCAGGACTTGTCGCTGGAGGTGTGCTGAATAGAAGACAATTATTGATCCCTGAGAAACAGAATCTATCCCTCACAATTCGCTTTGCCATGACGCACAAATGAATCAAAGGGTGGAATGATTGTTTTGTACGAAACCATGAGAGCTTTTGTCGTTTGTAAATTCACCATTGCCGCGGGAGCGGCTATTGCTGCAAGTGATTTTGACTTTCCCATTTTTGGACCCATCTTTTGTGGGTCCATTGGAGGCTGCGGAGGCGCCTTTTTGCCTTTTAACAAGGGGCTGGACCCCATCAAGGGCGGACTTGCCCAGCCCATGCTTTCGGCCTGGATCGGTGCTACGTATTTGCATTTGTTCTTGAACACTAGTATGAGCGAAGGTGTCGTTGATGCCACAAAGAAAGCTAAGGTTTGTATGGCTGCTTTCTTCATCTTGTTCAATCTTTATGACACGTTCGTGGCCAATGGTCCCAAGAAGACTAAAAAGGACTAAAAAAGAACATTAAAATTGGAAGTAAAACCATGCTCGACGTGACACATCTCAACAATCTACTTTTAAACCGAAGGGTTTTCAATAAAGACAGAATGCTTGGATATTTGATGCGAGGCAACCCAACGAACGATTTTTGTGTGCTAGCTTGTTATTGGAGGGCGAGCTGAGCAAGTAGTATTCTGTAATTGTGTAATCAAAAAATGTTTTGCTAGTTAATGATCGGACTAGCCGCTGCAATTTTTTGTCCTTTTATGGGAACTTTCTTTGTGAATGGCAATCTACACTTCGACGGCAGCAAGACTCGCATGTTTCATCAAAACGAATATCATGCTTTATTTTATTGAAAGATGATTAATTATTTATGTTTGACGTTGCTGAAATGATACGAAAAAAATTCGCCTGGAATTAGCTCAACTAATGCAATCGGCAACCATGCGAGACACAGCCGCATCTTCGCTGCGGACGGCAATCTTGAGAACAACGCCTCCAGTTTCCCCTTGCATTGCAATTTGAGCTCTTGCCAAGACTTGTTGCTGTCCCATAAACACACCACTGAGATGAAGCATGTGCGGCTTGCCGGCAGAATTGGGTTTCAGGTTTGCCGTACCGTCGCAAGGTTGCATTCCCAAAAAGTCAATGATGGCAGTGATAGCGTCTTCCATTTTTTTAAATTGAAGAGCAAACTTCTCCATGACTTCACATCCATTTCCAACCGTCTCCCAAGCCTTTCGGAAATCTGAGACAGACACCTTGGCCATGAAGTCAGAAGTGCCGATCTCGAGGTCTTCCAATGGATATTCTTCCTCGAAAGTATCACCTTCTTCTTCGCCCGATACGGGGTCAATTTGCACCACAGTAAAGCGCAATTCACATGTGAAATGACTTGTCGCCAGGGCAGCATCAGTGTTTCGTTCCAGAATTGTAAAACAATGCTTCGCCTCTCCACATCGAATTTTACTGGCGGCAATCTCACCCGAGGCAGTGAATATTTCCGAATCACTATCGTCTACAAGAACCGTCACATTATCTAACCGTTGCTCTTCAATGGTATTTTGAATTGTAAACTGTAATACCACATGAGCATCAAAGATATGCTTGATACAAGTAACCACGTATTCTGTTTCGCTCTCGGTGAGTGGAACAGGCGCCGAGGATCGGAAAGCTCGTCCCAATTCAGCCAATTCAGGAATGGCATAGACATCTGCAGCGGGGTCCTTGACTTCCGTTGGCGTCTCTTCAACCATTTCTCCAAGACCTGAGATTTCCGCGTCGACAGAATCCATGGATTGCGCACGCATAGTTTCCTGGGGAGTATCTTCGACGACGGGCAAACTCGTCAAAGTCACGGGATCGGGGCTCTCCATGGCTGCAGGAGCAGACATATACGCCTTGAGACTGCGTTCGAGTTTGTCAAAACTCATGGGCAAGGGTTCCAACAAAACGTAGGCAGCTGAATCGCCTTCCGCGGGCTTATCCACTGGGATTTCTTCCGCGGGTGCATCCTCTGGAGGAGCCACGTATGGAAAGTTGCACATGGCTTCTTCCAAGACAGAAACAGCAATGGCGGCACGATCGCGAGTTTCATCATCTTCGTCTCCCAAACTGCGCTTCATCAAGGCCATGATGGACGTTCGCAACGAGGGACAGGAAGCAGCAAACTTGGCCAAAGCTGAAACAGCTGAAGCTCGTACCGCACTGTTTTCCAAAATCACACGATTGTAAATGAATCGAATGTAGCGAGCTGGAGCCGTCGTCTTGGGACCCAATTCGCCCAACAGGTGCAAAATTTGGGTAGACAGCATGGTAAATTCGCAGTCCTCAATGAATTCGCACAAGTGCAAAAGGGAACTTTCGGTGGTTTCGGGAACAGTCCGAATAAGCGAGACAATGCTAGAGACAATGCTCCTCTTGAAATCAAAGCCACCTTCCTCGCGCAAAAAGTTGGACAAAAACCCCACCAAGACACGATGCTTGGCAGGATATGTCAAGCATAATTTCTGCAAACTACGGACAATAGTGATCTTGTATTCATCGGCAATGTCCGACAAGAAAGCCGAAATTTGCTTCAGGAGACGGTCAATGTTATTTTCGCTTCCCGTTTTCAACAGAGTCGTAATGGCCAAAGTTGCAATGCTACGATTGGCATCTCCAATCAGAGTCTCAAGGTCTTCGTTGCACTTGCTGACAATGCGTGGATGACTGTTGGCCACCATCGCGAGGGTCCGAATCGAGGCGAAGCGCACGGCTGGTTTGGGGCTGCTGAGGAACAACTGCAAGACAGAAATGGCGGGAGCCAAATCTTGGGCTTCGCAACAGGGCAAGTTGCAAATGGCTCGAGCAGCCTCGTACACTACCAATTCACTCTTGTGTCGCAAGGATGATTCCAAAAAGTGGTACCCAGCCTTGGTCACGTTGCTGCCCTCGGCAATGCTACGACCCGAGTTGCGTCCATCTATGTGCTCGTCGTGCAACAATTTGGCAGTGTACCGGACCAACAAACACAAGGCCAGGGGGCTGCGTAGGCTGTTGCGCTGACTGAATTGTGATACCAATTTACTAACACCGAGACGATCGTGAGCCTTAATTTGGTACAGCAATTGCATGGCATGGAATTGAACCATTTCATTGGGACTCGAGGTGGCTTCTTGTGTTTCACTGATCCAACGGCGGACCACTGCCATGCACTCTGGGCTGGACACAAAGAGATGCGAGGCACTGACCAGGGCACTGCTGGAAACCTGTCCGGATGAGTCGACAATGGCCTGTTTGACGTAGCGTTCAATAGCTCCCAACATGGCCGCATCTACAATGCGGACCAAGACTCGCAAGGCGTTGGCTCTGTACAGATCAACATCACAGGTCATGTCCTTGGTCAAACAGGAAGTCACAATAATGACATCGTCTGGATTACAGGTTTCGGCAACGTCCTTGATGAACAAGTAGACCATACGACGGAGGCTAGCATCATCGCTCATGAACAATTTGGTAACACCAAAAAAGACCTCGGTCGCTTCGACGCCCGTCAGATACTGACCCGTGTTTTGCAAATGCAACAGTTGCGCAATAACGGTACAGCACTTGCGAGGATTTTCGCGAACTGCCGTGGGGTCGTGAAAGATGCGAGCCTCCTGCAAGACTTGGGCCTTTTCCAGATGAGCATAGGGACTTATGTACTGTTCATCCTCTTCGACCTTGAATTTTTCAGCTAGCTACAATGTTGTACGATGTATTGTATTCATAAATTAATTAATAAAAAAAAAAATTGTGGGAAGATTCCAAGGACGTGAGTAAAAATACTAGATTTTCCGAACAGAAGAAGATATCGCACTTTAATTGCATTGCTTGAACACCAGCTAGCTCGTGTAGCTACTTCGTAATCAAGACACAGCAGCAGCAGTAACACCAGAGCACACCACACAGCAACTACCACATACCTCTTGGACTTCCCGAAGGACACTTGTCATGCCCATTTCACCTTCACCTGAACCTTGCTGATCACCCATTTTGTGCTTTTTAATAGGGTTTACTATATATTAGTGAAAGTTAAGAAAAAACCTGTTATGCTCTTGAATACAGAGTTAATGCCAATTGGAGGATTTGGTTAATAGAGTAATTATTGAGTGCTTCTTGTTGTAGAATAGACTAGTCTACTCTAGGTATATTTTGTTGCTGTTGTTTGTGTTGGATTGGATAATAATTAATATCCAACAATGCTCGAAGTGACGATGACCCTAGCTCCAGACTGGATTTGTCCACCCAGACATTAAAAAAGGAATGGAATACTGTAATACGGAGTAGATCGCACATCGTCTCTCAATGGTATTCTACAGAAAAACCGATTCCAGTTTTTTTGTTCTTCTTACTTCACAGCCATGCCACAATGATTTCTGGAACATTACGGCGACATCTTTTTCGTCATTATTTACCGTACTTTCAAGGAACTGACAAAATGTGTACGATGATGTTGGCACGTACTTTCATGGATAGGAAGTAGTAGCTCCTACGGAGGAGTACCAGTAGATTATTGATAATAAACCACTTAAATTTTAGTCGAGTACAAATTCTGGGCTGCCGAAAACCTTCCCCCTACTGAAGCGTATGCAGCTCTTTCTCCGTAACTACTCGGAGTAGTAGAGTAGTCTAGTATGCTGATCATGTTTCTTCTACACAACAACGTAACAGCAACATGACAATGACAGCAAGAAGAATAACTACGGCATCCGTTTCCCTAATCCTTGGTCTTTATTCATTGTTAACATCAGCTGCAGTATCTGCCTTTTCCATTCTTCCAGAACGAGTATCGTACCGACGCAGCAGGAACAGCAACAACAACAACAACAACAACAACAACAGAAGAAACAACATGACCTCCTCCTCCTCTCCGTCATCCTACGATGGTCTTTTCTTTGGTCCCTTTCGCATTTCGCCCGATCATATCTTCTGCAGGACTTCCTATTCGGCTGCTTTTTGCAATTTACGTCCCCTCGTTCCTGGTCACGTCTTGGTCATGCCACAACGATGTGTACCACTATTGGCTGATCTGACAGTGGAAGAATACGCGGACCTGTGGCGGACCGTACGAGTCGTTCAGCAAGACATTTTACAACCCATGTACACTCCCGATGCGTTCAATATTGCCATTCAAGATGGGAAAGCGGCAGGGCAATCTGTACCACACGTACACGTACATATATTGCCCCGTAAAACAGGAGACTACGAACGTAACGATGATATCTATACCGATATTGAAGACTGGGTCCCACGAGAGGAGATGCGCATAAGAAAGCAAGTCGATAAAATGGAGGTTCCAGACGATTCGGAGAGAGTCGATCGGACTACCGAACAAATGCTCGAAGAAGCCGACCAATATCGGCAGATATTGTCAGCAAAGACAGATCGAGACAAGCCGAAGCCGTAGCCAGTGCATTTAGTAGAGATTCAGTAAATAATAATACATCAAATCTATTTTGTCATCTGAACACTGTTGCAGGGTTTCGTATAATAGTGCCAAACAGCTACTGTATACAATGTGTATTGCTTTTTCCTTCTGTCAATAAACCCGCCTCTCTTTCCAGGGACGTAGCTCATAGTCAAGGTTGAAGTTGAAGTTGGCGCCTTTGTCATTGTTGATATTCCTTTGTTGTTTTCAGAGTCTCTAGCTCGGGTCGATCAACACTAGCTGCCTCAAATTTACCCAAAACAAGATACTTCGCTCCAAGGTTTTTGTCCATTGTCTCCCTGTAACATACTTGTCCTTCTCGCGTGACACCGATATCGCCACGACGAGACAAACGCAACAAACTCTTTTCGGGGTTACGAATACGAGCATTGGTTAGATTTTTGGTAGTGGCCTTGATTTCGGCTCGAAGATTCATCAACTGCCTGGCCCGTTTCATTTGCTCGAAAGAAATGATGCGCTCGTCGTTTTCTTCTTCCAAGCACAAATCGTCATACTGGCTTACCAATCGATCCAATTCTTTCCGTAGCTGATCCTTGTAGGCTTCTGATTCGTTGTGATGTTCCATGGAAAAGACACCGCATGTGCAATAGATGCGTTTGGCAGGACAACGCAAATGACTAGTTTCTGGATCATGGCAGATCTCTTCGTCAACGTCCACATAGAAGCGAAGAATGTCACTGTGCAGATTGTTGCGTCATAATATGATGTGATGCGATGTGTTTCCGCGTATCGCAGATTGACCGAAGAAAAAAATGCGTCAGAATAAATTCTATTTTCTACCCTGCAATACAGCCATTAGAACACATGAACATCAAGAAACATACATAATAAATATTTACGTGTTTGTACTTACATTCCCTTGGGTCCTTGGCATGGCAGGATTTTCCAGCCTCCTGTAGATTGAATCTTAACACTGCGTCGTTGTCCTTGCGTCGTCGAACTTGCCCCAATCCAGCTTTCTCGCACTTGCAACACTTTGGCGACTTCCCCGTCTTGTGAATGCAACAATTCATCATGGTCCTGCAAAGGTTCAGCACTGAAGTCAACAATTAAGTGAACCATCAAGTTCTTTTCTCCCGAACCTTCCAGCATGGCATTCTGTTTGGCGCTCCCGACCTTTACAACCACATTCCAGCTAGTATCGTGAAGGAGGCGACTGTCAATAGAGTGCTTTGGCATGGCCAGCGTTTTACCCTTGTGTTGAGTGTCCACTGTTGCTCTCACTGGGTGTCGATCAGCTTTGTCCGTGGGAATATCTTCGACAGCTACGATGCGACTAGGCTTGGTAGCTGCCGCATCTTTTAAGTCTTCTGTTGTTATGTTCAGATCAAGCGTCGCGGCATCCAAAGAGATGGATGGTGGTGTCTGCTGGTGATGGTCGTCATTAATCTTGGTGTTGTGTCTCGCCAAAATATCTTCCATCTCACCTTGCAGTGACTGCAATCGCGCCTGGGCTTCTTCTCGCATGGCTTCAATATCACGACGAATTGCATCATCACTGGCAGTGGCGGCACTGATGCTACTGCTACTGGTTGCAGTACTGCGAAGGGGGATTCTTAAAATGGATGCAATCGCCCGTTGTGTTGTTCGCTGTCGCTGCTGAAATATCAGAGCGCTGCTGGTAAAGGCTGTCGAACTGGACGCCCACAGCACTACCGCTGGAAGAAGTCCTCTGCTTATCATTCTCGTCGTTTGTCCCTCGCTTTGGTGGTGCTAGTCTACTCTAAGTTCTATAAGTACTACTAGTAGTAGTGTTGATTGTGATTTTTTATACCGTTGTGTAGGCGCAAGAAGAACAGCTGTTCTACGCTGAAGGTTCAAACAGGAATGAGAATGCAAATCTGGGATATAAGTCAAGAATTGGATATAGGTCACGACTGTGATGTCATTCCATGCACCCATTCCACCTGTTATCACCATTCCCGGGATATGGAAAAATCCCGGGGCTGTGTATCCAATTTTCCGGGATATCCATATCCCGGGCTTGTTTGACGATTTAGTGATCACCAATTCAGGGATATTGAAAAATC